>Ga0307378_10002621_pt1 | contig 27182 bp, 25 predicted proteins | sample UN1MG_FD_202238 | JGI IMG/M metagenome (GOLD analysis project Ga0307378, IMG submission 202238) | Soil microbial communities from Risofladan, Vaasa, Finland - UN-1 | ecosystem: Environmental > Terrestrial > Soil > Coastal area > Acid sulfate soil | place: Finland: Risofladan, Vaasa | collected... | reverse complement strand
TAAGAATATGCTGCCAATCAGAGAAATGTGTTCTCCAGTATTCGCCGCGAAGCATTTCTCCAACTTTTATAACAGTTTGATCTAAACCCAAAAAGTTAACACTGAAGATGTAAATTAGTGGAATAATTGCGCATATGAAAATGGCTAGAACCTTGAAGTGGCTTCTAGGTTTGGTTTCTAGGTCTTTTTTTGACGGTTTCTCCAAGTTTAATAAATATTCTAAAACAAAAAGCCACAAGAAGAACAGAAGGAACAGTCTTCCTTTCCAAGTGTAGTCAAAGTAGAATCCCCTTTCATTGAACAGGGCGATGCTTTCAAGGTTAAAGTAATCTAGAATCATCAACAAAACTATTGCAGCGATAAAACAGACTAGCAAAGAACCTTGGAGCCACGATTTTTTCATCATTTCATATCTCGGACACATTAAGGATTGCCTTCTTGAGTTTGGATATATTCGTAGCGGGCGCGAGCATAGCAAGTTTTGAATTATGTTGACAGAATTGCTAATTATAATTTACTATCAACTTTGAGGCTAGACGAATTAAGACTCAATAAACCAGCATGCATCTCGTTCATGGCACCTATAAGCGCTGGAATGGAAACGATGAAGGCAGCAGATTTTGTTATAACAAGAATACCGGAAAGAGCCAAAACTGTTATTTGTCTAGAAATATGAATTAGGTTTTCAATCGAGCGTGCATCAGGGTGAAAACGTGCTAATAGACCTATCAATTCTAACACTTGCGATAATAGGATTCACCTCAATTTACTGTTTCATGTGGTTTTTTCTCTCTATCATTCATGTTACTAAAAACGATGAATCGCCCACAGAAACGAAATTTAATCCTCATCCTCCACTAGTCAGCATACTCCTTCCTTACAGGGACAAAAAGTCTGTGATTTCAAGGGTAATTGAGCAGACACTAAACCAAAGATTTCCGAGCATACTTTGGGCTGGAAAACAAAAAACAAAATTACCAGCTGGTCTCGGTGGCACAGGCGTAGCGACAAGCAAGCTGGATTTAGAAAAAGTGCGCCCACAAAGAAAACATTCTTTCGTGGATATGAATGGATACCAAGAGTGAAAAAAGCAAAGGATGCACAAAATGTAAAAACATGAAATGTTTAATAGAAGATGAACAACTTACCGTTGAAATGGGTTCAAAGGCCAAAGAGATGGCTCTAAAAGAATTTACTATAGAGAAGTCGACTAGGAATATTGTAGAAGAATTAAAGCCGTTAACCTAAATGCGCGCACTGGAGTTTGGTACATGAACATAACTTTCATCACGGACCCCCTTCTGACAACATTAGGGTCTACAAGACCGCCATTTCTTTTAGCTACGGAACTACAGAAAAATGGACACAATGTTACGCTTGTTTCTCTAAGCGTCAGCGAAGAAGTTAGGAAGACAGCGAAGGAAAAAAATATTCAAGTCAAAAGCTTAGGTTCGAATTTCAACATTACACATTCATACCCAATCGTTGAAGCTTGGGCAAAATCACTACTCAAATCGGAAAATATGTTTCACTTAGATGATCTAGGTGATAACGAAATAGTAATCAACACTTCATCCTGTATTAAGGTCAAGTCCCACTTGTATTACGCTCAGGGTCCCATGACGAGAGCCCTTGACGACATGCTCCTTGAGATGCCTGCACGTTACAAGTACATATACCGTTTGATTGCACCAGTATTGAGATATTTAGAGAAGAAAACCGTTAGAGACTACGCTTATCTATCAAATTCAGTGATAGCTAACTCAAGGTTTTGCGCGTCAATGTACGAGGATCTGGGAGTTGAAGTTGACGGTGTGATTTCTCCTCCTTTAGATTGCAGTCTCTTCAAACCCATAACCTCAGAGCCGTCACAAGACTATGTACTGACCTACTTCGGGGTCTACAATAAGGAAACGAAGTTTGCAGTTATCAAGCATGTAGCCGACGCTGGTGTAGCAGTCAAAGCTTTTGGTTACAAGGCATCTGGCATCCCAGCCTACATCGCCAGACATCCCAACATCCAGTTCTTAGGCGCAGTCTCTAAAGAGGAGCTGGTGAATCTTTATTCTAACGCTCTCTACGTCCTTTTCACGTTCGCCCATGAACCATTCGGGTACATACCTATCGAAAGCATGGCCTGTGGGACACCAGTACTTACTTACAATATACAGGGACCTAGTGAATCCGTTGTGAATGGGTCGACAGGCTGGCTTGTAAATAGCGATAAAGAGCTGGTGGACCTTGCTTTGAGGATTTGGAAGGATGGTTATCCCCAGAAGATGAGGAGGAACTGCATAACGAGATCCTCACTGTTTGATGTAAAGAAAATCTCTGAGAAGTGGATCAAACTATTTGGGGAATGGCAGTAATACTCTATCCTTTTTCTGGGCACCCTTTCGATTTCAGGTTTTTCAAAAGACATCTATAGAGATTAATATGCTCTTCTGCCACAGCGCTCCAGCGTCTGCTCTTTAACGCTTCTCTAAGGTTTTCCCCAAGACGGTTTCTGAGTTCCTTATTCTCCATTAATAAGGCAAGTGTTTGAGCCAACTCCGTTGAATCGGATGGTGCTGCAGCAATGTAGTGTTCTCCACTTTGCAATTCGCTTTGAAACTTTGGTACTTTGCTGCAAACAACCGGTTTCCCGTAGTCGGCAACTGCTGCCAACGCCCCACTCGCCTCGACATAATATGGCTCTGTAGATTGCAGCACAATTATATCACTTCTCCAAATGAGTTGTTCCAAACGTTTTTCATCAACAAAACCAGCGAATACCACTTGTTTCTGAATGTGCGGTGTTAGAAGATGCTTAAAGCTTTCAGAGTGATCTGTCTTGTCATGTGCATGACTTCCTCCAACGATTATCAGTTTTGCGTCTGGACATTTTTCAAGGAATTTTTCGAATGCCTCAATTAAAGACTCAATTCCCTTACCTTTCCTTAAGAACCCAAGAGACAAAATGCAGATTTTTTCACCTTTTTGAGAAAACTCGGGTTTCTTAGAGGCTTTCTTCACTCCATGTGGGATTACAGCTATCTTTTCTTCTTTTACACCATACTCTGTTTGGAGAATTTTTTTCATCAAACAGTTATGCACAATCACCTTATCCGAAAAGTGTATGATACTCCTTGAAATGAACAGAACAGCCATCCGCGCCAAGAAATTAACCAAAGAATTGGCGAAGATATGGGCGTCTTTTCGTATCATCGTGTGCATGGTAACAACACAAGGTTTACGGCTAAAACGGAAAAAACATAACAAAACTGGAAAAAGGAACGAAGAAACGAAACCGCCATATAACAACCATCCATGCTGCAAATGAACAACATGACATCGAGTTTTGAATACGGAACGGAAAATGCGCATAGGATACCAAAGACCCCTTTTCCAACATCTCAAAACAGCTCCGTCTTTTTCTTCACAAGATTTAGATAACCCCTGCTGCTTCGGAATGTTCGCAACAACTACCACGTCCACCAATTTAGCTATCTGCTTATACAACTCAGCGGAGTATAATGCCACCCCATCCCTATGCGGAGGCCAAGTGGTAACAGCGCAAACCTTCAAAGTTACCCGCCGCCTGACACTTGCAAAACATTCATGGAGTAAAAGTACACATCCGTGGAATTTGTTACATCAACAGCAATTTCGATGAATGTCGGTCGTTCAATTGAAAAATTGAACATGAAAACTTGCCACTTGCCCGCTCTAGTGAAATCGCTACCCTTAATCGTCTTGGTGACTATTTTGGAATGTTCCGGTTCCTTCAAAGCCTCTAAGGTGATGACTTCATCGGCGGTGATGGACGATACTTTCAACAACACCGTGACGTTATATCTTCCTGGAGGAAGAACTTTCTCTGGAACCTCAAAGAATAACGGCGTTGCGTCAGTAACATTGTGAACCAATACATCTGCCTTCGTAACAGATTCCCCAAAAGTGACATCATCCTGAACAAGATTTCCAGTTGCAATTCGTACATTGTGGTGAGTGTACGTGAAGTCTACGCCCTCAAAATGTTTTACAGATCCGGTATACCCATTTTTGTAGAGCAATACGCCATTCGCGTTGACAATTATCCCGTATTCGTCACCAATTTCTGCATCGCACCACCTTGGAGCCACATGTGCTGGCCGAGGAAGCGTAACGGTATACCACCAAGAATAGACGTTAAACAACACATAGTCTACCCCGCTCTTGAAATATGGATAAACTTCAAGCCTGTTGCACAGATGGGGATGTACTTCCGGCATAACAGAGACGGAGGCGGTTGAAGGAATTTCATTTAGCGCAATCCGCGTAGTCTCCTCAGCTTGTGTAACCGAAAAGTCTCCGCCTGTTGGAAGTAACAATATACTGATAACTAAACTCACGGACATTAAGAAACCAATCTTTCTCAATACGTCCCTGCTGCTAATATCACCTAACTTTTTAATTCCGTTGACCGCTGAAACGAAGAGAAATGGTGAAACGAACGCGGGATATTGAGTTCCAATAGCGTAATACAGCGGATTAACGGAGAGTAGGCTAGCCATCAGCCAGGGTAAGGTCATTATAAGAGTTAATGGGTCTAAAAAGGAGAGAAAAACAAGCGGTCCGAATAAGGATGTTATATAAAGGAACTTACTTTGTCCGTCATTAAAAAGTACATTAATCGTCTTCGCAGGGTTTGCCAGCACATTGGTTACTATCTCACCCGGGCTGGTGCCGAATTCCCCCCACTCCCATTTCGTGCTCAAAGCATTCGGGTTAAAATGCGTGATAACTGCACCAGCTAGCATAAACCAGAGAATACCAGTCAGTAATAGTAAGATGGAGAATATGGCATTTTTTGTGATTTTCTTCGATCGTAAACCATCAATGATTTCTTCCCGATGCAAAAGGAAAAAGTAAACAGCCATAGCCATAATGATTAAAGGAACAAACTCGTTAACCATCAAGGAAAGCACAACAAAAATGTAAGAGTGTAGAAGCTTTCCCTTTCTCAAATAATAAATGGCAAAAAGGAATAATGCAGGCAAGAATGCTTCAACATCAAAGTTCGAAACTGGAGCACTAATTGGAGGGTAAACAACATATATAATTGCAAAAAAAAAGGTCAGCAACCTGCTATTTAGTTTCTGTTCACGGAGAATCCAGTAAAGAGGAATTAAACCTATCGAAATAGCAATTGGTCGGAGTATAAGCAGTGTAACTGGGTTTTGGTATATGGCATAAATTGGTACTAACAGAAAAAGGAATGGCGAAAAATGTATGCCGAAAAGGCTTCCAGAGGGGTTACCCGGAAGCTCACTTGTATAATATAATAACTTTCCGTGATTCAGCGTGCTGTATAAAGATTGGGAATAAATGCTGAGGTCCCAAGCATTTGTACGAAATGCATAATGGCGCGATATTGCCACACTGGAAACGATAATGACGTAAAAAAATGCAATCAAAAAAAGTATGAAATAATCGGATCGTATTACTGTCTTAATCCGACGCATATCAATTCTGCCTCTAAGTAGCATTGTCGTATCTACCACTGCTTTCCTAATAACCCTAATCTTATATTACGCATGTGAACGCGCGCGCGCAAATACCAAGCCTGAGTAAAATCCACAGTCGCCACCTTAACAACTCAGTAATACACATTCACAGTTATTTTATAATAGTTTTGATGGTATGGCGGGTCTAGGAACCTCATCCAGCTCTAAAACACCCTAAAAAACCAAAAGCTTTTTCCGCCAAAGTCTCAAGTACGAATCGTAGAAAGTTTAATAAACTTTGAACTAGAACACATTAAGCATTTAGCAACATGGACTGATGAAAATAATTGAATAAAGCAGGAATGGATACTAATCCGCGTGTGGCGATAATCCTTCCAACATACTGTGAAGCCGAAAACATCGCAGATATCATCCACGCAATCGAAAATCTAGAGCTTAATTCTACAGTATTGGTCATAGACGATTCAAGTCCTGATGAAACCCAAAATATTGTCGGGAAGTTAAGAGAAAAATACAAAAACATTTTTTTATTAAGAAGGTCCCACAAGATGGGGCTCGGAACAGCAATTACAGATGGCTTCCGTTTTCTTTTGTCTCTACCAAAACCGCCTAGCTACATAATCACGATGGATGCAGACTTCTCACACGCCCCCCAAGATATTCCAAGACTACTGAAGCTCGCCGAAAAGGGCTGCGATCTTGTCATCGGAAGTAGGTACTGCAAGGAAGGAGAAGTGAAAGGCTGGAAACTCACTCGACTACTGATAAGTAAAGTAGCCAACAAAATAACAGGCAGGATAATTAATCTTCAACTAAGCGATTTCACAAGCGGCTTCAGATGCTATTCCAAAGGATACATCACAAAGGCACTTCCAAAGCTTCACAGCGAAACATACGAAATCCAAATAGAAACACTCCGACAAGCAAAACTTCAAAACTCAAAAATAGGCGAAATATCCATAGTCTTCGAAAACAGAAAGAAAGGAAAATCAAAGCTAACTCTAACAGAAATTGCGGCTTTTTCTAAATACATTCTGAAAGTGTCATGGGAACAACTTCGCGATAGAGAAAACTAATAGTATTTGATTCGCGTTATTTTGCTATAATTCCTGACTTTTTCATAAAAAAGCAAATATTAAAAAAAGATGAGTAGGAGTCAAAGAAAGAGTTACAAAAAAAGGGGTTTTGAGGGATGGCGCAAACATTATTGTTTGCGTTTTAGCTTCCCAGTTTTACTAAGCCTCAACTTTCTTTTCTTTCCGCTTCACGAAATATTTGTAGCCAACAAGCACTGAAACAGTCGACAGCAGCGCCATGACTCCAAAAGTTAAGCCTTCTGGGATTGCCTCCGCGCTGTAATTTTCGATTCCCCAAGTATCTGGGACGTATTCGTCGGTGGGCGGCCAAGCTAGAACTCCCGCTCCGGAATTGCTTGCGTCGTAAACGGCTAATCTAAAGTTCCACAAAATGTCCATTTGGACCTCCCCTGAATTCTTCGCAATCTGGAATTCTAAAATCCAGTGCGGCGTGCTATTAGTCGGTGAAGCGCTCAACGAGTTAGCCCATTCTATTTCGCTTGGGTCCGTCTCACGTTCAGTCCAGCCCCCCTCTCCGTCTCCCATGTACCATACTAGATCGGTGTGTCCTGTAATCTCGAATTTGCGGTGAAGAGCGACCTGAGGAGAAGAGCCTCCGCTCTGGGCACCGTCAATGCAAAACTGCCAATAGTCGCCAGGATCGTCGCTGGTGTCACTGAAAAATTCGACAATCCATCGTGTCATAACATCTGTAGCCATATCCCATGTACTTCGGAAAGCAACATCTGTGCCTATCATAGTAATGTCGCCGTCGGTCCATTCATCTTCAGAGGTCCACATCCCATCAATAGTAGGCAATACTTGAGTACTGTAGGATATTCTTTCGTAGCCTGGTTCAGCTGCCATGGTGGTTCCAGCTGTTGTCAGCACGAGTAGACTGCAAAGCATTAGTGTGCAGAAAGTTGTCGCGATGATTTTTTTCATTATTAATAATCCCCACTTTTAACAGTGGTTAGTGGTTTGTTCAGTTTAGCTTAAAAAATTATCTATGTAATAATGTAGATGAGTTTTTGTAGGTGATTTTGTTGTTGACACTGGCGACTCTGTATCTCTGACACCATATTCAATCGCAGCGGAGAGTGGATAATGAAGTTGCATTAATGCTGGCATGAGGGGAGTCTGTCACAAGGCAGGTTTCATGTCTTCTGGAAACATTCTTGGATTTGACGCTAGCCTGAGGGTATATATGATTATAAGCTATTTATTTTTGGTCAGAGATACATTTTGTCCTGAATGTTTACGGTGGAGGAAAGGAACATGAAGAAAATTGGGTTGGTGACAAGTGGGGGAGACGCTCCGGGCATGAATGCTGCTATCCGAGCGGTTGTTCGTGTCGCCTATTCACATGGTTTAGAGGTTTTGGGTTTCGAAAGGGGATGGGAAGGTTTACTGACCAACACCTTTAGACGGTTGACTCCCCGGAATGTTGGCGGGATAGTTCATTTGGGCGGCACGATTCTCCGCACATCAAGAAGCCCAGAGTTCAGAAAGAGGGAGGGAATTCAGAAAGCTGCGGAGACTCTTTCTTTGAATAAGGTTGATGGGCTTGTTGTTATCGGTGGTGGCGGCTCTTTACGTGGAGCCTTGGAGTTAAGCGGAGAGACGACTTCTTTGATTGTGGGGGTTCCGGCGACAATCGACAATGATGTGTTTGGGACGGATGAGACCATAGGTTTTGATTCAGCCGTAAACACGGCTATCACCGAGATTGACAAGATTCGGGACACAGCGAACTCTCACGACAGGGTGTTTATTGTTGAGGTTATGGGAAGGAAAAGAGGCTTTCTAGCCTTGACAATCGGGTTGACGGCTGGGGCTGAGATAATTTTGGTTCCGGAGGTGGAGTATAGTTTGGACCAGATTGTTAGGACGTTAGAGAAGAATGGCGCTAAGGGGAAGAAGTCGGGTATTATTGTGGCTGCGGAGGGAATCGGGGACACCCGCAAACTCTTGAATGAAATTGAGGAGAAGGCTGGGGTAGAGGTTAGATTAAGCGTTACTGGTTATGCCCAGAGAGGAGGCAACCCCACAGCCAGAAGCAGGCTCCTAGCTAACCTGTTCGGAAACAAAGCCGTAGAACTGCTACATAACAAACAGGGAAACAGGATGGTTGCTTTGCAGGAAGGAAAAATAACCAGCATAGACCTCGAACAAGTCTGCAGCAAAGAAAAACAATTAGACCTAAGTTTAATGAAACTAGCACAAACACTAGCAACATAAAATGTCTTTTCATATTAGGAGACTAATAACAGAACTATGTTGAAAAACAGCTTTTTTCGTAACTAAGACCGCTTAGACTCAAGCATCTTTCTTCTGCTGTCCTCTCCGGGTTTCAGCGTCTCTTCCACCATCTTATACTGCCTCTCGTAAATGTGGCAGTTCTTAGAATGGAAAATGAGTTTGCCTGTTCTAATGCCAAGGTTTCCTCTCCTGTTAATCTCTGAAACAAGAGCCTCATTGAATATTTGGATTCCAGCTATGTTAGCGGGCAATCCCGCGTAGGCATCCCAAGACCTGAAGTAACATGTTAAGTGCAGTTGATTATCAACTATTTCGGTGTCGATCAGGCTCAGGCAGGGAGGCTCATGCTTCTTGTATTCTCCTAGACTTTTCTTGATATCCTCTGGTAGTCGAATAACAAACGTGACTTGCCTGTCTCTTCTCTCCTCCACATACCGCTTAACGGCTTCTTCCACCTGATCAACAGGCTCCCTCATCCTGCTTCCATACGTGTAAGTTTCATCCTCGATTGCTCCAGACCACAAATACTTCAGAGCATACCACTGAACATACTTCATATCACAGGGAGCCATAAAATCAACGAGAGGACGATTCGCAGGATTAGTAATCTCTACGCTCAAGTTCAGCTTCTTCGTCTCGGAAGCTTCAGAGCCATACCCAACCTCGAAGAGGTCTCCCTTGTACCAGATTTCGTTTAGAACCTTGTACCAAGCATCCGGACAATCAAAAGCCTTAATCACAGTGTACCTCAACAGGAAATCCCCCAATCTGCCATACTACTTATCAAACAACTAAATATAATTGTTAATCGATTGATCCGCCTATCCTACGTTGCCTGTAATTCTCATAGTCCGGTATTATCCTGTCATATTCTTTATCCATTATCGTTGACGAAACCATGAAATCAGCAGTGGAGCGGTTGCATGCCACGGGAATGTTCCACACCACAGCCATACGCAGGAGAGCCTTCACGTCTGGATCATGAGGCTGAGACTCAAGCGGGTCCCAGAAGAAGATCAGAAAATCAATTTCGCCGTTTGCAATTTTGGCTCCAATCTGCATATCACCACCCAAAGGGCCACTCTTGAGCTTAGTTACTTCCAAACCTGCTTTTTCGATAATCGTTCCTGTAGTTCCAGTTGCATAAAGCTCATGCAAGCTCAAAAGATACTTATTGAACTTCACCCACTCAAGCAAGTCTTCCTTCTTGTGGTCATGAGCAACCAAAGCAATCTTCTTTCTTTTTCCCATCAAAACCTTTTCACTGTTCATTTTTCTTACCTCTTTCCCAGCATCACGTTCTTACCGAAGGGATAAAGAAAAGATTTTGCCCTCTTCTACTGCTGTTTCTTTCTGGACGAAGCCCTAGCCTGATAAACGCACCATGGGTCCTCTGCTAAATAATCGCCCCGCAATTCTGTTGGCTCATGCAGAGCACCACAAAAGTCCATAAAATCAGTTGACACGCCGTAAGCCCTAGCGCGGCATCCTCCACACACATCACGATATTCGCATAACCCACATTTTCCCTTCAGCCTGTCAAAGTCACGCAGAGCCTTGAAAACCTCCGAGTTGAACCAAATGTCCTTAAATGACCTTTTGCGGATATTACCAAGACTGACCGGCATGTATGGGCAGGGAGTAACCTCCCCCGAAGGATAGATGCGGCAGTAATAAAGTCCAGCCATGCAGCCTCGAACCCAACGCGACATGTCAACGCCCTGTTCCTTGGCAACCCGCATAAACTGGGGGGCACATGAAGGCTTCACATTCAGTTTATACTTTGTAGTTTTGGCTAATGTACTCGTAATCATGTCCTCGTACATTCTCGGCGTTATGTCTTTGATGTCTGTTCCTCTTCCCGTAGGCACCAAAAAGAACAGGTGAAAGTTGTCAACGCCCAAGTCTTCCGCCAGCGCCATTATATCATCTACTTCGTCATAGTTCTGTTGTGTCACTGTGCAGTTAACCTGAACTTCTATGCCCGCCTTTTTGAGGGCCTTGATGGCGTTCACGGCATGTTCCCAGCAGCCCTTAACGCCACGAAACTCGTCATGCCGCTCGGGTATGCTAGAATCCAAGCTGATTGCAACAGTCCACATTCCAGCATCTTTTAGTTTTCTAGCAACTTCGTCGTCGATGAGCATCCCATTGCTTCCCATGCCCATCCTTAAACCACGGTCTGCACCATACCTGATAATCTCGTAGATGTCTTCTCTTAGCAGAGGCTCGCCGCCGCTCAGTATTAGTAGAGGTCTGCTGACTTCGGCAATCTGGTGAATAAGCATCTTCGCCGCGTCGGTGCTCAGCTCGTCCGGCAGCTTTGTCTCTTTAGCGTTGATGTAGCAGTGTGAGCACTTCAGATTGCACCTTAATGTCACATTCCAAGACAAAACCAAAGGAACATACTTCTCTGTAGATGGCGCCGCGGAAGTTGGGGCAATCCTGATTTGGAACTCGCATTTTCGGTCAGATGCCATTCTTTGCGGTTGCGATACCTCTACGGGGAAGGGAATAAACTTTTCAAACATGGATTGGGCGTGTGCCCGGCAGAAGTTCTTGCAGAAGAGCTGGGATGTTAGACTTTTTTTGTCCAGTTCTGTTTCCATGTATTTGTGGCTTCCATAGATTGGGCAATTCAGGAATCGCATGAATCCTCCCAAGTTCTGCATGTCCATCTTGTATTCGATGAAGTGGTCACTAAGCATAAGCTTCTGCAGTTTCTCTTTTGGTATGCCAACCCTTAGGGATACGTTGAAGGCGGAGTCAACTGTTTTTTCACCGAACTTCTTTTGCACGCGACCCATAGTTTCCGCAATCCGTTCTACACCCAAGTCTTCGGCTAATTGCTCCACAATCAAGAAGCCCTTTATCGTCTCGTATTCTTGACGCAAACGCATCTCAACAACATGCCGAGCCCACTCAAGAAACAGGCTTTGGATGCGGTCTTCGGCTCTGGAGTCTTTTCTGTCCAGCAAGTCCTCGACCTTTCTGGTATCCTCGCTCAGCCTCCTGAAGAGGTTAATCTTTTCTTCGACGCCAAGAGCTGTCTTCTTAACCGCCGTCACAGCGTTGCCGTCTAGCTCTAGGATGCCTTCCAGCAGCTCCTTAGAGTCGGAAACAAAATCACTGTAAAATCTCCACAATAGTCCCTCTACAGAGGGGGCATCAACTTCCAGTTCCTCAAGAACAACTCTGGATTCTGCAGACATTTTGCTTATCATAGCCATGTGATACAGCAGCGATCCTTCCATGCCCGCATCACCGTTTCTGCCGGAGGAACCATGGAAAACCTCGTCAACCAACCTTTTTGCTGTTTCAAAGTCTCTGGAAGCTACGGCTTCTGAAGCATTATCTGTCTTCCTTTTTCTTTGCTTCAGCAGAAGTGCCCACTTGTGACAATGTGCTTCATCAAATTTCGTCAAGGCTACCCTTTCCACTATTGCGGGATTTCTTTGCGTTAAATCAGTAAAAGGGTTAATAAGTTCTCTGATTTTCAGGACAACACAAAAGAACATGCCCATTCAAAATTAATATTGAAAACAGTTTTATCTAGAAACAAAGTACACTGACCAATAAACGGGGGTTGCTCAAAGTTGAGTAAAGACGAATCGAAGTTAGCTGTTAAACTGGAGTCTGTTTCCAAAAGCTTCGGGAATGTCCAAGCTGTAAAAAACTTAGACCTACAAATTGATGCTGGAACAGTTTTTGGTTTTCTGGGTCCAAATGGTTCAGGCAAATCAACAACAATGAAGATAGTTATGGGCCTCCTGAAGGCAGACTCTGGAAACTTGAACGTTTACGGAATTGACGTTTCAAGTAATCCTTGGGAAGTCAAAAAGATTGTGGGCTATGTTCCCGAAAGCCCACGACTATACGAGTTTCTCACCGGACTCGAATACTTGGACTTTATAGCCGACGTTTATGGCTTAGACTCAGAATCCAAAAAGAAGCGAATAGAAGAGTACCTCAACGCCTTTGACTTGGAGAACCGCGAAAACGAGATGATCAGCGGCTACTCTCATGGCATGAAACAGAAAATCGCAATAATCGCCGCTCTACTGCACAAGCCGAAACTGTTAATCCTCGATGAGCCCCTAAGTGGTTTAGACCCTAAATCTGCCCGAATTGTAAAAGATTTAATTCACAAGCTGGCTGGCGAGGGCGTAACAACAATCATGAGCACTCACGTTTTGGAGATTGCAGATGCTGTTTGCGACAGGATTGCAATCATGTATCAAGGAAGTAAGCTTGCGGAAGGCAAGCCTGCAGAATTACGTAAAGAAGCTAAGATGCCAAATTCAACTCTTGAAGAAATCTTTCTGAAACTGACAGGAACGAGCGATATCAAAGCGATTGTTGAAGCCCTCGGAAAATGAGGGGGATAACCTTGAACTTCAAAGTCGTAATGCATCTGGCTAAAATCTTGGCGCTCTCTTCAGTAAGAGCTAGGAGAGCATCCGGTTCTGTTCCTTCTGGATTTGCTAAGTCTCCGAAAGTAAACATCATTGCCTTTTTGATCATTTTTCCTGTTGTAGCCTTTTTTGCCAGCTATTTTGCCAACATCTTCGTTGAAGACCTAGATTTAAGCCTGTTGTTATTCTTGCAGATCGCGATTTTTGTTCCATCTTTGATGACTTTGGCTTCAATAATGTACGGTTTACTCTTTGAATTCAGCCAATCGTCTTCTGTGGGTTCATCTGACATCATCAATTGGCTTCCATTAAGGGCGTTAGATTTTGTTTTTGCTTCTGTGCTTTCCATGATTTACTTTTTAGCTCCATTACTTGCTTTGGTTTTTGGCGCAACATTTGGAATATCCTTGTCCGTCAATATGGTGGACGTAGGCTTGCTCAGCTTAGGTTTCGGCGTCTTAGGCATGTTTTTGGGCGCCTTTATACTGGAAATCATTAGAGCAATAACGAACCGTGTGTCCGCAACATTCTACAAGCATGGCGGCAGAGCAACTGTAGCCATAAGAATGGTTACATTCATAGTTTTTATGGTGCTCTTCATTCTCGTCTCTAACGCTAATTTTCTGTTTAACATTCTTCAACATTTCAGTGGCGGCATAGGCAATGCATGGTTCATACCGATACTTTGGCCGTCCCTCGCAGTAATGAGCTATTTAACCGCAGAAACGTCACGCGTATTCGTCTATGCAATACTCAGCATGGTGTTCACAGTAGCGCTTCTCTGGACAAGTGTAAAACTGAGGGAAAAATATTGGGTTCCGGCGCCGTTCTCCATCAAAATCAAGCCTTCCAAACCATACACTCCTAAGCGAGGATTCCTCGGAAGCCTAGGCTTTACTGTTGCTGAAGCGGCTTTGATAAGAAAGGATTTGCATGGTTTAACTAGACGTAAAGAGATGATGATTTGGATTGCCGTCCCGTTGGCGATAAGTGTAATCTCTTTCGTTTCTGCTCCATCATCTTTGACAACTGCAACAAGTACGATAGACAGATTAGCCCTATTCTGGGGTCCCTTAATGGGCGTATTTATGCTAGCATTCTATATGGCATTAACTGGTATAGGTCAGGAAGGAAGCGCCTTCTTGAACTTACTCATCATCCCATTGAAAGAGAAAGAAGTTGTCAGAGCAAAACTTGCAACAGCACTCATTCCTTCAGTGTGCGCTATGGTTGTTGTCACAGCCTTAATACAGGTAATCGTGCAACCCCGCTTGGAAGCCCTAATCGCAATAGCTGTAACATTATTTTCTGCGCTTTTCGAATGCTCGTTTGTTGGTTTGGCTGTAGGCAGCCGCTTTCCCGACTTCACCGAAGTTCCAAGGGCGCGCTTCGTTGACCAGAAAGGCGTATGGTTAGGGATGCTTATTGTCGCTGGCTGCGTGGGCGTCACGTTTCTTCCTCTTTTCCTGTATGCTTTTTCTATCTTGGCTTTTCCACTCCTTGTAGCTCCAGTTGTGTCAGCGATTGCAGGCGGTCTGATCTGTTATGCGAGTTATCGATCAACCTTAAGCAGTTTACAGAAACTCACAACTCAACCTTAATGTCTCAATTTTTTCGCATAATCTCTCTGGCTTATTTTTTCCATGTTTTTATGAAATGTCGTAGTTGTTTATTTTTTTAACTGATTCACACATCCTAGTTTATTCATGAAAACACATCAATAATCCTTTTATGGCCCAAAAGTTTCTTTTTTGACGTTAGAGTTCCTTTTTCCGAGGTTTTCGAAAGGTAAATAAGCTTCAAAATGAGTGAATAATTTCAAACTGGAACTTGAGGTAGCTTAAATTGGCTAAGAAAGGTTTAGTTGTTAAAGCAAAAGAACTGAAAACAGGCGTTGCTGTAATAAAGGATCTTGAAGTGACCATCGGCAGGATCGTCGATGACACTTGGGAAGAACCTATGGGTCCAACTCCTTTCCCTTCGATGACTGATTTGAGAGATTGGGACTTCACGCTTCTGCAGCGCTACAAACCCTTTTATCTGCCCTTCTGTGACGTCTGCTGTCTATGCACCTTCGGAAAATGTGACCTGTCAGGAGACAAACGAGGGGCCTGTGGATTAAACATGGCCGCCCAACAGTCAAGGATAGTTCTCCTCGCCTGTTGCATCGGAGCCGCCACCCACATCGCACACTCCAGACACTTACTTGACCATTTGATGGAGAAATATGGACGCGACATCCCCCTTGACCAAGGAGGCTTAAACATAGACATAGAAGCCCCAGTAACTCGTCTAGTCTGTGGCATCAGAGTTAAAACACTACAGGATATGGAGGAAGCCCTAGACTGGTGTGAAGAACAGGTTACACACTGCCTTTCTGCTACGCACACTGGACAAGAAGGAAGCAACCTAGACTTCGAGTCAAAAGCTTTCCACGCTGGAATGGCAGACCAAGTCGGAATGGAACTAGCTGATTTAGCCCAGATTTCGGTTCTCGGTTTTCCAAAAGCTGATCCTGAAGCTCCACTTGTAGAATTGGGCTTCGGAGTAGCTGATATCAAAAAACCAACAATTCTTGTAATTGGTCACAACGTTCCATCAAGCGTTGGAATAATTGATTACCTAACCAAAAAGAAGATGCTGAGCAAAGTCGAAGTTGTAGGAATATGTTGTACAGCCCACGACCTAACTCGGTATAGCCCTTCAGCTAAGGTTATTGGTCCAATTTCTTGGCAACTAAAATACATCAGAAGCGGACTAGCTGACCTGATTGTGGTTGACGAGCAATGTATCCGAGCAGACGCTCTGGAAGAAGCACAAAAAGTCAAGACTCCTGTAATTGCCTCAAGCCCCAAAAACTGTTTGGGACTCAGAAACAGAACTGACGATTCAGCAAAAGAACTCATAGCCGATTTAGTTGAAGGCAAAGTTCCTGGTGTGCTTATCTTCGATCCTGACAAGGTTGGAGAAGTTGCTGTTGAAGCTGTTATGGCTGTTGCCCCGAAAAGAAACAAGTTCAGCATAATTCCTGACATCGAAGAGATAAAAGCTGCAGGAGCGGCATGCACCGAATGTAACGAATGTATACGAGCATGCCCAAACAATCAACCAATTCCTGAAGCAATGAAAGCCGCAGCTACTGGCAACCTTGAACCCTTTGCTGCAATCCTAGACGAATGTGTAGGATGTGCCCGATGTGACAGTGCATGCCCCAACGACTTCCCACTCCACAGCTTCATGGTAAAAGCAGGAGAGAAAAAGTTGTGGGAAGAAAAATATCTGATGCGCAGTGGACGAGGTGCCATCCAAGACATCGAAATCCGAAACGTTGGTGGTCCCGTAGTTCTCGGCGAGATTCCTGGAGTCATAGCCATAGTAGGATGCGCAAACTATCCTGAAGGCGGAGGAGCAGTAGCTGAAATTGCTGAAGAATTTGCGAGGCGCAATTACATTGTTATTCTCTCCGGATGTGCAGCTATGTCTGTAGCTATGGTGAAGGATGAAGAGGGAAAAACTCTCTACGAGAAGTATCCAGGCGGATTTGAGGCTGGAGGCATCCTAAACGTGGGCTCATGTGTCTCTAACCCTCACATTGCAGGAGCAGCAATCAAAATTGCAAGTATCTTCGCTAAACGTAACCTACGCGGTAACTACGAAGAAATCGCTGATTACATCCACAATCGAGTTGGAGCCGTTGGACTCGCTTGGGGTGCAATGTCCCAGAAGGCTGCTTCTATAGCTGCTGGTTTCTGGAGGCTTGGAGTGCCTGTAGTGGTTGGTCCGCACGGATCCAAGTATAGACGTATGCTGTTGGGAAGAGCAGATAAAAAGGAAGATTGGTACGTGTATGACGCCCGAACAGGCGACAAAGTTTACACTGGTCCAACTCCTGAACACCTATTCACTACAGCCGAAACAAAGGAAGAAGTTATGGTGATGATGGCAAAGCTCTGTCTAAGACCCAACGACACCACCAAAGGACGCAGCATGAAATTGACCCACTACATTGACCTCCACAAACGCTACTATGGTGTTATGCCCGACGACATACATCTGTTCATCCGAAACAAGATGGACATACCCATCACCATGAAACCTGAAATCCAAAAAATCCTCGAAGAAAAGGGATGGAAAGAGACAAAAATTCCAGACCCAACTCTATTAAAAAGAATGGTTAGAAAGAGAGGTTGATAAAAATGAGCGTAAAAGCAGAACCTTGGCAAACAGCAGAGATTGCAGGACCCCAAAAGGCTCTGGTAATCACCAAACCTGAAATAGCTGCGGCAATGGTAAAACGGGCAAAACGCCCCATCATCATTGTTGGATACTTGGCCACAAAAACTGACAAAGACACTGGCAAAATGATCGACTACACCATCCGCCTAAACAAAGCCACCGGAATCCCCGTTGTCGCCACCGCACATACAATAAAGGAATTTGTGAAACAAGGATTTGAGCAAGCAACACAGATGAACGCCATGGATATCGGCAACAGACTCAAAGACCCAACATGGAAAGGCTTGGACGGAAAAGGTCCATATGACGTTGCACTGTTTATGGGGCTTCCATATTACATGGAGTTTGTGATCTTGTCAGGACTAAAACACTTTTCCACAAATCTTAAGACCATTAGCTTGGACAGGTACTATAACCCCCATGCAAGTTGGTCTTTCCCAAACCTCAAAGTTGAGGAATGGAATCAAAGTTTTGAGACAATAATAAAAAATCTAGGAGGAAACTAAAAAAATGTCAATGTTTGATGACATCCCCGTGGATGTTGGAGTAATCTACGAAGGAGAAAGAATCCGAAAAGACAACATGCAAGTAGAACTAGGCGGACCAAAACAACCAGCAAAGTTCGAGCTAGTGCGCGCAAAGAAAATGGATGAAATCGAAGACGAAAAAGTAATAGTCATTGGCCCTGATCTCAAAGACTTGCCAGAAGGCGGCTATGTTCCATTTGGCATTTACATAGAAGTTGCTGGCAAAGCCATCGAAGAAGATCTTGAAGGTGTAATAGAACGTCGTGTCCACGAATACCTTAACTTCATTGAAGGAGTCATGCACCTAAACCAACGCTACGACATATGGATACGTGTTAGCAAGAAATCGTTCCAGAAAGGACTGAACTCCTTCACTTACATCGGAAAAGTTTTGGCGAGACTCTACAAGAGCGAGTTGCCCTTCATCGAAAAAATCCAAATCACCTTCATAACTGACCCTGCAAAAGTCCAAGAAATGTATGATCAAGCAATGGAAATTTATGAAGTCAGAGACGCAAAAGCCAGAGGAATGAAGGACGAAGACGTTGACACATTCTACGGCTGCACTTTGTGCCAATCATTCGCGCCAACCCACATGTGCGTAATCACTCCTCAACGATACTCCAACTGTGGCTCAATCAGCTGGTTCGACGGCAGAGCCTCTGCGCAGGTCGACCCGAAAGGCCCAGTTTTCGCTATCGCAAAAGGAGAATTGCTTGACGCAGAAAAAGGAGAATTCTCTGGAATCAACGAATCAATCAAACAGAAGACCTTGGGATCTGTTGACCGCGTATGGATGTATACTGGTTTCGGTTATCCACACACCTCTTGTGGATGCTTTGAGGCTATGGCATTCTACATTCCCGAAGTAGAGGGTTACGGCATAGTTGACCGAGGATTCAAAGGCGTAACCGTAAACGGGCTAGCCTTCTCAACACTAGCTGACTCCGGCGCTGGAGGCAGACAAGTAGACGGCTTCCACGGCATCTCCATTGAGTACATGAGGTCACCCAAGTTCCTGCAGGCAGACGGAGGCTGGGACCGAATAGTCTGGATGCCCCAAAGCGTGAAGGACCGCGTCAAAGAATTCATGCCAAAAGAAGCTGTTGACAAGGTAGCAACAGAAAACGATGCAAAGACAGTTGACGAACTAACGACTTTCCTAAAAGAAAAGAATCACCCTGTTGTCCAAAGATGGAAAGAAGCTACAGCGGAAGCCGAACCAGCAACTGAAGGCGAAGAACCCCTAGAAGGAACAGTGTTTCCAGTTTCTACAGCAACTGTTGCCGCAGGCGGATTCAAGATAATCTTCAAAAACGCTAAAATCCACGCAGAAAAAGTCATCATTAAACGGGACAAACCACAGAGGTGAAAATCTATGCCCAAAAGGGAGGAAAAGAACTCTGACCTCAAACTTCCCCCCGAACTCTTGGACCTCCTTACTGGCGTCGACGAGCTTGAGCTTGAAGATGTTGATATAACAGTAGATGAACTGGAATTCGTGTATCAGCCAGGAGTTCTACCTGCTATCCAAAGAATGGTTGCAGCAAGGGCTAAACCAACATCTTTGCTGTCATCGCCATTCACTCTTCCAGTACAGAAATATCCAAGCCAAATCGTTGAAGTCACGCTTGGAGCCACAAAGAGCAAAGGTGGAAGCCGAGGAAAATCAATCGTTATTGGCGGAGAAAAGTCTCCAGCCTTCTACACCTTTGAAAATCCCACTCCCAATCCTCCAGTAGTTTCGTTCGACGTTTTCGACTCCAAGGTGCCCCTGCCAAAAGCCGTAAAAATGAACTTCAATGATGTCTTAGAAGACCCAGTTGCATGGGCAAAGTTTTCTGTTGAAAAGTTCGGGGCAGACATGATCACCCTGCATCTTGTCAGCATTGATCCTTTGAACCCGAAGCCCTCGACACCCGCGGAAGCCGCGAAAACGGTGGAAGATATACTTCAAGCCGTTGATGTTCCCCTCATCGTGGGAGGCTGTGGTGATCCAAAGACGGACTTGGCGGTCTTTGAGAAGGTGACTGCTGCAGCTGCGGGAGAACGGCTCCTCATCAGCACAGTTACCTTGGACATGGATATAGAAAAGTCTGCTAAGCTAATCAAGGAGCACGGTCATGTTGCTTTAGCTTTCTCGCCGATGGACCTGAACCAGGCAAGGGAGCTGAACAGGCACCTCCTAGAGTTCCTGCCTAAAGAACAGATAATAATGGATACTACAACAGCGGCGCTAGGATATGGACTTGATTACGCCTTCACCATCATGGAACGGGCTCGCCTAGCTGGTTTGATGGGCGACCCTGAGCTTCAGCAACCCATGTCGTCTGGAACAACCAACGCTTGGGCAGCAAGAGAAGCATGGCAGAAAATGGATCCCCAATGGGGCGCAAGAGAACTGCGTGGGCCCCTATGGGAAACCGTTACAGCCTTGACTCTGATGTTGGCTGGCGTAGACGTGTTCATGATGATGCATCCGGCAGCCGTCACAACCCTCAAAAACACCATCAAAGAATTGACAGCAAAGCGCGGCAGAGGAGACCCCGCAAAGATCGCTAACTGGATGTCCGCGAAATTTTAAGGAAGGGTTAGGTATGACAGAAAGACAAATTAAACGAGGAATGAAGGAACTCAGCCCCATCGACATTTACATGCTACTTCCCAAAACAAACTGTAAAGAATGTGGAGAAGACAACTGCATGGCTTTCGCCACGAAAGTTGTGAACAGAGAAGTTTCTATAGATCAGTGTCCTCCACTTCTGACGAAGCAATACGAAAAGAACTACAGGCAACTCAAGGAAATGCTCAAGCCCGCCGTCAAAGAGGTAACTGTTGGCGTTGGTGACGGTGCGGTAAATGTTGGCGGAAAGCTGGTCATGTATCGCCACGAGTTCACATACTTTAATCCAACAGCCATCGCCATCGACGTTACCGATGAAATGTCTGATGAAGAACTGTTGGGCAGAGTGAAGAAAACCCAAGAATTCACATACCTGTATATCGGTAACTACCTGAAGCTCCAAATGGTAGCTATTCGTTCCACTTCCAACGACCCCGAGAAATTCAAAGCAACAGTTAAGAAAGTTGCAGAAAACACGAAACTGCCAATCATTCTATGTTCAGTTGATCCCGTCATCATCGAAGGCGGATTAATGGCAATTCCGAAAGCCAGACCTCTGCTCTACGCCGCAACCAAGGACAACTGGAAGGAAATGGCAGAACTGGCGTTGATGTATAAATGTCCATTAGCTGTTTCTGCTCCAAACGACATCGATCTACTCCGATCCTTAGTAAAGACCATGAAAGAATACGGCGTCGAAGACCTTGTATTGGATCCAGGTACATTTACCAGCGCAGGTTTAGGAGACACCATAAACAACTTCACCATGATCCGCCGAGCAGCGTGCAACATGGGCGACGACCTACTAGGCTATCCTCTACTAGGAACCCCTATTGTTGCTTGGACCGAACCCGCAAGCTCTCCGACAGTGAGCGCTTGGAAAGAAGCTCAAGTCGCATCTATGCTTGTGACCCGGTACGCTGACATCCTGATCATGCATAGCACAGAAGGCTGGGCTCTTCTTCCTCTGACTGTCTTGAGGCAGAACATTTACACTGACCCCCGAAAACCCGTGGCTGTAGAACCCGGATTGAGAACCTTCGGAACGCCTGATGAAAACTCTCCGGTGCTGATGACAACCAACTTCGCATTGACATACTACACTGTGGCGCAAGACATAGAATCCACTGGTGCGGCTGCCTATCTCCTAGTAGTTGACTCTGAGGGGACAGCTGTGGACAGTGGGGTTGCGGGCAGAAAAATGACTGCGGAAACTGTTGCAGACGCAATCAAAGAGAGCAAGATAGAGGAAAAAGTGAAACATAGGAAACTGATAATACCCGGTAAAGCGGCACGCATCAGCGGAGAAATAGAGGAACTTTCCAACTGGGAAGTCTTAGTTGGACCACGGGACTCCTCGGGCATACCAAAATTCCTACAAGACAAATGGAAGTAGCTTCGCCACGCTACTTACCCAGTTTATTCCTTTTTTAATTAGTTTTTTTGCGATTGCGAGCCTTTCTGGTGCAATAACCCTAGAACCCTTTAAATAATCCAACAAAATTCATGATGTGTATAAGGCGGATTTATAATGCCTAAGCTTGAAGATTCCATCCGAATCGAAAACGTAGTATCATCTGCCACTTTGCATCAGAGTATTGACCTGAACGCTGTGGTTAAGGGGAATCCCTTGGTTGAGTATCGTCCGGAAAAGTTTCCGGGCTTAGTTTTCAGGTTAAAAAAACCAAAGACAGCCATTCTAATCTTCAGTACAGGGAAAATGGTTTGCACCGGAGCAAAGTCAGAGAATGAATCAAAAAAAGCTGTTCTGAAAGTCGTAAAGGAACTACAAAAAAGCGGAATAATAATTATTGGCAAACCCGAAATCAGAGTAGTGAACATTGTTGCCTCAGCGAATCTTTTGGGACGAATAGAGCTGGAAGATTGTGCTTACTCTCTCGGCAGAACCATGTATGAACCCGAACAGTTTCCGGGGCTCATCTACAGAATGGATGAACCAAAAGTTGTGATTCTTCTCTTCGCAAGCGGGAAACTTGTTTGCACAGGAGCCACGAAAGAAGAAGACGTTTACGAAGCTGTTGCTAAACTCCACAAAAACCTTGAAGAAAAAGACCTGATATACTACGAGTAAACGTTATTGAAACTGTGTACGCGTTTGGCTACTTTTTCTGTTTTTCAGGATTAGTTCCCGGTTCTTAATGGAATACTATTTCCACATGTTTTGCATTTAACCCTAGCACTGCTCACGGAAGTTAGCCTGAAGGGTGTCAAGCGTCCACATTCTTGGCATTTAGCAAACTGGAGTCTTCCGCGGTCTTTCTTATGGATTGTATCAATCAACGCCGTGAAGATATTATAGTCTGGTTGATTTGGGATTTCCACGAGGATTCATCTCAATAAAATTTGTGCTTCAGCCTGGTCTTGTACTCTCAGAAGGTTTGACATTTCCCTGTAATTTTCGATGTAGCGGTTACCTTTTGCAGTTGTTTCGTAAACTTTCTTTCTATTATCCACGCGGACGCTAAGAAAACCCATTTCAGTTAGGAATGAAAGATACTCGTTCACTTGGCTAAAACTCAAGTTCACCATATACATGATCCGGGTCTTAAGCTGGCTTCCTTTCGATGCTTCCATTATTTCAGCCATTATGTTGAGCCGGTCTCTACGTTTCCAAAGTGTTTGCACAGCACTACTTTTCAATATAATTCCTCGCTAATTTAGTTCAGTATTTTTCTTCTATACATCTCATGCTTAAAATACTGTGTTTCTTGAAAAAACATATTACGAAAAAAAGAATATAACAAAAATTCATTCAATGCTGGTCGCGGCGACGCACCAGAACCTGTTCTTTTTGAGCTTTAAGCAGTAGTGGGAATTTAAGATATTACAGAGGCTCAGTGCTTTGACGTTTTTATGAAGTGTTGAGGACGGCTAAATGATTCCTATGTGTTCAAGGAGTATTTTTAGGCCTATGACTACTAAAATTAGGCCACCTAATGATTCAACTCTGTTTTTTAGAACGCATCCAAATCTGCCGCCAAGATAGACCCCGAAAAAAGACAGAGAGAAAGTAATAATTCCAGTTACGGTTGCAAGAGTTATGATTGAAACGTTCAGAATAGAACTGCTGAGGCCAACGGCTAAAGCGTCAATGCTGGTGGCAATAGATAATATTAGCAATACTTTGATGCTGAGAGAGCTGATGATACTATTGGCTTCCTTTCTGATGGACTCGTAAATCATTCTGGAACCAATAAAAGTTAGAAGCAAAAACGCTACCCAATGATCAAAATCTGAAATTAAATCCAGAATATGTACTCCAGCGTACCATCCAATGATGGGCATGATTACCTGAAAGAATCCAAAGAAGACTGATATCTTGAGGGCTTTGGTGGTTTTGAATGTTTTAGTTGCCAGCCCATTTGCTATGGCTACTGAAAATGAGTCCATTGCTAATGCTACAGCAATCAATAGTGTTGTTGTGTCCATTAGTCTTCACTTTGGAAAGATGTAGCTTCTGATTGAAGTTGCACCTAAAAACATTTCTGATCTAGAATGTTAAAAGAAAAATACCCTTTTGCCTGACCGCTACTAAATTCATGGCAAATAACCGGCAGTATTGTAAGTGGCAAAAAGGCAGAAACTACCTTTCTATCAGCAGGTCGGAAAAATTTTTGTTCTAGACAACATATCTGTAGGCTACGTATTTTCCTGCAGTCGTACTATTTCTGATGACTCTAACTACGTCGCCTGGATTGCCGCCCACAGCTATGATGGCTGGGTCGGAAGCGTTGATTCGAGGCAACTGGTAAGCTTGAACTTTGTACTCTTCCAAAAATTTTTCCTTTTCCTCAGTTGTGAGAAGTTCATGTTTCGACACGAAATCATGGTCGAAAATTTGGAATGATGGAAAGATTTTGGGAATCAATTCTATTCCGCTTTGTTTAGAGCGTGTCTTAGCAGTGTGAGTATACTTGCCGATTGTGACGATGATTCCTTTTTCAATTTTGTCATCATCCATGGCTTTCTTGAGTTGAGTGATGTATGCGACTCCCACTGTTCCGTCGGTGGTAACAGCCCAAATAATCGCCTTATCTCCCTCTTTCGTTTTGATGGTGTAGCTGGCGGCGTTCTTTATCTCTTCCTTTTTAATTACCTTGTAACTACGAAGTTTTATGAGAACCTTGGTCTTCTTCTCTACCAACGTTTCTTTAGAACTCAACTATTCATTCCTCAATCTAGACAAGTATTCAGAGGGAAAACCGCCTGCAACCCCTTAAACTTTACGCTATTTTCACCCTTTTATAACTCTGTCACAGTGATGATGGATACGGGACAGGAATCTTCTGCGTCTCTGGCGTTTTCAATCTCATCATCATCGAAGACTCCCGAGGATCCGGAAGCGTCAGTTTCTCCCCCTATCACTGTTGACTTTCCTTCATCGTCAGGTTCGAAGTGAGATGGGTCTATGCTGTAGCACGAACCGCAGGCAATGCATCCCCCACGTTCAATCTCAATCTTATATTTCATTTTGTGCCACCACACCCTAATGTCAGTAAAAGTTTGTCACCTAAGCAATAAAATTGTTTCTGTCTGAACAAAAGCGTATGTTCAAAGAATATAGATAGGTCGTACGTGTTTAGACAAACCATACGAAACCATTATTTAGACAAAACTGTCCCTACAGTTTCTTACAAGTTGGGTTAAATCATGAAAACTATCGATGTGGCGATGATAGGGGTTAGCGCTGCGCTTTACGCAATAGTTGGAGTCTTAACAAACATGGGAATTGTAAGCCCAGTTGTTGGGGTAGTCAAATTTTGGCCAGCAGTTATTGTTCCCGCAATCTTTGCCGTGCTTTTTGGTCCTTGGGTTGGAGGGTTAGGTGCAGCAATCGGAATCTTTGTCAGTGACATGATTCAGCCTGGACACGGAATCGCTCTCTTAAGCCTCACCGTTGGTAGTACCTCAAATTTTGCTGGTTTCTATCTTGTCGGCTTCATTTCAAGACGGAACATGAAGTGGCGTAACTTGCTCGTCCTCTTAGCTGTTGGTAGTGTAGCGTTAACGGGAATGATTGGTTACTTGTTCTTGATTAACCAGTTACCTTTGGATGTTGTAGCCATGTTTCTAGGCGTCCTCTTCGCTTGCGTTGCCATAGTGGTTGGAGTTGGGTTATGGAAACCTGAATGGAAAAGTTATGGGCTGGCGTCTGTCGTCGGCCTTTTTGTGGGAAGCGCTATCATAGGTTTCGGCCTTTGGGGATACAGTCAATTTCTTGCATTACCCTTAACAGGGTTCGAACGCAATGCACCCCTCTACGCGGGCTTCCTTTGGCTTGTCTGGACCTTTGCTACAGAGATACCCTTCCTTGTAACCATAGTTCCACCTGTTGTGAAAATCTGTTACAAAGCCTTTCCATCATTGGCTCCTAAACCTGAAAATTAAAGGGGCAACGGATGTGCTCAAGCGAGCTAGAGCCTTCAGTCCTGCGGGAATTTCCAGCTTCTTTGAAATCTGTGACAGAACTCCCGACGGGAAATTGATTGCTGATCCCGAGAGGATTGGTGCTCGGGGTGGTGGATTTTCTCCAAACAAAGGAGTGTCAACTGAGGTCAGCGTGGCTGAGGCTGAAGAAAATCAGGTTCAAGTATTCATCAACGGAGAATGCTGTCCAGAGGCTGAGACAACTAAAAGTGTTGTTGAGGCGTTGACCGCGAAGGTTTCAGAGAAGTATGCGGTTAAAGTTGTACACAGCGTAGAGGTGCCTATTGGAGCTGGTTTCGGGTCTAGCGCCGCTGGTGCCCTAGGAACTGCTTTGGCTCTCAGCAAAGCTTTGGGTCTAAATCTTACATACAATCAGTTGGGTAGAATAGCTCATGTGGCTGAGGTGAAGTGCAAGACGGGTTTGGGAACGGTTGGTCCATTATTGTTTGGGGGCTGCGGGTTAACCATTGAACCCGGTGCGCCTGGGTACGCGTTATTAGATCGTATTCCTGTTTCTCCTGATCACAGACTAGTTGTAGGCACCTTCAGACCATACCCTACAAAGGAAATGCTTGCTTCCGAAGAGAAAAGGGAAATAATCAACGAGTGGGGACGAAAAACCCTCAAGAAAATCCTTGCCGACCCCTCTCTAGAAAACTTTATGGTCGCTTGTAAAGATTTTGCGGTAGGAACAGGTTTTGTTACGAGCCGTGTCCAAAAGTTGATTGAACTATCCAAAAAAGCGGGAGCTGTTGGTGCTGCACAAAACATGTTGGGTGAAGCTGTTCACGCCTTGGTTACAGTTGACAATGTGGAAGCTGTTCATGAGGCTTTCAAGAAACTTTTGCCTGAAGAAAAGATTATTATCGCTAACATTGATTTTCAAGGCGCACGGTTGATCGGGTGATGAAACATCATGGAGAAAAGATTTGAGACTGTGGCTATGGGTGGAACTTTTGACCTGTTTCACAGTGGTCACCTAGCGTTACTGATGAAGGCATTCGAGATTGGAAACCATGTTCTTATCGGTCTCTGCTCAGACGATTTCGTTAAGTCGAGGAAGCCTCACACAATCACGCCCTACGCCCAGCGTCTTGAAGAGCTGA
>Ga0307378_10002620_pt1 | contig 27187 bp, 24 predicted proteins | sample UN1MG_FD_202238 | JGI IMG/M metagenome (GOLD analysis project Ga0307378, IMG submission 202238) | Soil microbial communities from Risofladan, Vaasa, Finland - UN-1 | ecosystem: Environmental > Terrestrial > Soil > Coastal area > Acid sulfate soil | place: Finland: Risofladan, Vaasa | collected... | reverse complement strand
TGGCGGCCCCCCGACTGCTGGGCTGGGCGATCCCGGTGGTGCTCCTGTCCTTCACGATGGGATCGCTCGCCGGCGACGTCGGTGCGTTCTTCGAGTCGTCCACGACCTTCCAGGACCTCATGCGGAACTTCGGCGTCGACCCGTCGGTCCCGGTGCGTGCGTTCCTCGGCTTCCAGTTCACCGCCCTCGCCGTCGTGGTGGTCTGCTACGGGGTCAGCGAGATGGCTGCCGCGCGTGAGGAAGAGGCATCGGACCGACTCGACAACCTGCTGGTGCGCGCCGTCGGTCGCCGGGAGTGGCTCGCCGGCCGGATCGCCGTGGCCGTCGCAGGCACCACGGCCCTGTCGCTGCTCCTCGGGGTCGCCACCTGGGTCGGCACCCTGGTCGGAGGCGGCGGCATCGGTTTCGGTGACCTGCTCGGTGGTGGCCTCAACCTGATCCCGATCGGCACCTTCTTCATCGGTGCGGGCGTGCTCGCGTTCGCCGTGCTCCCCCGCGCCACGGCTGGACTGGGCTATGGCCTCGTCGCCGCGGCGTTCCTCATCCAACTGGTGGGCTCGGCGATCAAAGCCCCGCAGTGGATGCTGAACCTCTCGCCGTTCACGCACGTTGCGCCGGTGCCCGCCGTGGGCGTCGGTCGAGTCGGGGCCGTCGTGCTGCTCGGTCTCGGCACCGCGCTGTCGCTGGTGGCCGTTCAACGCTTCCGCGCCCGTGATCTACACGGGGCCTGACGATCGCGATGACCGAGCCGTTTGATGGGCCTCGGCGCCCCACAACTATCTTCCTGGCATGGCCGAACACCCCTTGAGCGAACGCCTCGCCAATCTCGAAGCGCGACGTGAGCAAGCCCGTCACGCCGGGTCCGAGCGTTCGGTCGAGCGGCAACACGCCAAGGGCAAGCTGCTCGCTCGCGAGCGGATCGACTACCTGCTCGACGAGGGATCGTTCAACGAACTCGACATGCTCGCCCGACACCGAGCCCACGAGGCAGGTCTCGAGGAACACCCCTACACCGACGGCGTGGTGACCGGTTGGGGAACCATCGACGGCCGCAAGGTCTTCGTGTTCAGCCAGGACTTCACGGTGTTCGGCGGCGCGCTCGGCGAGGTCTTCGCCGAGAAGATCCACAAGGTCATGGACCTCGCCCTCTCAGTGGGTGCGCCCGTGATCGGGCTCAACGACGGTGCCGGCGCGCGTATCCAGGAAGGTGTGGTCAGCCTCGACAGCTACGGCGGCATCTTCCACCGCAACGTCCAGGCATCGGGTGTCACCCCGCAGATCAGCGTGATCCTCGGACCGTGCGCCGGTGGAGCCGTCTACAGCCCGGCGATGACCGACTTCATCTTCATGGTGAAGGAGACCTCGCACATGTTCATCACCGGTCCCGACGTGGTGAAGACCGTGACGGGCGAGGAGGTCACCCTCGAAGAACTGGGTGGCGCCATGTCACACGCCAGCAAGTCGGGCGTCGCCACGTTCGTCGCCGACGACGAGAAGAGCTGTCTCGACGACGTCCGCTACCTGTTCAGCTTCCTGCCGTCGAACAACCTCGAGACTCCCCCGGTCTTCGCAACCGGCGACGACCCCGATCGCCTCTGCCCCGAGCTCTACGACGTGCTGCCCGACAGCTCGAACCTCCCCTACGACATGAAGGCAGTGATCTCGGCCGTCGTCGATGACGGCGACTACTTCGAGTACTTCCCCCACTGGGCCGGCTCGATCACGTGTGGGTTCGCCCGGCTCGACGGCCAACCCGTCGGCATCGTGGGCAACCAGCCGCTCATGCTCGCCGGGGTGCTCGACATCGAGTCGTCGGAGAAGGCAGCCAAGTTCGTCCGCACGTGCGACGCGTTCAACATCCCCCTCATCACCTTCGTCGACGTGCCCGGGTTCCTGCCCGGTGTCGACCAGGAGTACGGCGGCATCATCCGGCACGGCGCCAAGCTGCTCTACGCCTACTGCGAGGCGACCGTCCCACGGATCCAGATCATCACCCGCAAGGCCTACGGCGGCGCCTACGTCGTCATGAATTCGAAGTCGATCGGCGCCGATCTCGCCTTCGCCTGGCCGTCGGCCGAACTGGCAGTGATGGGTCCCCAGGGTGCGGTCGAGATCCTGAACCGCCGTGAGATCGCGGCCGCCGACGACCCCGTCGCCAAGCAGGCCGAGCTCGTCGACGCGTACACCGAGCGGTTCGCGAACCCCTACATCGCAGCCGAACGCGGCTACATCGACGACGTCATCGACCCGGCAGAGACTCGCGTCAAGCTGATCTCCGGACTCGCGATGCTCGACTCGAAGCGCGAGGACCTCCCCAAGCGCAAGCACGGGAACGTGCCGTTGTGACGCGTTCCCGGGCCACGCAGGCCACAACTGGCGTCACCGTTCGTTGCCGGACTCCCCGATGACCTCACGGCATGACGTGGTCGTCCCCGGCGACGCGACCGACGAGGAAGCCGCTGCGATCGTCGCCGCCATCGAGCTGAGCTGGCCGGCGGTCAGCGGCGAGGCCACACCCGATCAACCGCCTCGCTGGCGGTTCGCCGGCCGCTGGTGGGCGAAGCCCGTCCCCCTCGGCCGAGATCGCCCGTAGCCCGCCGCACGCTCGGCCCGGGCATCAGGTGCGAGCCGATACCGTTCGGGTCATGGCCGAACTGACCACCGTCGCCGACGACGAGGCCGTGATCCACCACGGACCCGAGGTGCGGGTGCGCCAGGGGCTCGACGCCGGAACTGCCTATGAGATGGACGGGTTCGCGTTCACGACGCTGCCCGACCTCGGCGAGCGGCTGGCCACCTTCGCGACGGTCAACGACGTCCACTTCGGCGAGGTGGCCTGCGGGGTCGTCGACGGGCTCGACAGCCCAGACGTGTTCCGCAGCGAGCCGGGCGACGACCCCTATCCCGAGGTCATGAACCGGGCAGCGATCGTGGACATGCTCGCCCTCGACCCCGACGCGGTGATCGTCAAGGGCGACCTCACGTGTGACGGCACCCCCGAGGAGTACGAGGCGTTCCGCGCGGCCTACGTGCCCGCGTTCGGCGACAAGCTCACCCACGTCCGAGGCAACCACGACGGGTACCACGGCCAGGACTTCGCAGCCGAGCCGACCCAGTTGATCGAGTTGCCCGGCATCACTCTGGCCGTGCTCGACACCACCCATCCGTTCCACACCCCTGGCCGCCTCACGGCCGATCAGCTCGAATGGCTCGACGACACCGCCTCCGACGCCCCCGGAGCGGTGCTCGTGCTCGGGCATCACCACGCGTGGGACCCGGGATCGAACACCCGTCCCGACGACTACTTCGGCATCAATCCCGACGACAGCGAAAGGTTCGTCGAGGTCGTCGCCCGGCACCGCAACATCGGTGGCTACTTCGCGGGCCACACCCACCGGAACCGGGTCCGGCACTTCGCGGCCACCGGCGACGTGCCGTACGTCGAGGTCGCCTGCGTGAAGGACTTCCCCGGCAGTTGGGCCGAGTACCGCGTCCACGAGGGCGGAGTGCTCCAGGTGCACCGGCGGATCTCGGGCGACGACGCGCTCGCCTGGACCGAGAGGACGCGGGGGATGTTCGGCGGGGCCTACCCCGACTACTCCTTCGGCGATCTCGACGACAGGTGCTTCGCCATCACCACCAGATCGTGAACGCCGACTCGCACACGCCGCTCGAGGGGCTCAGGGTCATCGATGCCTCGACCGTGCTCGCCGGGCCGGCCTGTGCGCGCTACCTCGGCGACTTCGGTGCCGACGTCATCAAGGTCGAGCGACCCGGCACCGGTGACGGCACCCGGGCGATGTTCCGCCGCGACCCCGCCGACGATGTCACCTTCTTCTGGAAGCTGCTCGGCCGGAACAAGCGGACCATCACGCTCGACCTGAAGCACGCCGCCGACCTCGATGTCTTCAGAGGGCTGTGCGCCGAGGCCGACGTCCTCGTCGAGAACTTCCGGCCGGGGACGCTCGAACGGCTCGATCTGGCTCCCGCAGACCTGCTTCGAGCGAATCCCGGACTCGTGATCACCCGTGTCACCGGCTTCGGACAGGACGGCCCGTACGCGGGTCGCGCCGGGTTCGCCACCCTCGCGGAGGCGATGTCGGGATTCGCCGCCCTCAACGGCGAGCCCGACGGCGGACCCCTGCTGCCCCCGATCGCCCTCACCGACGAGATCACGGGCCTCGCGGCCGCGTTCGCCACCATGACCGCGCTCCACTCGGGGATCGGCCAGGTGGTCGATGTCAACCTGCTCGAGACGTTGCTCCAGATGATGGGCCCGCTCGTCTCGGCCCACGCGGCCGACGGATACCTCCAGCCCAGGCTGGGCTCGGGCATCCCGTACACCGTGCCGCGAGGCACCTGGCAGTGCCGCGACGGATCCTGGGTGGCCGTCAGCACGTCGGCCGAGTCGGTGGCCGCCCGGGTCATCGACCTCATCGGGCTCGGTGACGACCCCGAGCTGACCACCTTCGCCGGAAGAGTGGCTCACCGCTCGCGCATCGATGCCCGAATGACGGAGTGGGTGGGGACACGAACCCTCGACGAGGTGCTTGCCGCGTTCGATGCTGCAGAGGCCGCCGCCGCCCCCGTCTACGACATGGCGGACATCGCGGCTGACCCGCACCTGAGGGAACGCGGTGCGCTGGTCGAGGTCGACGGCACCGTGATGCAGGGACTGATCGCCCGACTGTCCGCCACACCCGGATCCGTCCGACACGTCGGACGCGCCATGGATGCCGACGGCGATGACATCCGGGCCCACGGCTGGGACGCGCGAGGTGACCCCCCATCCGAGTCGGATCTGGGGGGCGGCCGATCGGGCGAAGGGCCTATCGGCTGAAGATCGTGCGCCGCCGCCTGGTGGCCCGACGTACGCCCGCACGTTCGAGCGCGCAGCTCGTGCAGGTCACCCCGTACGCCGGAAGGTCCACCAGGCATGCCTCACAAAACGCATCACCACAGGACGAACAAGTGCCGGACGTGGGTTCCATCACGTGCCGACGGCAGCTCGGCTGCACCGAATCGAGGTGCTCGATGTCGAGACCTTCTCCGGGAGCGAACTGCAACATGAAGAGATGATGCCCGACCGCCCGGTGTGGGGGAATGAGCCGTTTCACCCCTTGCGTTGGGTCATTCGAACTACTGCCCTGACCCGGCGCTAGACCTCCGCGACCTCGATGCGATCCTGCGACCACTCCTTGGCCCGCACGAGTGCGTCCATGGCGGTCTCGGCCAACTCGTCCGACGTGAGACCGTGAGACGGGTAGCTGGCCAGACCAGCCCAGAGGCGCCGGCCGCGCTCGTCGGTTCCGATTGCTCGCCGGACCCGCTCGACGGTCCAGACCGCACCGTCCTCAGGCGTGTCCTCGAGCAACAGCCCGAGGCGACCGCCACGAACGGTGAAAGCCATGTCGGCTTCGCGGAGCGTGGCCAGCACGGCATCACGCACGCCCGCGAGGTCGGTGAGCCCGATCGTCTCTCCGGCCTCGTCGACGTCGACGACCTCGACGAACCCCACCGACAGCGGCCGGAGCACACGGCGTGCCGTCGCCACGCGGGCATGGAGGCTCGCATCGAAGTACGCCTCGATGAACAGACCGGTGGCCCCGTCGACCAGCAGCGGCGTGTCGGGGCGCTCGGCGATGGCTGGCCCAGTGCGCAGCTGGCGCGACAGGTCGAGCGCAAGACCAGCTGCGACCGCGCCGGCGGCACCCGCCACGATCGCGAGTGCCGAGAGGTCGGCGAGTGCGGCAACGAGTCCGGCGACGACGGCGACGGCGCCGGCACCGGCGGCGATGACAGCTCGGGAGTCCACCGGCTACTCGGCCCGACCGGACTCGACGAGATCGAGGATCTCGCCCATGATGCGGACCAACTCGTAGTCCTTGGGCGTGTAGACGGCCGCGACTCCGGCGGCGAGCAACACGGCACGGTCGTCTTCGGGCACGATACCGCCGACGACCACCGGGGCGTCGACCGCGCGGGCTCGGAGCTGCTCGACGACGGCCGGCACGAGCTGGAGATGACTGCCAGACAGGATCGACAGGCCGACGACCTCGACGTCTTCATCGGCTGCCACCGACGCGATCTGCTCGGGCGTCAGCCGGATTCCCTGGTAGATGACCTCGAAGCCGGCGTCGCGTGCGGCCACCGCGATCTGCTCGGCGCCGTTGCTGTGCCCGTCGAGACCGGGCTTCGCGACCAGGAGACGGGGTGGACCGCCAGCGAGCGACCGGACCCGAGCCGCCACGTCGCGGAGGCCGCCCTGACCTCCTCGGAGACCGACGGCAGCTGCAACGCCGGTCGGAGCGCGGTACTCACCGAACACCTCACGGAGCACCCCGGACCACTCGCCGGTCGTTCCGCCGGCATGGGCCAGGTCGATGGTCGCCGCCATGATGTTCTCGTCGCTCTCGGCGACCCGCCGAAGCTCGTCGAGCGAGCGCTTGACGGCGTCGTTGTCACGCTCGGATCGCCAGGCGGCAACGTCGGCGATGGCCTCGTCCTGCACGGCCGGGTCGACCTTCAGGATGCTCTCCTCGCCACCGAGCGGCGATTCGGCGGTCTCGGTGAAGTCGTTGACCCCGACGACGGTGAGCTCACCCGACTCGAGGCGTCGCAGACGCTCGGCGTGACTCCGAACCAACCTGCCCTTGAGCTCGTCGATCGCCTCGAAGGCACCGCCCAGTTCGAGAACCTCGTCCATCTCGGCCGTCGCCGCGTCGACCAGTGCGGTGGTCTTGGCCTCCATGACGTGCGATCCGTCGAACAGGTCGTCGTACTCGAGCAAGTCGGTCTCGTACGCCAACACCTGTTGGATCCGGAGCGACCACTGCTGGTCCCACGGACGGGGAAGACCGAGCGCCTCGTTCCATGCCGGCAGCTGGATCGAGCGGGCTCGTGCCTTCTTCGACAAGGTCACGCCGAGTGCCTCGAGCACGATGCGCTGCACGTTGTTCTCGGGTTGGCTCTCGGTGAGGCCGAGGCTGTTGACCTGCACGCCGTAGCGGAACCTGAGCGCCTTGGCATCGGTCACCCCGTAACGCTCCCGGCCGATTCGTTCCCACATCTCGGTGAAGGCCCGCATCTTGGCGGTCTCCTCGACGAAACGGATGCCGGCATTGACGAAGAAGCTGATCGACCCGAACACAGCGGGAAAGCGGTCGGCCGACACCTTGCCCGATGCCTGCACCGCATCCAGGATCCCGATGGCGTTGGCGAGGGAGTAGGCGATCTCCTGCACCGGGGTCGCGCCGGCTTCCTGGAGGTGGTAGGAGCACACGTTCATCGGGTTCCACTTCGGGACCCATTCGGCGCAGAAGGCGATCATGTCGACGATCAGCCTGCGGCTCGGGATCGGCGGGAAGATGTAGGTCCCGCGTGACAGGTACTCCTTGACGATGTCGTTCTGCGTGGTGCCCCGCAGTGAGGCGACTTCGACTCCCTGCTTCTCGGCGTTCGCGACGTAGAGCCCGAGCATCCACGCCGCCGGGGCGTTGATCGTCATCGAGGTGTTCATCTCGCCGACGGGGATGCCCTCGAGCAGCTGTTGCATGTGGCCGAGATGGGTGACCGGCACTCCGACCTTGCCGACCTCGCCCGCCGCGAGCACGTCGTCGGGGTCGTATCCCGTCTGCGTCGGGAGATCGAACGCGATCGAGAGCCCGGTCTGCCCCTTGCTGAGGTTGGTGCGGTAGAGCTCGTTGCTGGCCTTGGCCGTCGAGTGCCCCGAGTACGTCCGCATCATCCACGGTCGATCACGTTCAGCCATGGCGCCATTGTCCCTTCCCGGCCGCCTCGATGCCATCTGTGCACCCTTGGTGCCCATCACCGCCGCTCAGGCGAACGCCGGCGGCGGCGGGAGGCCGAGCCGGTCGGCGAGCAGGTCGAGATAGTCGTTGCGGGGCATCTCGGTGGCACCGAGACTCCGGAGATGGTCGGTGCACCACTGCACGTCGAGGAGTCGATCCTCGCCATCGGCCCCGAGCAGGTCGACGAGCGCGACGAGAGCGACCTTCGAGGCGTCGGTCCGACGGTGGAACATCGACTCACCGGCGAAGAGGCCTCCGATGCTCACGCCGTAGAGGCCGCCGACCAGCTCACCGTCGAGGAACGTCTCGACCGTGTGGACCCACCCCAGGGCGAAGAGCCGCCGGTAGGCGGCCTTGATCTCGTCACGGATCCACCCGTGCTCGCGCGCCGGGTCGGCGCATCCGGTGAGGACGCTGTCGAAGTCGGTGTCGACGCGGATCTCGAATCGACGCATCGCGCGTCGGAGCGAGCGGCTCACCTCGAGGTCTGCCAGACGGAGCACTCCCCGCGGATCTGGAGACCACCAGCCGAGACGGCGACCTTGATCCAGGTGCATCGGGAACAAGCCCTGCCGGTACGCAGCCAGAACGGTGCCTGGTTCGAGATCGGCGCCAACGGCCACCACGTCCTGATCCGTTGCGAAACGCGGGTCGGGAAGCATCCACGTCGTGGCGGGTGGCTCGATGCGGCCGTCGCTATGCCGTCGGTTCACTCATGCCCACCCGGCGCCGTCGCGGGCCAGCCCGTCGCACGTCAGCCCGTCGCACGTCAGCCCGTCCCACGTCAGCCCGTCCCACATCAGTACGTGTAGAAGCCCGCTCCAGACTTCCGCCCGAGGTGACCCGCGGTGACCATGCGGCGCAGCAGCGGAACCGCCGCGTAGTTGGGATCACGGAACTCATCGTAGAGGGCGTCGAGAATCGCGAGGCTGGTGTCGAGGCCGACGAGGTCGACCAGGGCGAGGGGACCCATCGGGAAGTTGCAGCCACCCTGCATGGCGGTGTCGATGTCTTCGCGGCTCGCCGTGCCGTTCTCGAGCATGCGGACGGCGTTGTTGAGGTACGGGAACAGCAGCGCGTTCACGATGAACCCGGCCCGGTCCTTGACCCGAACCGGATCCTTGCCGCATGCCGAGGCGAACTCGGTGACCTCGGCGATGGTCGCCTCGGAGCTGACGAGGGTCTCGATGACCTCGACCAGCTTCATCATCGGCGCCGGATTGAAGAAGTGCACCCCGCACACCCGCTCGGGGCGCCCGGTCTGGGTGGCCATCTCGATCACCGGCAGCGTCGAGGTGTTGGTGGCGAGGATGCCGCTCTCCTTCACGACCAGGTCGAGCTCCTTGAACATCTCCTGCTTCACGGCCAGATCTTCGACAACCGACTCGATGACCAGATCGCAGTCGGCGAGGGCGTGCAGATCGGCGGTCCCGGTGACCCGGGCCAGCGTGGCATCAGCTGCGGCCTGCTCGAGGCGACCCTTCTCGACCTGGCGAGTGAGCGACTTCTCCAGTGAGGCCAACGTGGCGTCGGCCGTGTCCTGCTTGCGAGAGCGGAGCACGACGTCGAACCCGCTCTTGGCGGCGACCTCGCACATTCCCGAACCCATGATTCCCGAACCGATGATGCCAACTCGCTTGATCGTCATGACCGGCGAGGTTACCGACCGGTCACCACCACGGGCCAAGGCCGCGGGGCCCGATACGGTCCTCGCCGATGCGCTTCGATCTCAGTGGACGAGTCGCCCTCGTGACCGGAGCCGGTCGCGGCATCGGACTCGGCATCGCCCGCGCGCTCGGCGACCAGGGCGCAACGGTCCTGGTGAACGACCTCGATTCCGACCGAGCCGATGGCGCCGCCGACGCGCTGCGAACGGCTGGCGTCACTGCGCAGGCGGTGCCCTTCGACGTGACCGACCACGACGCGGTGAACATCGGGATCACCGCCAACACCGTCGCACTCGGCCTCATGGACAACGTGGCGGTCGATGAGGGCATGCTCGCGTCGATCGCCCGCGGCGTTCCGGTCGGGCGGCTCGGGTCAGCGGCCGACGTCGGTGCCTTGTGCATCGACCTCGCCTCGAGCGAAGCGTCGTGGATGACCGGACACAGCATCGAGCTCGACGGAGGAGCTGGGACGACATGAGTGACGTGGTGATCGTGACCGGAGCGAGCCGCGGCATCGGCGCCGGCATCGCCGAACGGCTGGCGGCCGAGGGCATGGCCGTCGCGTGCGTGGCGCGAACCCTCGACGAAGGCTCGAGCCACCTCGCGGGTTCGTTGGCGTCGACCGTGGCCCGCATCGAGCTGGCCGGCGGCCGCGCTGCACCGTTCGTCGCCGACCTCGCCGACGAGGCATTCGACGCTCGGCAGATCGTGGATGCCGTCGAGGCGCGGCTCGGATCCGTCACGCATCTCGTCAACAACGCGGCGGCGTGTTTCTACCTTCCGTTCGCCGACATCCCGACCAAGCGGATCGACCTCTCGTACCGGGTCAACGTGCGATCGCCGTGGCTTCTCGCCCAAGCCGTCCTGCCCGCGATGATCGAACGGAGGTCTGGGTCGATCCTCAACATCTCGAGTGCATCGTCGGAGCGCCCGACGGGTCCGCCGTTTCCGGATCGAGGCATCGGCGGAGCAGCGGTCTACGGAGGATCGAAGGCCTGGCTCGAACGAGCCACGGTCGGCGCAGCGGTCGAGCTCAGCGGCACCGGTGTGAGCGCGAACACGCTGTCGCCCGAGTATGCGGTCATCACCGAGGGGGCCGATGCCATGATGAGTGACCTCGCCGAGCGCGACGACATCATCTGCGAACCGCTGGCGACCATGGCCGAGGCCGCGCTGGCACTGCTGACCGGTGATGCCGACGTGCTGACCGGCCAGGTCGCCTACTCCTTGTCGCTGCTCCGGGCCCTCGGCCGGCCGGTCCTCGATCTCGACGGCGTGACGCTCGTCGACGGCTGGCAACCACCCGACTTCCCCACCGCGTTGTTGCGGGAGCCCTGAGCGAGCCCGAGCATCGGTCGGGCGGCCTCGGCCCGGCGACTCGATCCGGCGCGTAGCCTCGTCGCATCAGCGACGTGCCCCTCATCCCCACCGGCTATGAACGCCTCCTGCCCCCGAACACGCAGGTGGCCGTCCACGCCAGTCGTCGCGCGGTTGCGCAGATGCTGTCGGGGCGGGTGCTCGACCTCGGTGGGGCCGCGTCCCACCTCACCATGCACCGACGATCACAGATCCAGACGTCTGTCGTCCTCGACAGCCCCGACGACCCGCGGCTCGTCGAGCTGGCGGAGGGCAAGAGCCGCTTCGATCACGTCGTCGCCGTCTGTGCCTTGAGCCGGACGACCGACCTCGACGCGACCTTGGCAGCGGTGAAGACCGTGCTGGCACCTGGCGGCCGGCTCCACTTCGTCGAGCCGGTCTCCACCTCGGGACGGGTTCGCACCCTCAGCCGCCTCGCTCGACCGGTGGTCGCAGCTGCGGCCGGGTTCCACCTCGAGCGAAACGTGGTGCAGGAGATCCGAGACGCCGGATTCACGATCTGTGACATCCACCGCGAACGCTCGACGACGTGGAAGTGGCCGTTTCAACACATCGCGTGGGGATCAGCACGGATCTCGATCGCCGCCACACCCAGCGGCCCCGACACGACCAGCTGAGTGGCCGACCTCAGCCGGCAGATGGCCTTCACTCGACGAGGGCGCCCCATTCGCCGAGCTGAGCCATGCACTGCGCCTCGGTGGCCTGCAAGAGCGAGCAGATGGCGCGGAGGTCATCGCGGCGGATCGAGAGCACCCGGCCGTTGAAGTCGCCTCGCTCGAGAATGATCGAACGGGCGTAGCGGTGGACGGCTTCGGCTTCGTCGACCTGGCTCAGCGCTTGGAGGTCGAGGATCAACTTCTCAGGGCGGTCGCCGACCTCGTCGTCGTCGGACTCGCCCAGCAACACCGACATGGGGACGTCGTAGAACTCGGCCAGCTCGCGGAGTCTGGGCAGACTGAGGTTGCGGAACCCGCGCTCGTAGGCACCGATGGCCGAGGCGCTCCACTTCCCGCCGGACTCGCGCTCCACGTCGTCGAGTGAGAGCTGCCGAAGTCGCCGGACTGCGCGCAGCCGCTGGCCCACCTCGACCGAGAACGTCTCGTAGCCAGCATCTTCCTCAGACTTCGCCACGCAGGATCCTTCCGACGATGGGGGTGCCGAAACCACGCAGCGTAGCCCTTTCGGCACCGGGCGCCAGGAAACGCGACCCGGCCCGTCGCGATCCGGCCCGCAAGCTTCACTACGGTTCGGAGCAATGGGCACCACGAAACGTGAACGGCAGAAGGAACTCCATCGAGCCAAGCTCGACTCGACTCGGTCTGCCGAACGTCGAGCGACCCGCATTCGACGAGCGGCCGGCATCGGAGCCGCCGTGCTCACCATCGTGATCTTCGCTGCCGTGGTCAGTGCCGTGCAGTCTGACGACTCGGTCGATCTGGCTGCCGACGACACGACGACTGATTCGTCCTCGACCGACTCGACCCAGCCCGAACTCGTCGAGCCCGAGTTCGTCTACGGGACGACACCGTGCCCCGGACCCGACGCTCCCGAGCAGATCGACTTCGAAGACGGCTTCGTCGACTGCCTCGATCCCGCCAAGAGCTACACCGCGACGTTCCAGACCAACCTCGGCGAGGTCGTCGTCGAGCTCGACACCGAGCGCACGCCGGGCACGACCAACAACTTCGTCAACCTCGCCCGCCACCGCTACTACGACGACACCCTCATCTTCCGGATCGATGGCAGCCTCGACATCGCGCAGGGTGGATCGCCGCACACGAACGACAACAGCGACCCCGGTCCCGGCTACACGATCACCGACGAGGGCGGACCCTTCGATGTCGCGGGCACGGTCGGACCCTTCACCTACGAACCGGGGCAACTGGTCATGGCCCGCTCGCAGGGCCCGAACAGCGGGGGCGCGCAGTACTTCCTCACCCTCGGGCCCGACGTGTCGGCTCTCGACAGCCAGGGCACCTACGTCACGTTCGGTCAGGTCACCCAAGGTCTCGACGTGCTGACCGAGATGCTCGCACTCGAAGACCCCGACAACCCGGGCACGCCGGTCCGCCTGCTGTCTGTCGAGACCGTGACCATCACCGAGTCGTGAGCGTCACCCGGTCGTGAACCTCGTGGCGTCCCGACGACTCAGGTGATGCCACCGGTGTAGGACGCTCGTCCACCGGTGATCTCGAGACGGAACTGCTGACCGGGAACGCCCACGAATTCTGCACGGTCGGTGGCGCCGGGGGCGAGGCTGAAGTCGGCCATGCGGGCGCCGCTGGCGTCGGTCACGATCACCCGCATGGTTCCCGTGCTCGTCGAGGCCGACGACATCTCGATGGTGGCTGCCGCCGGCGGCGCGAACAGATAGAAGTCGCCGACATCTCGCTCGCCGACCTCGCCGGCGACGGTCGACGGGTTTCCGACGGTGGTCGCCGACGCCAGATCGTCGCCTGCGTCGCCGTCGGCATCGGTGTCAGTCTGCTTGGTGAAGGTCGCCTCGACGTCGTAGAAGGTCCGGTTGCTACCCGTGGTGATCTCGATGAGGACGGTCCCCTCGTCGGTGCCGCTCAACAGCGTCGAGCCGTCTTCGGAGCCACCCGGCGAGACGCTGACGTCGAAGAGCCGATCACCTTCGAGGCTGGCGATCATCCGGACCGTCCCTTCGGACTCTCGCCCGTTCGCCAACGAGAAGGAGGCGTTCGAGCCGGGGACGAGGGCGACCTCGTACACGTCGGCGGTGTCGATGCCGCCGGTCTCGCCCGAGAACGACCCCGGGTCGATCGTCAGTGAAGCCGCGAGATCGGCCCCTGCGTCCTTGCCCGAGCCGGCGTCGTTCTGAGACCCCAGGCCGACGGTGAACGAGAAGGCCGCTGGGCCGCCGGTGACCGACAGCTCGAACGGACCGCCCCCGTCGGCGCTGATGACGATCACGTCTGAGTCGTCGGCTCCCGGCGCGAGGCTGAGATCAGAGAAGCGGTCGCCGGACTTGGTGAGCAGGAACCGGACGCTTCCGATGCTCTCGCGCTGGTTGGCGGCGGTCAGCGTCAGGATCGCGCTGTCAGGCACGTCCATCGTGTAGATCGCCTCGGTCCGGCTCTCGGTCAGCGTGTCCTCGATCAGTGTGTCGAACTCGATCGGGCCATCGTTCGGCACGTCCTCGGTGGGCGGACCGTCGACCTTGTCGGACTCACCGGCCGTGCCGACCGGACGCTTGAAGAGCTCGCCGGTGGTCAGCTCGATCAGCTCGAACTCACTGAGGTCGGCGGGGGCCTGGTTGATGATCACCACGTTGGTCTGCTGGAACGCAGGCCACGGATCGCCGCTGAACTCTTCGTCGGCGTTGACCGAGGCTGCCGTGAGCGGGTTGCCGCTGTAGCAGTTGACCCGCGGGATGCCCTGGGCGTCGGCGAGCACGGCCGTTCCCCGCTGGAGGACAGCTTCACGGGGGACGACCTCGTCGTCGGCGAACCCGTGGGTGACGACCCGGACATCGGTGCTGGTGTTGATCGGGGTCAGACCGGCCACGAAGCCACCGATGTCGGCGGCATCGATGTCGAGGACCCCAGCCCATGCTGACGCCTTGGCCTCGTTGGACGCCAGGAACGACACGAGCTGGTCGCGTTCGCACGAGCCTTCGCTCAAGGACCCGCCGAAGACGCCGGGCACGTTGCCATCCGTGGCCTGATAGCCCTCGGGGCCGGCCGAGGTGGCTGGTGCGACGTTGGCGGGCGGGCCTTCTTCGGCCCACTTCAGGACCTTGCTGTCGACCGCTGCGACGGGATCGGTGAACGGAGCCGGGCCGGCGTCGCCGACGGCCTCGAGCACCACCTCACCGGCCGCGGCCTCGTCGTCAGCGGTGAGTGCGAAGAAGGCGAACGCTGCGGCGGCGAGGGCGATCACGGCGACGATCGCACCGATGATCTTCTTCTTGCTGTTGCCGTCGTCATCGCCGCCATCGGAGGCGGAGGGATCGTCGCCGGGAGGAATCGGCGGCGTCGCCGCCGTCGCCGGAACGGCCGTGGTCGGGTCGGTGTCTGCGGCCTCGTCGGAGAACACCGACGCCGAAGCGCCTGCGGCAGCCCCAGCGGCCGGCACGGCCGCGGTCGGATCGCCTGCGGGGTCGGAAGTCGACACCGCCTCGGTGGGTGTGTCGGCACCCGCAGGCTCGGTCGCTTCGGTGGCCGGACTCGCCTCGGGCGGATAGAACTTGCCATCGGAGGCCTGCCACCAGCCATCACCCTGCGACGTGTCACTCATGCGAACTCCCGATTCATCGACTCGTCCGCAACCGTAGTGCCATGGATCGCGCTCGCCGTGGCAACCTGCGGAGCAATAGCCTCCGACCGTCATGACGCTCGTAGTCCAGAAGTTCGGTGGCACGTCGGTCGGCGACCCTGCCCGCATCCGCGAGGTGGCCGAGTCCGTCGCGCACACCGTGCGTCGGGGCACGCAGTGCGTCGTGGTGGTGTCGGCGATGGGCAAGGAGACCGACGAATTGCTGCACCTCGCCTCGCAGGTCGCCACCGAGCGACCCGGACGAGAGATGGACATGCTGATCACCGCCGGCGAACGCAAGGCGACCGCACTGCTGTGCATGGCTCTGCATGACCTCGGGATCCACGGCGAGAGCTTCACCGGGAGCCAGGCCGGGTTCATCACCGACACCAACCACACCAACGCGAAGATCCTCGAGGTCAAGGCCGAGCGCATCCGTGAGGCGCTCGACGCCGGCCGGGTCCCCGTCGTCGGAGGCGCCCAGGGAGTCTCGACGGACCGCAACGTCACGTTCCTCGGGCGCGGCGGTTCCGACACGACGGCCGTGGCGCTCGCCGAGGCACTCGAGGCCGACTCGTGCGAGCTCTACACCGACGTCAGCGGCGTGTTCACCGCCGACCCTCGCATCGTGCCGGCGGCGTCGAAGATGGCCCACATCAGGTTCGACGAGATGCTCGAGATGTGCGCCACCGGGTGTCCGAAGCCGGCGATGCGCTCGGTCGAGTTCGCTCAGCGGCACGGTGTGCCGCTCCATGTCCGCTCGGCCTTCACCTGGGAACGGGGCACGATCGTGTCCGAACAAGGAGATCCATCGATGGAACAAGCCGTCATCAAGGCCGTGACCCACGACGTGTCGGAGGCGAAGATGACCGTTTCGGGAGTTCCCGACCAGCCCGGCATCGCGGCCACGTTGTTCCGCCGCCTCGCCGACGCCGACGTCAACGTCGACATGATCGTGCAGAACGTGTCCGAGGACGGGGTGACCGACATCAGCTTCACGCTTCCCCACAGCGACGTCGACGTCGCTGACCCCATCGTCCGGACCGTGGCCGACGAGATCGGTGCGGCCGAGGTCAGCAGCGACCACGCAATCGGACGGGTGAGCCTGGTGGGAGCGGGCATGAAGTCGCATCCGGGCGTCGCCGCCCAGATGTTCGAGACGCTGGCCGCCAACGGCATCAACATCGACATGATCTCCACCTCGGCCATCCGCATCAGTTGCGTGCTCCGCGAGGCCCAGGTCGAGGATGCAGTGGTGCTGCTGCACACCGTCTTCGGGCTCGACACCGACTGACCGCTTCGCTCCGAACGCGCTGGGTTCCGGTCCGATCCGGGTCGTAGCATCTCGTCCATGCGAGTCGGAATCTTCGGAGCCACCGGTCAGGTCGGCGGCGTCATGCGACGCCTGATGGTCGAGCGAGACTTCCCGGTCGACGAGATGCGCTACTTCGCGTCATCGCGCTCGGCCGGCACGACGCTGCCGTGGAAAGGCGCCGAGGTCACGGTCGAAGACGTCGCCACCGCCGACTTCAGCGGCCTCGACATCGCCATGGTCAGCATGGGTGGCACCGCCAGCCTGCAGTACGCCGAGCAGATCGCCGCTCGGGGCGCGGTCGTCATCGACAACAGCTCGGCCTGGCGGATGGACCCCGACGTGCCGCTCGTCGTCTCCGAGGTCAACGGCCACCTGGCCCACGACCCTCCCAAGGGCATCATCGCCAACCCGAACTGCACGACCATGGTGGCCATGCCGGTTCTCCGGCCCCTGGCCGACGAGGCCGGCCTCGAGGCGGTCGTCTACAGCACCTATCAGGCCGTGTCGGGCGCAGGCCTGAGCGGGGTCGACGAGCTCGACGAGCAGCTCCAGAAGACGGTGAGCGAGGCCGCAGCCCTCACCCATGACGGCCACGCGGTGACGTTCCCCGAACCCGACAACTTCTGCGGACCGATCGCCCACAACGTGCTGGCGTTCGCCGGCTCACTCCTCGACGATGGGAGCAACGAGACCAGCGAGGAGCGCAAGCTCCGAGACGAGAGCCGCAAGATCCTCGGCCTGCCTGATCTGCTGGTGTCAGGCACCTGTGTTCGCGTTCCGGTGTTCACCGGGCACTCCCACTCGATGAGCGTCCGGTTCGCGTCGCCGATCAGCCCAGAGCGGGCCGTCGAACTCCTCGGTGACGCACCTGGCGTTCGGCTGGTCGAGGTCCCGACCCCACTCGACGCCACCGGCATCGACGAGACGCTGGTGGGCCGGATTCGCGTCGACCCGACCGCACCGGGCGGCAGGGGCCTCTCCATCTTCTGCAGCGGCGACAACCTGCGCAAGGGCGCGGCGTTGAACGCCATCCAGATAGCCGAACTCATGATCTGACCGGATCAGCCGGCAAACACCGTTCAGGGGCACTTGCAGGGGGTGGCGTGGCAGCCGGGGCAGCCGTCGGCGTAGCGCTGGACCGCGTCGTCGAGTGAGAGGCCGAGTTGATCGGCGATGCTGGCCACCCAGGCGACCACGTCGCCGAGTTCGTGCAGTTGCTGCTCGGGTGTGCCCTTGCGGATCGCCTGCGCCAGTTCGCCGACCTCTTCGGTGAGCCATGCCACGCTCTCGGCCATGCCGCGCTCGCGGTCGCGCGCGGCATAGGTGGCCGCGATGGTGCTCTGGAACTCGCCGAGGTCCATCACACGAACGTACCGGACCTCATGGTCTTCTCATTCGACCACGAAGGCGGTGACCATCCCGAACATCCCCGTCTCGCGTTCGACGTGGGTGAGGATGTGGCAGTGCCAGACCCAGGTGCCCGGGTCCTCGAGTTGGACCAGCACCGAATAGCGCTCGCCCGGCGCCACGTTGATGGTGTCGGCGTAGTACGGCTCGTCGAGCGGGATGCCGTCCTTGGCAACCACCAGTTGTGGGAACTGGTGCAGGTGCATGGGGTGCGAGCCCAGGCCCTCGTTGTAGTAGTGGATCATCACGTAGTCGCCCTGCTTGGCGGCGACCGGCGCGGTGGCCGGGAAGCTCTTGCCGTTGAGCGAGAACCCGATCACCCCGGCGTCGTTCAGCACCATCGGTATCTCCTGGCTGATCTCGACGTTCTCGGGAATCGCGGTCCCGCTGATGGTCCGTCCGGTCGGCAGCGGGAGGTCGCCGATGGTGAACGCCCCGAACATGCCGTTGACGACCTGCATCTGCCCGTGGTGGTGGGCGTGGTACATCCCGGTCGCCGCGTCTTCCGCAACGAACTCGTAGGTGAAGTCCTCGCCGGCCTCGATGAGGTCCTGGGTGTACGGAGCCACGCCGTCCTGATCGTTCGGCGTGTGCACGCCGTGCCAGTGGACGTCGGTGCCCATCGGGAGTTCGTTGTGCACGTTGACCCGGACCTTGTCGCCGAGGTCGACGTCGATCCACGGACCGGGCACCTGGCCGTTGTAGGTCCAGGCGTCGACGAACTTGCCGGGCTCGACCTCCCATGGGGTGATCTCGGCGGTGATGTCGAACACCTTGGTGCCGTCGGCATCGGTCTCGAACTCGAGCGGCGTGTTGCCGGTTCCCTCGGTCTCGGCGGGGAACTGCAACATCGACTCGGTCATCGCAGCATCGAGTGCCGCCCAGTCTTGTTCGCTGCCTTCACCTGCGCCTTCGAGCGCCGAGCCGCTGACGGCTCCGCCGTCGCTGACCTCGAGCACGGCCTCCATCCCAGCGGATTCATGACCGGGAATCGTGCAGATGACCCGATACGACCCGATCTCGAGCGCCGACGTGTCGAGCATGCCGTTCTCGCCCGCCTGGAGGTCGGGCGTCGTCGTCTCGGTCCCCGCGACGGACAGGTTGTGGACCACGCTTCCCTCGTTGACGACCTCCAACTCGCTCCCCGTCGCGACGCGAAGGGTGCCAGGGGCGATCGCGAACTCGGTGAGCGACGCAACCGACGCTCCCGACCCGGCTGCGGTGCCCTCCGACGATCCGTCGTCGTTGGACGCCAGCGCCACCGTCCCGAAGACCAGTCCGACGACGGCGATCAGCGCCACCACCATCGATCCGATGTCGGGCGCGGACGATCGAGCGGGGGTTTCTGACACTGTGCGTCTCCTTGGGCAGTGGAAGGGCGATCTTGTCGCACGAGCCAACCGGACCACGCATCGAGCCACTCCGGCCGAAAGACCCGATCGTCATGGGACCAAGGTCACTTCTCGGTGACCGCCGTCGCGTCAACCGCCAGACTGGAAGCGACATCAGGGACGTTCGGCCCTGCCGTGCACCCGCCTCGCCACCGCAGGATGTCCGAGTGATCACCGACCGGAACGGGCTCGAGATCCTGGCTCGCGACGAGTGCCTGCGGCTTCTTGCCACGATGACGCTCGGACGGGTCGGGGTCACGAGCGGTGCGCTTCCGGCGGTCCTGCCCGTGAACTTCTGCGTGAACGAAGAACGTGTCCTCATCCGCACGTCGGTCGGGACGAAACTCGACGCTGCGCTCCGGGACTGTGTGGTCGCGTTCGAAGTCGACGATTTCAACCCGGTCGATCACACCGGGTGGAGCGTGATGGTCACCGGCGTCGCCCACGAACTCGGCGGTGTCGAGACCCAGGCCATCGCACATGCGCCGCTCGCACGCTGGGCCCCGTACGGCGAGGGTCACACCATCGCGATTCCGACCGACATCGTCTCAGGTCGGCGCATCACCCACGATCGGTTCTGATTCAGGCCGCGAACCAGTTGGCGTGAAAGCCGAACGGGATGCGGCGGGGCACGCGGACCCGAGCGATCGGGCCGGCCTCGACGTCGCGGGCGTCGAGCACGCAGACGTCGGTGTGATCGGAGTCTGAGTAGTGGACGGCGTTGATCAGCCACCCGTCGTCCTCGTTCGAGCCGTCGGGATCCGGCGCGAACACCGACTCGCCCACGTGACCGTCGTCGCCCGAGTCCCAGAGCGTCCGCTCACCGGTCTGCTGGTCGTACTTGGCGATCGTGTCGAAGTCGCCGGGGCGGCCGAGGTCGCCGCCGAAGGCCGACAGATAGGCGTAGCGGCTCCGCACCCCGTTGTAGTCGTCGTTGAACCGGCAGAAGTCGCCCGGCAGATCGTCGAGCGACTCCCAGCCGGCGGTTCCGGCATCGAGGTCGACCCAGTAGCGAGCCGCGGTGCCCGGCTGGTTGTCGGCGGCTTGCTCGTCGAGCGGTGCCGTCGGGTCGATCCCGAAGTTCGGCGCGGCGATGCGCGAGCCGGTGAACTCGATGCGGTTGCCCTCGACCCAGCCGTTCCAGAAGTGCTGCACGTGGCCAGGCTCGACGTCGTACCAGGTCAGATCGTCGGCGGCTCCCATTCGGGGCATGACGCCGATCCGGGTGCCGTTCTCGGGCTTCCAGTTCACCAGTGGCGCCTTCCCGAGGTTCTCGAGGTCGAACACGATCGGCGAGTCGAGGAACACTGCATGGTCCTCGGTGATGATGAAGTCGTGCATCATCACCGGTGCAGGCAGCTCGATGTCGACGCTGTGCACCAGCTTCCCGGCCGCGTCGGCGACGTGGTAGCGCAGCTCGGGCTTGCCCAGGTTGTACGCGAAGAAGAGCAGCTCGCCGGTGCGCGGATCGATGCGGGGGTGCGCAGTCATCGACCCCACGAGGCGCCCGTCGAAGTCGTACTCGCCGATGGTTTCGAGATCGGGCGTGACCTCGGTCGGCACGCCGCCTTCCCACAGCGCAAGCCAGTGTCCGGCATGGCGGATGATGTGGGTGTTGGCCGGGTTCTTGACGGGTCCGGCATCTCCGGTGAGTTCGCGGTCGGGCCACTGCGACAGCTCGCTCAGGCCTCGGTAGACGGCCCTGCCGTTGCGGATCTCGGCCTCGAGTCCGCGTGAGCGAATCCAGCGATTGCGGTACGACGCGCTCCCATCAGCGAACGTGACCCCGTGGAGCATGCCGTCGCCGTCGAACATGTGATAGCTGCCGAGCGGTTCGAACATCGGGTTCGGTCCGTTGCGGACGAAGCTGCCGCGCAGACCTGCCGGGATCACCCCTTCGACCGGGCAGTGCTCGACCGTGAGCTCGTCGCCGACGGGCAGCAGATTCCCCCGCAGATCGGGCTGGTTGAACGCGTTGACGACGGCGGGTTCGACTTCGGCGATGTCGGTCATGGGTTGGATCTCCTGATCGGAAGGACGTGGGCGGTCGTGAGGATGCGATTGGGTGTGAGCCCGAATCAGAGGTCGAAGGGAAGGACGAGGTTGAGATCGAAGGCGACGCTGACGTCGGAGCCGTTGACGACGACCTCGGCACATGCTGGACCGAAACCACCGAAGGCCACCAAGTCGCCGATGCCCGGCCGGGGCTCGCCTTGGCCGGTCGCATCGTCGATGAACCCGTTGACGAAGTACACACCGTTCGACACGCCCTCGATCGTGATCGCGACGGGCTCGCCGATCGCGACCAGCTCCAGCTCGTCGCGAAGCGAAGGGAACACCGGCAACGGGGTTTCGCCGGTCTCGTCGTCGAAGCACGACGTGAACAGCCCGGCGTACCAGGGACCCACTCCGTCGCCACCCAGATCGGGCTCGACGCTGCGAGTCACCTCGATGGTGACCGTGTGGGTCGAGCCGTCATCGACGATGGTGGACGGATCGACGCTGGGTTTGCCGTCGCCGGCCAGGATGCCCTCGTCGCCCTCGAAGCCGGGGAGCGTGAAGGGCATCTCGTAGTCGAGTTCGAGCACGAGCGGATCGGCGGCGCCGTCGACGACCTCGAACTCGACGCAGCGTGGGCTCAGATCACCGAACATGACGAGGTCGCCGGTGGCCGGCAGGTCTTCCTCCTGCTCGGGGTTGTCGACGTCGTCGACCCAGCCCGAGGCGAAATAGGTGCCGTCGGCCAGTCCGGCGAACCTGAACGGCACCTCGTCGGTCTCGTCGGTCACGGTGACCTCATCGTCGGCGACCATCGACAGCAGCGGCGGGACACCCGTGCCGAGGTCGTTGCGGCAGTCGGTGTCGAGCGTCAGGTGCAGAACGCCGACTCCGTCGCCGTCGTCGGCCAGGGGGACGGTCCGGCGGAACACTCCCTCGGCCTCGCCATCGCCGAGGTCGAGCTGACCGACGATCACGCCGTCGTCGGGGTCGACATCGGAGCCGGTCTGCGTCGCATCCGAGTCGCTGCCGCACGCCGCGATCACGAAGGCCGTCGCCATGAGCGCGGGAAGAAGTCGGCGGATGGTCATTGGGTTGCTCCAGAGGAAAGGGGGTCTACTGTGCAGAAATGGCGGGAAGACGACACAACCTGACGCCGCGCGCACGCAAGGGGCGAGCGGCGCTCAAGCGGTTCATGTACAGCCAGATGGCGATTCGCTCGGCGATCATGATCGCCCTCGGCAAGGAACAGCCGCTGGTCACGTTCACCGTCGAGCAGGACCCGCCCTCGATCTATCTGGTGTTCGAGCTCGAGCCCGACCGGATGGACGACCTCAAGGCCAAGGCCAAGCTGCCGGCGGGCATCGAGCTGGCTCCGGTTCGTTGCCTCGAGGGCGACGAACCCCGCTACCTCATGGCGCTCAACGTCTATCGGGTGTCGGGCATCACCAACGGCCGGCGAGCCGAATGGTCGGTCTTCGTCGCCGAACCCGACGGGACACCGCGCTACATGGTGCTCGAACCGCGGGCGAGCGGACGATCGCTCGATCCCGTGCGGCTGTTCACCAAGCCGAGCAGGGTCGATCACGCCCGCCACGGCGATGTCATCGAGACCGCCATCGGGCGCGACGGTGAGGCCTTCCGGTCGACCGTCGACCTCAGCAACGCCGAACCTGCGATCAACGACCGCGAGTGGGTCACGGCGAACGATCGCATCTACTGGGGCAACGGCATCTGTGATCGCACCTTCTACGACGCAGGGCTCGCCCACCCGGCGATGGTGTCGGTGCCCCCTGGCGACGCGACGGTCGACGACCAGAGCCCGTGGGCCAGCTTCGTCGATCCGGCGCCCGTCGCGATCACCCTGTTCACCAAGGCCATCGAGTTCGTCGTGTCGCCCTGGGAGAACGTCGGCGACCTCGAGGACTGAGCGAGCAGACACCAGCGAGTCCTTCAACCGAGTTCTTCGTCGAGTCGGGTGGCAACCTTGTGGGCGACCTGTCGCGCATGGTCGTCGAGTGGAGCAAGCCGCTCCTCGGTGAGTTCGTCGGAGAACCGCAGCCGCTCGACATCGGGGGCGTCGACCGCCCGGTGGAGCCAGCCGGCATGGAGCAGCACCGACACACACGTTCCGTTCGGGGCCTTCGCGGTCGCGACCGGACCCTTGCCGACCGCCGACGCGTCGAACACCTCGACACGGAAGCCGTCGTCGTTGTGGACCGGCAACACGACGTAGCCGTCGTGGCCGCCGGGGTCGGAGCCCGCATACCGTGAGCCCCCGGTACCCGGGTCGCGGGGCACGAACGTGGGGCTCGAGATGAAGTCGTCGACGGAGGTGAACTCGTAGCGGTCGGCCAGCTCGGCCGAGCCACGCCGAAACGACGCCAGCACGCCAGGCGTGTCCTCGGTCGGGATGAGCGACTCGTCGATCCGGTCGGCATACCAGTCGAGCGACCGGCGCACGATGTTGCCGGGCCGGCAGCCGTGGTAGGCGAGGTGATGCAGCGTCGGCGCGGACAACCCCTCGGTGCTCCAGTCGATGGCCGAGAGCTGGAGGTTCCAGCCCCAGTCGGCGTTGCGGGCCTCGACGGTGTCGATCAGCTTCCCCGATTCGGGGTCGATGGTCGCCTCGCTCATGGTCGACGGTGCGAGGTTCATCGAATACAGCCCCACATGCGCAGGGTCGACCGGATTGTCGTTGCGATCCAGGTCGTCGGAGCCGATCGGGAACGCGAGGTCGAGCATGTCCATGTGCTCGAAGACGACCCGGACACCGTCGCTGTCGTCCCACACGCCGTAGTAATGACCGGACGGGGGGCCCATCGTGAACTCCTGGGCGCGGAGGGGCTGGCCTGGCGCCGTTGCCTCGACCGCGTCCTTTCGAAGCAGGTACAGCGGCACGAAGTCGTCGATCGAGACCGACTTCTCACCACCCAACATCGCGCCCGGGTCGGCCTTGAAGTTGCCCGAGTCGGCCAGGATGAGCCAGTCGCGCGTCTGGCTGATGGTGTGCATCGACCCCGCGACCTGGGCACCTTCGAGCGGCCACGCACTGACCTCGACGCCGCCGTCCCATCGCACGAGCCAGACGCTCTGCAGGAAGTTGTTGGCCAGGTCGGGAACCAGCTTGACCGTCCACAGACAGTCGCGATCGGGATCGACGACCGGGTGCGCTGAAGAGAAGAGGAACGGAAGCACGTCGCCGAACAGTGGAAGGCTCGAACCGCCCCACGAGTCGAGCGTGCCGACGTCGCCCTTCCACTGCAGCGTCAGCGGATCGAGCTCGGCCGGTCGGCCGACGTCCCAGGTGGCGAAGAGCCGATCGCCCCAGGGCAGCGGCGCCGTGTTCGACATGTTCGGGGCGCCGAACGGAGCGGTGTAGCCGGTGGGTCCGGCGCTGAACAGGGTGGGGTCCTCGGCGAAGAGGCGGCGAGACGGCGAGTCGATGACTCGGCTTCGCCAGGCGAGCCTGTCGGCCGGCGCCCCGTGCTTGCCGCGCTCCAGCGACAGCCGTCGCATCATGCCGAAACCGAAGAACGCATGGGCCATCGCGGGGTCGGGTTCGGGACTGCTGATGACGATCTCGCCGGTGAGGTCGTCGGGCCAGGTCCCCGAGGTGATCTCGAGGTCGAAGTCCTCCGGCGGCGCACTGGTGAGCGTGCGTGGAATCGGCATGGTTGGCTTTCCCTCAGATCAGGCTGACACGCCCACCCTAACACCGTTAGGGTGGGCGTGGCACGGAACACCTGCCGGGTGCGACGAACTCATCACCCGGCGACGACACGAGGGGAACCATGGACGCTGCGCTCGAGACCACCATCCGATCGAGGATGGCGGAGGAGAAGGAACGGACCGATCCGCCGGTCGACGGCATCGAGGTCCCACCGATCCCGGTCGGTCGCTACTACGACCCCGAGTTCTTCGCGCTCGAGAAGGCACACATCTGGTCGCGGAGCTGGCTCTTCGCCGGGCACGCCTCGCAGGTGGCCGAGACCGGTGCCTACCTCCGCTTCGAACGAAGCGGATCGCCGATCGTGATCGTGCGAGGCGAAGACGACGTGATCCGAGCGTTCTACAACAGCTGCCGCCATCGCGGCGCGCCCGTCGTGCGTGACGAGTGCGGGACGGCTCGCCGCCTCACCTGCCAGTACCACTCGTGGTCCTACGGCATCGACGGCGAGTTGAAGGCCGTGCCCGAGAGCAGGTCGTTCGTCGACATCGACACCGATTCGCTGGGGCTCATCCCGGTCCGGTGCGAGACCTATCAGGACTGGATCTTCGTCAACGAGGATCCCGACGCCGAGCCGCTCGGCGACGCACTCGGACCGCTGGTCGACCAGATGGGCGAGATCAACGGGGCGTCACTCCGCCGTCTCGGAACGCAGACCCATCAGATCAACGCCAACTGGAAGGTCGTCGTCGACGCGTTCCTCGAGGTGTACCACGTGCGAACCGTCCACCCGGACAACGCCGCGTTCCTCTACGACGACCATTCGGTCACGGTCACCATGCTCCCGAAGGGCCACAGCCGGCTCACCGTGCCCAAGTTCGAGATGATGATCGACATCGTGGCGCCGTCGCCCGAAGGCGACAATCCGTCGGTCGGCAGCCTGTGGCGCGAGACGAGCACCTCGTTCGGCATCTTCCCCAACGTCATCGCCCCGATGGACACCGGCGCCTTCGCGTTCCTCTGTGCGTGGCCGATCGACGAGCGCACCACCGAACTCGAGCTCGCCTGGTGGGCTCCCGACTGGGGTGATGGCGACGCTCCGGACGAACACGTCATGCGCATGACGCTGTTCGAGACGGTGATGGGTCAGGACATCGCCAACATGGCCCCGATCCAGGCATCGATCGAGTCGCCGGGCGCCCGACCGTTCCAGATCGGCTGGCACGAGCGGCTCATCCACCACTTCCACCGGGCCGTCGACCTCGCCATCGGCGAAGAGAACGTCCCCGCCGAACTGACCGTGTCCGATGCCCTCGACGGCCACGTCGGCCTGATCTGACCGGACACGAGACGCCGTGACCGACGAGATCCTCATCACCGGTGGCACGCTGATCGACGGTTCGGGCTCGGCGCCACAGCCCGACACCGACGTCCTGACTCGCGGCGATGCCATCGCCGCGATCGGCGCAGCCGCGACCGCGGCCGCCTCGGCCGGCGCGGTGCGCATCGATGCCACCGGCAAGACCGTGATGCCGGGGCTGATCGACGCCCACGTCCACTGCACGTTCGACGACGTGTCGTCGAACGACGAGCTGTTCTTCCACCGCGACCCGGCCACCGCTGCCGTCGTCACGGGGTTCAACCTCCCCAAGCTGCTGCTCGCAGGTGTGACGTCGATGTTCGATCCGGACACGCTGTTCGAGATGGGGCCCGCCATCCGCAACGCGGTCGATGCCGGGGTCATCGAGGGTCCCCGTATGACCGTGGGCGTCCAAGCGCTGCTCACCTCGGTGGGTGGGACCGCTGGAAAGCTGATCCCCGACGAGGGAAAGGTCGGGTACGCGCGGGTCGTCAACACCACCGACGAGATGGTCGTCTGGACTCGGCGCCACATCAAGGCAGGTGCCGACTGGATCAAGATCCACGCCACCGGCCGGATCCCGGGCAAGGCGGGCGAGCTCCCGGTCTGGACCGAAGACGAGCTCCGCGTCGTGTGCGAAACCGCGCACGACCTCGACACGCTGGTCACCGCCCACTGCCGCGACGCGACCTCGACCCTTCGGGCCGCACGAGCCGGCGTCGACCTCATCCTGCACGGCTCGTTCATGGACGAATCAGGGCTCGAGGCCGTGGTCGAGGCCGGCGCGGCCCTGTGCCCGACGTTCACGTTCCTGGCAAACCTCGCCGACCACGGCGATGCGGTCGGGGCGGGTGAGGGCATGACCGACATCTTCCGCGGCGAGATCGAAGCGACGGGCGAGATGATGCGG
>Ga0307378_10002617_pt1 | contig 27198 bp, 29 predicted proteins | sample UN1MG_FD_202238 | JGI IMG/M metagenome (GOLD analysis project Ga0307378, IMG submission 202238) | Soil microbial communities from Risofladan, Vaasa, Finland - UN-1 | ecosystem: Environmental > Terrestrial > Soil > Coastal area > Acid sulfate soil | place: Finland: Risofladan, Vaasa | collected... | reverse complement strand
CGATGGATCCCCGGGCGCTTAACACCAGGATCGGTGTCGTGTTGCCTGTGGATCTCAGGCTCTCGATCACCGAGAAGCCGTCTCGTTTAGGGAGCATGATGTCAATGATCATCACATCGTAGGGATTGACCTCCGCCATGTGCAGACCCTCTTCCCCGTCGGAGGCATGATCTACCGCAAAACCCGACTGTTTGAGACCTTTTATGACAAATGAGGCGATCTGCTCGTCGTCCTCGACGATCAATACCCGCATAAGCTACATCCCATTATAGGCATTTGCACGAAACCTGCTTTCCCGACACCCACCTCTCATTATAGGTGATCATGGTTCTCCTGGAAAGTGGTTCCATACCAAGAATACAGAAGCGACTATTTCCTCAGGATTGCACGACCATTACAAATCTGAAAGGGCGAATATAGTCTTTCCTTTCAAAATTGTAATGTTGGGGAAAGGTTGCTGAAGGCAGGCAGATGTACTTTCTACTAGAATGAAAGATAGAAGAGGGAGGATATGATAGGTGTCCACTTTCGACGTGTATAAAGCACTGGAGTATTCCGAAATATCTGTGAAAGAAACTTGCTCCCGTAGTGAGGCTGTACAGATTATCACCACCTCCATCCAGTGGTGTTTGGATGTTTTCGGTTAACAGGATGAACATCACGGCACCCACATCGTTCCGGGTACAAAAAGAGATCATCATGATTCTTAGCAGCGGATTGCAAATAAACGGTCCAATGCAAAGGGCGTTGGAGGCTTTCGGCTATCCCGTTCTGACCGTAGAAAATCAAGATCAGGCCGATGCCATGCTCAGATCGTTTAACGGCGGGATTCGACTACTCATCACCGATAGTTCCATCAACGGGAAAAGCGCTCTCGAGGTCATAGCAGCTTTGCCGAAGAGCAGCCAAACACCAAAGGTGATCGTTGTATCTGAAGAAGTATCCCCCCGGGAACGACACGATATTTTTAACGCCGGCGTGATAGAGCTCATTCACAAACCTGTAGAAAAAGAAGAGCTGCTCCGGGCCGTCCGCAGAACAATAAAAACGTAATTCCAGCTGCTGTGTGGAAACAGGGGTACGGTTAGGAGAACGATAGTATGCCTCACAGAATGCTTCATAATCCTTCACTCATTCTTAACGTTACTTTGTTCGGAACAACTTTTGGCTGTATCAATTTGGCCTTTTTCCAGTGGCTGAAATCAAAGAAAAAATCTGGTCGGAATAATAAAAACCGGTCCAACTAAAGCACTACGAAAATCGGTGTTTAAGCAAGAGAAAACGGTTGCCTGCAGGCTGGGACTACGAGTACCTCGAAGAGGTACTATTTCCCCTCCTAACTGCCGCTTGCAGAGCTTGATTAGTTAGCCCAAGTCAGAAAGGCTAAGCGGGATGCAAAAAATAAATATCCATGAAGCGAAAACCAAGCTCTCTGCTGTTCTTGTACAGGTTGCGAAGGGTAAATCATTCTTAATCTGCAAAAATGGCAAGCCGATTGCCGAGCTTATACCTCATATGCACAGTAAGCGAACCCACCCGCACCCTGTTATGAGCGAAATCCAGATAAAATATGATCCGACTGAAGAGCTCACCGACGAGGAATGGGAGTAAATAGAGTGAGATGCTGCTCGATACGTGTGCTTTGCTATGGCTTGTGCACCAACCGGAGAATCTGAGCAACTCCTTGTTGAATCGAATCAATGCAGAGCCGGTCATTTACATATCAAGTATTACCGGTTCTGAAATCGGAATAAAGTACAAGTCGGGTAAGCTCGAACTTCCCGTACCCCCAAAAACCTGGCTTGAGACCGTCCTCAAGCACCACGACATTTCTGTAATTGAAATAGACTTGGCGATCAGATCGTTCAAAGGACCTGCCTTTAATGTGCTGATTACGCTTAGATTTGCCGTCGCGTTTTTATTCCCCATTCCATGAAGGCCATTGCCTCCTCATATTCACGGGCTGTAAGAGAAACAAAATCCACTTTCTTGTCGAGGTCCCGGCAGAAGACGAGCCGGCCGGAGACTGCTTGAAAGGCCAAAACCGGACCAGCTTTGTTGAGGTAGGTAAGATCAATGTCATCTACCTGTAGGTTTTCCTGCAGATCAGCTCGGATTGAAGCCAGTTCATCCAGTGGTGGCTGGGCTTCAAACAACAGAGCGAAATCCAGGTCAGAACCCTTCGAGAGCTCTCCATCCTGCGCTGAACCAAATAGCCATACTGAAATAATCTGGGGGTAGGATTGCCACACTTCTTCGGCAGTTTCCAAGTTAATCTTTTTCACTGTTTTCCTGCTGTTTCTCCAGGTAGGAGAGTACTTGCTCTCGAAAACGCTTAAAGTCACCCAAATTATGATCGAGTATGGAAACAACAATAGAAGTATCTACCTGCTCATATCGGTGAACGATGAAATTACGGAATTGAATCATCTTTCTATAGGGTTCTGAAGAGGAAAGAGCTCCAAGTTTAACGCACCGTTTTATCGCTTCAGCTCCTGTTTCTGCCGGGGTCTCTCCTGCCAGTGATATAAGTCGTTGGCACACATCTACCACAATCTCAATAAGAATCTGGAGATCTCGTTCAGCGGCACGCAACGTGCGCCAATCATCCTTTAGCAGATCAAGGGTAACCGATCCGAGCGAATAGAGTTCTTCCAGAGTATCGTCCAAAGATCGCAGTTTTCTCATTACTACGCCATTAAGCATCTTTTACACCGATCTTAAGACAATGATACTTACCCGGGAAGGAAGTATCAAGGACACAGTCAAGCCGGCCTACTACTACCGAGAGGGGAGGTGGAAGGTGATCTACCGGCAGGAGGAGGACACCTGGGAGCTCTACGATCTGAAAGAAGATCCGTAGGAGAAGAATAACCGGATCGACAGCGCTCTGGAGACTGAGAGAATGAAACAAGCACTGAAGTCCCGGATCGACCGGGAGCATCTATAGAGAACTATCAACCAAGGAGAGATAAACCATGCCGAAGATTGAGTTGAGACTCGAGCGGCAAGACGTGTGCGGCAGCAAGGCCTGAGAAAGCGCTGATGATGCTGCATGTGGATAAGGCTTTTTTCGGGGCTGATGGGATCATCATTCAGGGAGGGGAGGAGCCTGTGTCAAAGTGGCAAGTTAGTTGTATCCGACGGGAAAGGTGTAGAATATTTAATCTTCAAAACGGATAATGACGGCCCAAGAGGGTAAGCGAATGTATGAAGAGAAAAAGTGTTACCATGGATGATGTGGCCGAACGAGCCCAGGTTTCGCGTCAGCCTGTATCTCGAGTTCTGCACAGTAACGACTACGTCTCTGAAAATATAAGGGAAAAAGTCGAAAAGGCAATCAAGACCTTAGTTTTCTTCCTGGATCGGGTGACCCGAAGTCTGGCCCACAATCGCACCTATTTGGTGGCCGTGGTAGTGACCGAGTTTACCGGCTATACTCGGGCCAGGGTACTGGTCGGTGCCGGCAAGCCATGCGGGAGGCGGGTATAGAGCCTGGTGAGAAACTACTGCGGTACGGAAACTGGACACCGGACTCAGGATACGCGCTGATGGCACAGTTATTGTGTAAAGATACCCGAGGATGTCGGGGTGATCGGATTCGATGATATTTCCATTACACAATTTGTGGATCCACCGTTGACCAGCGTACATCAGCCCTTCTTTGAGATGGGGCAAGTGGCAATGCGTGTTTTGATCGGCGGAATCAGCGGGAAGAAGCCCAAGGGAACAAAGGTCGTCTTGCCGACGAACCTGGTTGTTCGTCGCTCTTCCTGTGTAACAAATTGAAGCAAAAGCCAAAAGGAGACAGTATGGAATCACTGAAAGCAGGGTATGTCAGCTTCGGGACCATGTTTTATGAGCCCAAGCGCTTAAAAGAGATCAGCACCCGGGCGGAGAAGCAGCTCGAGGCGGTCGGGATCGAACTTATCAAGACCGATCCTGTCTTTGGAGAAGGCGAGGAGCCGAACCGGGCCATCCGGGAGCTCAAAACGAAGGACTGGGATTTTCTTATCGTGAATATCATCAACTGGATCGAAGTCCGGGGAGTGACCCGCGTGCTATTGGAGTTTCGGGATAAGCCGATGGTGCTGTACAGTTTCGGCGGATTTACCGAGGGGGACACCCTGATCTCGCCAGCCGCAGGAGCGGGAACGACCGCTCTGCGCTATCCCATGGAGCAGTGGGGTATCAAGTTTAAGTACCTGTTCAATGCTCCAGACTCTCCCATGGATGTGGATGGCATTGTCAAGTTCGGCCGGGCCGCCCGGGTTGCCGGAAAGTTGCGCAGAGCGCGGGTGGGGATGATCGGTTTTAACGATATGGGTTTGTATACCACCGGATTCAACGTTACCCGCCTTCGAAGCATGATCGGCCCTGAGGTGGAGAGTATGGATATGCTGCAGCTCGAGCGCCGGATGGATGCCCTCGATGTGAAGGCTGTGCAGGAGGAAACGGCTCGGGTTACCCAGAGCTGGGAGTATCCTCTTGGTAAACCGAAGGAGGAGGTCGTTGAACGAGCGATCCGCATGTACATGGCTACTGTTGAGATCTGCAAAGAGAAGAACTTCAGCGGCATATCGTACAAATGTGTTGATGGGGTGGACCTGGAGATGGATGTCGTACACGCCGTACCCTCGGCTCTGGTCGCGTCGGCCGGATATCCGTACGTTGATGAGAACGATATCGGCAACCTGGTGGCGGAGATCATGCTGCAGTGGATCAGCGGGAAACAGGTCATGTTTTTGGAACACTATGAGCATCATCCGGAGTGGATCCTGCTGGGTGAGGACGGTTATCTGCCCATGGATTTTGTCGACGGCAATCCGCAGATAAAACCGGTAGAAACGGTGCTCCTTGGCGGGATTGTGCAGTGCTCCAAGATGAAGACCGGAAGGCTGACCCTGGCCTGTCTTTCAGAAGACCAAGAAGGATACCGCATGCACATCGTTTCCGGGGAAGGAAAGGAACCTCCCCAGTGGGTGGAGATGGGTGTACCCCTTCCCCCCTGGCCCAGTGTAAAGTTCCACCCCGACGGGAAGGTACGCAGCATTCTCGATCATGTGCAGTCCCAGCATTTCGCAGCGGTGTACGGGGATTATGTGGAAGAGCTGCAAGACCTCTGTAATCTATTGGGAATCAAAGCGGTATTGGATGTTGAATAGAAGCTATGCAAAAGCTCATAGAAAGCATCTATGAACTGGAGAACCGGGGATTGATCGTCGAAGCTCCCCCTGTGGAAGACATGGACCGGCGGAAAGAGCTGGTCCCCTGGACTCGGAATAAAGTTTCGGCGCTAATCGGCCGGCAATCCGGTTGAAAGAATCTGTACGTTGGGATAGGTCGCGTCATTTCATTTCCCTGGATGTTGGAACCACCGTAGCTCTGGTAATGTGCGAAACGATCGATGCATATCCTACAGTGCCGAGCAGCAATCTGGCGGTCCAGTACCATGCGATCCCCGGGAAATACTTTCTCATCGGCTGGTGTCCCGCTGGAGGGATGACCTTAAAATGGTTCAGAGATAATTTCTACAACGGTGAAGGTGCAGATTACGACAGCATGACCGCGTCTGCGGCGAGCGTGCCACCCGGCAGTCAAGCCCGGGGACACTTAATATTGACCCGGATCTTCGAGGTGTTTTTTACGGTCTCGAGCTTCATCACACTCGTACTCATTTTGTACGGGCGATCCTCGAGGGGATCGGCTTTTCCCTTCGGGAGAACCTGCAAAATATAGAGGAAATGGGGACCTCGGCCAAAGAAATTCTCTCTTTGGGAGGTGGAGCGCGGAGCGTGCTCTGGAACCAGATCAAGGCTGATATTACCGGCAAAAGGATAACAACAATGAAGTGCAGTGAAAACGCAAGCGTTGGGGGTGGCCGATCCGATTCCAGAGTATGTCGCGCTCTACGAAAAGGCCTATCAGAAATATATCCAGATTGAGCGAGAACGCTTAGGGAAAAGATAAAGCAGCCTGAGAAGTTGTAGATATATTGATGCCGCCCCGTTCTTGACACTGCCATCGTCTTGTATTAAACTTTTTGTACAAGACCGATGATTGGCAGGGGAGGCCTAGATGAAATCTTTGAGCATCTCTGAAGTGCGAAACTCTCTTCCTCAGATTCTGAAGAAGATAAGTAAATCTCATGAGACAATTACTATTTTGCGGTACGGCAAACCGATAGCAAACATCGTGCCCTTAGAAAATACAGAATCTGAGCAAGAAAAATATCCTCTCCGCCAGTTTCCCATCAATATCTCCAAAGATTTCGACGAGCCAATGCCTGAGCTGTGGGATGTTCTTGAGAAATGATCGTTCTAGATACGCAGACCTGGCTGTGGTGGATGCATCAACCTGCAAGACTTTCAAAGAGAGCAACAAAGGCTATTAAGGAAGCAGAAGCTTCGCAAGGTATGCTGGTGTCTACCATATCTGTTTGGGAGGTAGCCGTAAAATGCCAAATCGGTAAACTTGAACTACCACTGGAAATTTACGAATGGTATAAGAAGGCTTCTTCTTATCCATACATAGTTATTGAGCCGCTTTTGCCAGTGGACGCCATAGCAAGCACGCAGTTGCCGGGTGATTTTCATAGAGATCCTGCGGACCGCATCATCGTAGCCCTTGCACGCAGGTTCGGCGCATCTCTTGTTACTTCCGACAGGAAAATAATAGATTACGCCCATGTTGCGACCATTTGGTGACCGATGGTTGGCCGCCGGCCTGGGTTGCCCGAGTTCCGGTTTTAGATTAAATGGTGGGCGCCGGCAACGATTGAGAATTAGTAATTCGCTTCCCGCATTTGCTTGCAGTCTTCGGTGGAGATCAGGCGATTCAGGAGCTCGGTCTTCAGCCGCTCCTTGATCTCTCCGTACTCCTCCATATCCCAGAGGTTAGTGAACTCACGGGGATCTTTGCTCAAGTCGTTCTGCAAGCATTGGTTCGGCAGTCAGTCCAGTTGAACCTTGAGTTTCTTGCCGAGTGCAAGCGCAACGCTTTCCAGAGTAATAAGGGTGACAGACGCGTTCTCTGGATCGAGAAGGCGGTCGAGAGAAGAGCGGCTAGTCTGCATCATAGCCGCCAGTGCACTATTGGAGATATGGCGTTCTGCCATTTCTTCTCTAATCTGATGTGCGATCACACGCTTAACAGCCATCGCCTCGGCTTCGGCGAGGAGACCTTCTTCCTGAAGGAAGTCGTCAAAACTGCTTCCGATATGTTTGTTTTTCTTCATGATCCTGCCTCCTGATACTGCTTGAGTCGGGACCTGGCTGTGTTGATCTCTTTCTGAGGGATCTTTCTTGTCTTCTTGATGAACCCGTGAAGCAGGATCATCATGGCGCCGTCGACGGTGAACAAGACTCGGGCAATCCCGTCCGGAACCTTGGTCCGGACCTCCCACAGATAGGGCTCGAGTTTCTCCACCAACGGCATCCCGAGCGGCCAGCCGAACTGCACTGTCTTGATATCCTCACCGATCGCCTTCTTGTGCGACGCAGGTAAGGACTTCAGCCATCGCCGGACGGGCTCAGATCCTGAGCCTGTCCGGAAAAAGACAACATTAAGCCTAATATCTCCTATACTCATTTAATTCCAAGTGTACCATAATTGGTGCAATCGTCAAGATGAGAATTAGTAATTCGCTTCCCGCACTTGCTTGCAGTCTTCGGTGGAGATCAGGCGATTCAGGAGCTCGGTCTTCAACCGCTCCTTGATCTCTCCGTACTCCTCCACATCCCAGAGGTTAATGAACTCATGGGGATCCTTGCTCAAGTCGTACAGCTCGCCGAATCGGCGGCCGGCATAATAGGTCATCCGCCACTCCCTGGAGCGGATGGTCTTCATATTGAAGCCCCAGGCCAGATTGTCGTGCTCGGTCAGGGCGAAGTCGTACCCTGTTCCATGATCACCGTCGATCAGTGTTTGGAGAAAACGGCCCTGTACACCTCGGGGGATCGATATTCCGGCATGATTTAAAAGCGAGGGCGCCAGGTCGACATGCTGACAGATCTCGCTGATCCGCGAACCGCCGCAGATATTGCTCCCCCACTTGAGAATTAGGGGCACGCGAATCAGACAGTCGTAATTGAAGGGTCCCTTAAAAAGCAGGCCGTGGTCGCCCAGCAGCTCGCCGTGGTCCGAGGTAAAGACGATGGCCGTGTTTTCATACAGGCCTTTGCCCTTGAGCTTCTCCACGATCCGACCAATATTATGGTCGATCAGGCTGACCATGCCGTAGTACCTGGCCTTGATTGTCTGCCAGCCAAGATCGCTCACAGTGCGAAAGTCGTACTTCTCGTTCCCCGGACTGAAGCCTTGCAGCATACGGGTAAAATGTTCCGGTTTGTCTTCCAGTTCTCCCTCCCGCCGGGTCAAGCAGTTTCTTGTTTCCGTGATCCGGGCTTCAGAGCCGCGGAATCGATCCTGGAGAGGATGAACAGGCTTGCCACGGACAGCAGCGCCATGGCCAGGAACACGATCCTGTACGACCAGCCCCCCAGATAGGCCAGACGGTCCAGGGCAGCCCCGTTGATCAGGGGGATGCCTACGCTCAAAGGTAAGGTGAACAACGGCGCTACGGCGAAATAGTGGGTGACATCGTCCATCCCGGAGAGCCGTTTTACCGCCGGGGCGTACACTAGCATCCGGGTCGAGCGGGACGCGCCGAAGAGATAACTGGCCAGGAAAAACGCCCAAGGCCTGCAGATGATGCAGATCAGGGGCACGGCCGATACGGCCAGAGTCTTGGTAATCCAGTACTTGCCCTTCAGGGTGAACAGCTGGAACCAGCCCAACAGGACATTCACCGTGATCCCGCCGAGGTAGTTGAAGGCCACGAACAGGCCCGAGGCCATGGCCGGGTCGATGCCGCAGTGCTCCGTGGCGTAGTTGGCGTAGAAAGAAATGATTCCGATCAGGGCGAAGAACTCGAGATCGGTACCGAGAAAGAGCAGGAAGTTCCTGTTTCGCAATACCGATCGAACGCCGTGGATGATGCTGGGCCGTCTGTCCGCGGCGCTCCACCGCGGCCCGCCCGTTGGCACAGACTCCGGCACCTCACGGGTGATGAGGAAGAGGAAGCTTCCTCCCAGAAAGACGACGCCGACGGAGATGAAAATAATACTGGAGCCGACAGCTGAAAAGGAGTATCTCTCCACGATTCTGAGGATGAGGTAGCTGCTCAGGATCTTCGCGACGCTCTGGGCCGTCCACATCACGGCCAGTGCCGAGATGGATCGCTGCTCGGTGAAGATCTTGACCAGGTAGTTTTGCCACACCGGGAAAAGGAAACCGATGCCCACGGAGAACAAAGCGTAGCAGCAGTAGAACACGAAGAGGATAGAAGGGGTAAATCCGGATACGGCCAGCAATATCCCGAAGGAGAGCAGGGGCAAAGCTCCGGCGATGTGTACCGCGATCACCGTCGGTCGCTTGCGCTCCAGGTGCCCCGTCAGGATGCCTGAGAGTAGGGAAAACACAGCGACTCCTCCGGCCAAAAGAGTGGGAATCAAGCCGATGAGAAAGTTGTTCGCCCCCAGGTTGCGGAGGAAAAGCTGGAGAAAGGTGGATTCCATCACGACAGGAGTGCCCAAACCCCAGAAGAATTCAACGGAGGATATGCCTACAGTATTCCGTCGGAAGTACTGATCCATCGTTTGTAGAACTACTGGTTAAGGGAGGAGATGACGGAATCCCAAAAATCTTCCTCGCTGAGCTGACCGCTCAGATGGGCGCGGATCCGGGCACGAAGCTGCTCGGGAAAGGATTCCCAATATCGGGACTGCCAGTTCTTGGGGAGCTCGCCTTGCTCCTGCGGGGAGAGGCTGCCCCGTCTTGCAGATACGTACTGGCTGACCCTGGTGATTAATAAGTCCGGAGGGATTTTTTCCTGTTCCGCCGTTTGCTCGGGTTCGGGCGCCCCTGAGCCGGGCAGCCAATTCTTGAGGAGCACCTCCAGCTCTTCGTCGCTGATATTGGGCTCCTTCTGCCTAATCAGATCGGAGACGATCTGTCGGGATATGGTGTGCACATCGAGCATACCCCCCAGCTGCTCCTTTACCTGTTGGGCCATGTTTTCCGCCATGCCGCGGGGGCTGATGCCCCCGAGTTCTTTGCCCGGTTTCTGTCGGCGTTTCAAAGCCTCGGCAATGATTTCCAGCTGGGCCGATGTAGCCTTGTTGAGGATGAATTCGATTACGCTGTAGAGAGGTTCATCGGAGCTCATGAGATCGTCCTCAGTATGCCCTGAATCGGATTAGAAAATCCAGAGCCGCTTCAGTTCCAGGCAATCAATTGAAAAATGCGTCTAATCGGTCTATTGCCTATCGTTGTGCTCGAGCAGTTTCGATGTCAGGCCTTGAAGATTGAAACAGGTAACGTAGCGGTCGATTGACTTGTCGATCCTGTCATCCACATAGCCCTCCGAATCAATCCCCAGAGCAGCCAGGTTCTGAATCAGCCGCTCCAGGCTCTCCCGAACCTCCGGGTCATCGAACACGTAATGACCGCAGATCCGGGTGATCTGCATCCGCAGCTCCTCATTGTCTTCCACATCTTCGATGGATGCGTCTTGGCTCTTTCCTACCATCCACTTTCTCCAGCGCTGGCTGGAAACCGCTTTTCTCGAAAGGATTTCGACAATATTGGATACCGAGACGATGCGGCCTCTACGCTGTTCCGCTTCCTCGACCAGGCCCAGCTCGAGATAGGCGGCGGTCTCCTCAACCCCGAACTCCGGTGCCACGTTGGCCGCGGTTATACCGAGCAGCGGATGCTGTAGCAGGATGGAATTATCGAGGTAATCAGCATTGTGCTCCTTCAATCCGGCATCATTCCTTGCGGCAACTTGAGAGAGTGCTTGCGCTGCACCGGCATCAAAGCTGCCCACGTTTTCGGTCAACCGCACCAAGGTGCCGGTTTGTCCCACGATGAAAGCCGGCAGGGGCAAACCCTTCCGGGCGAGGATTGCATTCAGCCTCTTGATAAACGACTCGTACACCTCCGGAGAGGTCAGCCCGCCGCTGGTCTCCTCTGTACCGACTTCGTAGGAGATCTCGGGGAGCCCCCGTTTCCTACGCTCCTTTTCGACGTATTCGATCAGGGCCGCGGTCCTCTCAATCACGGTCTCCAATTCATTGACACCTTCTGCGTGGGGGTCTTTGGTCGGGTCGATATGCAAAAGGTCAAAACCCCGCAGCAGATCCTCCAGGTAGGAGCGTTTGGCTATCTCCATGGCCGTATCTGGGGAAAGCTTCTCCCGGCGTTCTGAGTCTCTCTGCCAAGGACCGCCGTGGTCCCGGCAGACATAACAGAGTCCTGAGAACCGGACTTGTTCGGCCAACTCCCCGATCGTCTCTGCAAAAGACTGTTGATCCCAGGAACAGACATAGCCGCCGCCCAGTCCCTTTAGATCCACCTGGTTTCTGCTGGCGATAAACATGATCGGGAAGTTCCTGCGGTTGGCGGCCTGCAAGGCAACCCGAACGATGCGTTTTGACATCGGTCCGATGCCGAGAAGGGTCGATGTAAGACCCTGTTCTTTCTGGAGCGCTGTCAAAGAGATAAAAAAATCCGGCATGGAAAGGGATGCTGTCATGTTTGTACCGCCTATCTCACCTGTCCGGGGATATGTATTCAATTCCGTAGTAGGCGCAAAGCTCTTTGAGCTCCCGGGCGATATCACCTATGGCCAACGCCAGATGGTGGGAGAATCCGTGTTCCCTCTTCAACTGGAAGAGCCTCTGGTAGTCTCTTACGCGCAGGTCGGATCCGGAGTACAGGATCTTTCTGGCCGTGTCCGGAGAACTCTCCCCGGTAAAGACCAGCATCTTCAGTCCGCCCTCCGGAGTTTGCACCATATCGATACCGGTCTTCACGCCGTATTGGAACTGACCGATCACGCTGGGACCGAGGTTCACTCCGGCTTCCCGGCTCACCCCGTGTTCGATCACTGCATCGGTCACAGCAACCTCGCCCGCCAAGACCTGACTTTTGAGTTTTTCCGGAGGTTGCCCCTCTTTTTTAGCTCGATCGAGCAAGGCGGGGTCCTCCGGTTCCATGGTTCCGGGAATCCCGATGCCGCAGTGGCCGAGCTGAAGAATGTCGCTGTCACGGCTCCAGTTGACGAAGTCGAGGAAAGCGGCAGGCTTACCGGACAGGAGGGTTCCCATGCTCTGGATCACCGCTCCGGGCCAGTCGGATTCACAGGCGAAAGCGGTGACATCCCCCTTGGAGAGGGCCCAGGAAATGGAAAGACACGGGGACATGCTGAAACTACCCCCCATGATCTCGGGCCAGCACTTGAAGGCAGCCGAGGTGAATCCCTCAGCCTTGATGATTGCTCTGAGGACATGGTACAAGCGTGCCCCCTGGTAGAGCATTTTCTGATCACTGAGCAGGTTCAGCCGGCCTCGGCTCATCTCGTCCTGGGTTTTCAGGATATCTTCTTCACTGAAATTTCGTCTACCGAGGATCCCTTCGGTTTCCATGCTGTCGTAGACCTCTCGTACCCGGAGAAGGTCCACCGTGTTGACCGCGGTCCCGAAGGTCTTGAAAAACAACAGCTGATCCCCCGTTGCCGAGTGAAATCCTCCAGGGGCATCTCCGAAGCGTCCCAGGTAATCGTGACGGAGACACTTGACTGCATGGTAGGCGTTGAGAAGGATCTTGAGTTCTTTCTGAAGTTCCGCCGACTGGGGCGAACCGTCGAGGAAGCGGGCATACCTTCCGATATATTTGGCCACGTAGTTGTTCATGTCATTGCCGCAGACACTGTTCGTGGCCCATTCGTAGCTTCCGATCGAGAGATTCGGTTCTTCATCGGCGGCGATGATGATGGGGATCTTCTGCAAATACGGATTCATGGCGATCAATGGGAATACGTAGCCATTGGGAAAAGCGGAGTTGAAGATCAGAATCACGTCGACCGTTGCCTTGGCGAACTCCTCCGCTACAACCCCGGCCTCGTGATAGCCGAAGATGCGTTTTCCATAGTAGATGGAGTCTTTGCTGATGCTTCCCTCATTCTTGAGCGCCTCGAAGAGCGCCCGGATATTCTTCTCGCTGTGTTCCTTGCCCGCGTCGTCGAACTCCTTGATCGAGTTGGTCACCAGCCCCAGCTTGGGCGCCGAATCGGGGCTGTACGGTGGTTTGTTGTTTAACTCCATATCAATTGATACCTTTCAATGCTTTCTCGATCATCGCGGACATCGTGTGCTGAGGTTTGTAGCCGATAAGCTTTCGGGCCTTGTCGTTGCTGATCGAGTAGGGTTCGTAGCCACTGAGCTTGGCACTGTCGTACTCCATTGCCAATATAGTGGCTACCCGCTCGATGAAATCCTGGTAGCGAAAGGGCTCCGGCGCGGCGATGTTAAAGACGTTGTTCTTTGCTTTCTCAAAATGGTCTATGGCCAGAGCAAATCCTTCGGATGTGTCGTCGGGATCGGCGATCTGATCCACGGCCGGTGTTCCGTCGGCGAACAGAGGGCAGAACAATCCCTTGCCGCCGCCGAGCTTCGGATCCAGCCTTTTTCTGTCTTCGGGGCTAAGGTCGTCCTGCCAAAACTCGTATCTGAATATCCTTAGCAGTTCGCTTTGCTCGAGGGCCCAGTTGATCCGAATCACCGTCCAGGGCAGGTCGTAGGTCTTCCCGTAGTTCTCGCAGAGACTCTCCCCCACCGCTTTGGCTAGAGCATAGAACCGGCCGGGCATGGGATGGATCTCGGTACCTTCGGTAATAGGGCTGTCGTAGCGTATCGGCCCGGTGGCGTACACCGCGTCTGTGCTCGCAAAGACAAAAAGCTTGAAGCCTTTCAAACTTCTTGCCGCTTCGAGCAGATTGAAGGTGCCTCGAATGATATTGTCGAACAGAGAGGTGTTGTCCTTTTCGAAAACAACGGGAGGAAACATATCGAAGGTGGCGGCCAGATGACAGATGATCTGCGCTCCTTCGGCCGCGGCGACCATCTGCTTCAGGTCCTGGATATCCCCATGGACGAACTCGACATCCCCATCGATTATCCCGCCAGGTCTGTTCCTGTGTATCAGTGCTTTGACCCTGTATCCCCTGGCTAGAAGTTTGTTCAGTACCCGCTTGCCGAGGCGCCCTGAGGAACCTGTTAGAAAGACCGTTGGTTTCATAATGCTCTCCAATTATACTCCCCTGTACAGTACTGAAAGTGCCCGCTTCGCTGCAAGTAGCCGTACTGTCAGCAGTTCAGATTGAGTAGCAGATGGCAGGGTGAACGGGGAGGGTTTGCCCGTTTGTAGAGCTAACCCTCTCCTTAAAATCGATTCTACTTCCCGTAGATCCACTTCTGCATGTCTGGATCGTCTACATTGTCCCGCGTAAAGAACTCGAACCCGGGGATGACTTTTTTGGGAATCTCCGCCCCTTTCTTGAAGTGCTTGTAGCCCCACTCGACGCAGAGGGATCCCATCTCTCTGGGTTTCTGGGCCAGCAGAAGATCGAGTTTTCCGTCCTTGAGCGCGCTTATCAGCTCTTCCGTTGCATCCCAACCGGCAAGCTTCACGCTGCCCGTTAACCCGGCATTAACCACGGCTTGGTACGCGCCCTGGGAGCTCCAGTTGTTCGTACCGAAGATGCCTTTGATGTCCGGGTTCGCCTGGAGGGTGGCAAAGGTCTGCTGCTGCGCCCGCTGCACCTGCTCGAGATTGTAGTCCACACCGACGAGCTCCATATTGGGAAACTTCTTGATGCCTTCTGCGAAGCCCTCGTACCGCGCTTGGGTAGAGGAAACATCCGGGCTGGTGGTGTTGCAGTATACCTGCCCCTTCTCCCCGAGTAGAGCGGCCAGTTTTTCGGCGATCTGGGTTCCCCCGAGTTTGTTGTCCGTTCCGATATAGGCCAGTGGGAACGACCAGTCGCTGGGTTTTGAATAATCACCGTCCCCTATCCAGGTGTCGACGGTTATGATCTCGATCCCCTCATCGTACAACTTCTTCAATGGGGCGATCATGGCGTCGCTTGAACTCGGTCCAATCATCACCAGATCAACATCACCTCGGGCCAGCGCTGCTTCGAGGACCGGAACCTGAACTTCCGGGCCCCAGGCTTTGGGATACTCACTTACTATGAAGTTTACTCCGAGCTCCTTTGCCTTGTCCCTCGCACCCATCTCTATCGATAGGTAGAAGGGATCCGTCTCCCCCGGGACGTAGAGGAAGGTCAGCTCTTCCTTTGTCTCCGGCTTGGGGCTGGCGAAAACCGGCAGACACACCACCAGTAATACCAGTACGATGAGGATTGAGATACACCTTTTCATTGTGAACCTCCTTAGTATTTTTTATCTGGATCGACGATCCAGTATGCCCCGAAGTTCCTGAGGGGAGGGCAATAATCTCGGGTTTCGAGATAATAAGCCATGGCACTTCCCCTTCATCTCGTTCATATCGACAAAGCCTTTCGACAAAACGTTACACAGCCAGTTTGTTTGGATCCGGCATTCCCCCTTGCTGGGCAGTATCGAACAGAAGACCGCCGTTGTATATCGCTTGAAGCACGTTCCCGGCTGCTCCGAGCACCGGTGTGTTGGCGGTCGAAGAAACTTTTATTTCCTTGTCCGAGATGTTCCAGGCGCGTTCCTCTAAGGTTTTCTCCAGAGACGGGAGGAAAAACCGATGAGCCAACGACACCTGACCGCAGAGGATGATGCATTCGGGATTGAACAAGTTGATCAGGTTGCTGATCCCGATTCCGAGATAGAATCCCATGTCTTCGAATATCTTCGCCGCCCCTGGATCTCCCTCAACGGCAGCTTGGAAAACGGTCTCCCCTGTGATGCTGTCCAGCCTGCCGCCGGCTATCACGGCTATTTTTGAAGTCGGATTTTTCTCGGCGGTTTCTCTACCCATCTTCGCCAACGCCGGCCCGGTAGCGTAGCCCTCCAGACAACCCTTGCTGCCGCACGCGCAATCCGGACCCCTTGGATCGATACACATGTGGCCGAACTCGCCGGCGGCGCAGTTCACACCCCGATACACTTCGCCGTCGATCATGATCCCGGCGCTGATCCCGGTTCCCAGGAGAACGCAGAGGAAGTTGTCGATTCCCTTTCCCTGGCCAAACAGCATCTGACCGAGAGCTGTACAGTTGTTTACATGGTCCACGTAACAAGGCTTGCCGAATCTCTGTTCGAACGATTGTTTCAGATGCACATTTTTCCAGTTCGGGTGGTGGGGGGCATACAGACAAACGCCGGAACGGGCGTCTATCGCCCCGGGTGCGGCAATACCGATGCCTGCCACTTTCTCCAGGCTGACCCGGGCGTTGCCGAGGATTGTGTCAACGCTTTCGAGCAACTGTTTGAGAATGATTTCTTTGCTGCTCTGAGGGTCCACAAAATCCTTGTACTCCGCCGCTGTGTTCCCCTTGATATCGAGGATGATCGCCCGAATATAGGAGCTGCCCAGGCGTACTCCCACCACGAAGTGCTCAGATGTATTCATATCCAGCTCGACCGGACGTCTGCCTACACCGGTGTTCACGGGTCCAATCTCTTTCACGATTCTTTTTTCGAGCAGCTCCTTGGTGGAGGAGGTGATGGTACCCCAGCTCAGCGTTGTTTCCTTCTGCAGTCGTACCCGCGAGACCGGTCCCAGAGCCTGAATCGCCCTGAGAATCGTCAGCTGGTTGTTGCGCTTCATGGTCTCATGGTCGCTGATGGGCTTGTTTTGAATTCTCCTACTCCCGGTTGGACTCATCTATTATCTCAACGTTTGATGAAATAAATCACAGGTTTTGAAGTAATTTAGCTCAAATCCTGAAGGATGTCAAGATGTCCTTCAACCACGTGTCCCTCGGCCATGCCCTACAACAGCAGAGAGTTGCTTGGACAGCAAACAGCTGTTCACAGAGTGACCCGGATCTCGTCCAACCCGATATCCTTCAGTTCAACAATGTCGCAAGGGTCGGATTTCGTGCCTTTTCTGATGAGTAACAGCTTCACTCGGTCCCCGAGAGGTATGGGAGGCCAGTGCCAATTTCCGGCAGGCAAGGCTACACCCAGGGTACCGTTCAGGTAAAATGCTTTTATTCTGCTAACATCCGGCTTCGCCTCTTTGTTATCTCGAGGGGCCATGACCAAAACGCATTCCCCTTCGATAGGAATGAAGCTTTCCGATGTCTCCGGATGCCTCTCGAAGTATTGTATATCCTTGCCTTTTTCGTTGCATATCAGAAGCCCAGCATCTACCATCTCAACAGCCGGCCCTAAATCGGCGTTGTCCGAGTAATACTTCAAATTTTCCAAAACCTCTACCGGCTCTCCCTCCTCTCTCCCCCAAATCTGACCGTATGGGGCGAATTCCTCGTTTGAAACCTCTTCGAGATCGATCATTTCTACTTGCTTTATGTTCATCCTTTCCCCCTTCAGGTGACTGAGCATTGCGGCGGCTATGCACCGTGTACTGTAGTATTATAGAGTATTTACGGCCGGGTAGTAGGGTATAAAGGCTAACTCGGGAACCTTCGTGCTATCCTTGATTGACAGGGAAGGTTCTTTCGTATATTATCTCGGCATTTGAGAGAACTTTCTTCTAGTCTTGAGATAAATTAGCAAAAGGAGAATGAAATGGCTGTGTATAGTGTGGAAAAATCGAAGCTACTTTTTAATAAAGCGTTGGGTCTGGTTGCCGGCGGGGTATCGAGCAAGTCGCGATCGACCTTTGAAGGTTACCATCCGTTTCCGGTGTTCATCCAGAGGGCCGAAGGCTCGAGGCTCTACGATGTGGACGGCAACGAGTATATCGACTACCTGGTGGCTCTTGGGGCAACGATTCTCGGGAACGCCAATCCTGCAATTCTCGACTTTGTAAGCCGGGAAATGAGAAAGGGCTCGTTCTACGCTCTGCCCTTTGAGCTTCAGTTGAAGGTGGCTGAGAAGCTGATTCAACACGTTCCCTGTTTCGAGCGCCTCTCCTTCGTCAACTCGGGAACAGAGGCGAATCAGATGAACATCCGGCTGGCCAGGGCGTTCACGGGGAAAAACCTGTTGCTGAAATTCGAGGGATGTTATCACGGCTGGCTGGACAACACCTGCTTCAGCCTCAGCGGCGTGACCGCGGAAAGGCTCGGACCACCATCGAAACCCAACAAGATTCCCGCCACCAACGGGATGGCTGCCCATGCCGGCGACGATCTGCTCACCATCCCCTGGAATGATGCCGAGATATTGGAAAAGACGATCCATGACTATAAGGATGAGATCGCCGCCGTCATCACGGAGCCCTATATGTGCAACAGCGGCTGTATCCCTCCGAAAGAGGGCTATCTGGAAGCGATGCGGGAGCTGACCAGAAAGAACAATATTGTCCTCATCTTCGATGAGGTCATCACCGGATTCAGGGTGGGTCTTAACTGCGCCCAGGGGAAATTCGGCGTGACCCCCGATTTAACCACAGTGGGAAAGGCCATTGGAGGCGGATTCCCCATCGCGGCCTACGGGGGAAGAAAAGAGATCATGGATCTCATCGCCGAGGACAAGGTCCTACGGGCCGGAACTCTCAATGCGAATCGTGTGGTGATCGCCGCGACTTACGCGACCTTGAGCGCTCTGGAGAAAGACAACGGTCGGGTCTACGATCATCTCTACAGACTGGGTCGGAAGCTGATGTCGGGGATCCAGGGCATCATCGATACCCTGGATGTGGAAGCGGTTCTGCAGGGGCTCGGGCCCATGTTCCAGATCTACTTCACGAAGCTCAAGAAAATCGAGAATTCGAGAGACAGTGCCCAGTCCCGGTTCAACGTGCACCACGACTTCATATGGAGGTTAATAGCTAGAGGAGTGTTCCCCCGTCCCAGTCAGATGGGGGAGTTCTACGTTACAGCTGCCCACACCGATGAGGATGTTGATATTACCTTAGGTGTGATCGAAGAGGTGCTGAAAGAGATGAAGGGGGAGAATGCCCTGGGATAGTAGGGGGTTACACACTCCTCACCCGCCAAACTCGGAAGGAACGAGGAATTATAAAACAAACACAGCTATGGGGGAGAGCATCGGCAAAACAAGGCCTCAACTGATCGAGGTGATGACGAAAAACTGGGCATCTTTCTTCTTGCTGATTCTGCTGGTGGTTTTCAGCTTTACCGGCAAGGGATTCTTCAGCCTGGCTAATCTGCAGACCATTGTCCATCTTTCTACGGTACTCCTCCTGCTCGCCGCGGCCGAGACCTTTGTGATCATCTCGGGAGGAATAGATCTCTCCGTCGGGATGGTTATGGGATTTACCACTATCATTTCCTCTAAGATCATGCAGATTATGTTCAAGGCGGAGATTGCCCAAGGGACCTGCATGTTGGTAGGATCTGTCGTTGGACTGGTCATTTGCATTGTCCCCGGCTTGATCAGCGGTCTCCTCGTAGCTCGGTATCGGGTGCCGTCCTTCATCGCCACTCTTGGAATATGGGGGGTCACCTTCGGAGTCCAGCTGAAAATATCGGGGGGGTACACGATCCCCTTTCTGCCGCCTAAACTGGTCGACATCGGGAATGGATTTCTCATCTATGTTCATCCCGGAAAAGCCCTCAGCTTCTTCAAAAGACCCCCTGGAATCGAAGCGACACAGATTAGGGAGCTGATCCGCATCATTCCCAACTCATTTGTCTTTCTATTCGTGGTTCTCGTCGTTGCCTGGCATTTATTGAGAAATACGCAATTTGGGCAGCACACCTACGCCGTCGGCGGGAGCATGGATGCCGCCATTCGGGCGGGGATAGACGTGAGAAAACACCTTGTCAAGATTTATGTCCTGTCGTCGTTTCTGGCGGGACTTGCCGGAGTCTTCAATGTGTTTCAGGCCGGCTTGGGCAACTTTACCCGTTTCAGCGCCATGTACGAGTTGTTCGCTATCGCGGGAGTGATCATCGGGGGGGCGAGCTTGATGGGCGGGAAGGGGAGGATTTTCGGATCCATAATAGGCGTTCTCATCATCGGGGTATTGGAGATCGGTCTGCTGACTTCGGGGGTAGAACCGTTTTATCGATTCATCGCGGTTGGCGTGATCCTGATCGTTGCAGTTGTCATCGATCAGCTCTTCCCCGATTTATTCTAGTTCGAGGACAGGCGTATGGCATTGCGTGCAGATACGACGATCACCAGGAGACGAACTCTCTATACATTTATCGGGCTATACTGGGCTTTCTTCTTTCTTCTGCTGGAGTTTATTTTTTTCAGTTCCGTGGCCAGAGGTTTCTTAAGTATTCGGGTCATCCAGAACATTCTCTTTTTTGGTACAGCGATATTTCTGCTGGGTACGGCGGAGACCTACGTGATCATTACAGGGGGTATCGATCTGTCCGTCGGTTTCGTCATGGGCTTCGCTACCGTGCTGGCTGCCAAATTGGTGGCTGCATTCATCGGTCTGGGCATGGGACCGGCCGCCAGTATCGCCTTGGGTCTGGGTATCACCCTGATCATTGGCTTGATACCCGGATTTATCAACGGCACTCTGATTGCCCGCCTGAACGTCCCTCCCTTTATCGCCACTTTTGCTATGTTCGGTATCAGCCACGGGGTTTCCGAATTGCTGCTTGGGGGAGTCTGGGCAAAGAACCTTCCTCATTTGGCCAACGCGATCGGCAACGGGTATCTCCTCTATGTGGCCCCCGGAAAGATCATATCCTTTTTCCAACGGCCGGTTGTTCAGCGCGGTCAAAAAGTGCTGGAGATCATTCCCAACGTGGTGGTCATTACGTTTTTTTTCATCGCAATCGTGGCCTTTGTCCTGAAACGTACCAAGTTCGGCCACCATACCTACGCGATCGGTGGCAACATGGACGCTGCGGTCAAGGCGGGAATCAATGTTAAATGGCATTTGGTCCGCATCTATATGCTATCCTCGTTTCTCGCCACTCTGGCCGGTACCATCTACGTCCTGAAGTATGTTACCGGCAAAGGCGATGCGGGCGCTCCCTTCCTCTTGGACTCGATCGTCGCTGTTGTGATCGGAGGCGCCAGCCTATACGGTGGAAAAGGAACCATAGGCAGAACAGTTCTAGGTTGTTTCATTCTGGCGACTTTGGAGACGGGCCTGCGCGTTCTCGGTGTATCGACGTTCGATAAATATATAGCCGTGGGGGTGATTCTTATTGTCGCTGTACTAATCGATCAATTCTCTCCCGAGCTGGTGCACAAGGAGGACTAGTATGGGGTACCTGTTGGAAGCGCGGAACATAACCAAGAGATTCGGCGGGCTCGTGGCGGTGAACAATGTCAGCGTCGGATTGAATGCGGGAGAGGTGATTGGCATTGTCGGTGACAACGGTGCGGGCAAATCAACCCTGATAAAAGTGATTTCCGGTGTTCATCGTCCCGATGAAGGACAGCTGTTTTTCATGGGCCAAGACGCCAAGATCGACACACCCATGGCCGCCCTCAAGCTGGGAATAGAAACGATCTACCAGGATTTGGCTCTCGCCGAAAATATGAACGTGTATTCGAACATATTTCTAGGTAGAGAAAAATTGAAAAAATTTCTCGGTGTGCTCAACGTTCTGGATCATGAGTCCATGCACGGCGAATCGAGGAAGATTCTGAAAAGTCTTGAAATCGAAATCCCCTCCCTTCGCAACATTATTCGAGTACTTTCCGGAGGTCAGAGACAGGCTGTAGCCATATCCCGCTCGATCTACTGGGATGCCCGGGTCCTGATCATGGATGAACCCACAGCTGGACTAGCCGTTGCCGAGCAGAGTAAGGTACTGAAGCTGGTAAATCGTCTTAAAGCACAAGGGATCGGAGTAATCATCATCACTCATCAACTTCACGATGTTTTTTCAGTTTCGGATCGACTGATCGTGATGCGCCGGGGAGAGAATGTCGGGGAGCGGATTACGAAGCAGACAAGCCCCGACGAAATCGTGAGCTTGATTATTGGAGCTGAAACCGTCGAAACATAGCGCTTCGGCCGACCGGGAAGCGAAGAAGAACCATCAAACCGGAGGACGAACTGTGCCGAAACGAAACCGGGCCTACCAGGACCTGGAGGACATCTTTCGTGCGGGAGTCGAACGGGTCAACCCGAAGGAACTGATCACCGCCGGTCTCCGGGTCGGGGGGAGCAGGCTCACGGTTAAATCAGAAACCACTTCCCTGACTCTCGACTTAAACGATTTCGATCGGATCGTCGTGCTCGGAAGCGGCAAGGCGACCGCCTCCATGGCGGCGGGGCTGGAGGAGGTTTTGGGCGACCGGATCAGCGAAGGACTGATCGTGGTCAAGTACGGGCATACAGAAACGCTCGAACGCATCCGATCGATCGAAGCCGGGCACCCCATTCCCGATGAGCAGGGGGTGCGCGGGGCGGATGCGGTTGAAGAACTGGCCCGCCGAGCAGACGAGCGAACCCTGGTGGTGAACCTGATATCCGGCGGCGGCTCAGCCCTACTGCCGGCGCCGTTTCGTGACGAAAGCGAACACGGTAAGGTAGCCATAACCCTGGAAGAGAAACAGAGCACAACCCAGGCTCTGTTGGCCTGCGGGGCTGCGATTCAGGAGATCAACTGCATCCGCAAGCATATCTCCCGCCTGAAGGGGGGACGTCTGGCGGCGCTGCTTCACCCGGCCAGGTCTCTGAATCTGATCCTATCGGATGTGGTGGGGGATCGTTTGGATACCATCGCTTCAGGTCTCTGCGTACCGGATGAGACAACCTATGCCCAAGCGCTGGGCATTGTGGGCAAGTACGGGATAGAAGATCAGCTGCCTCCGCAGATACTCGAGCTGCTGCAGCGGGGAGCCGACGGGGAGATCGCGGAGACGCCAAAGCCCGGCGACCCCGTTTTCTCAGGCGTAGACAATGTACTTCTGGGCACCAACTACACGGCTTTGAACGCCGCTTCCAGGAAAGCGGCTGATCTGGGGTATACCCCTGTGATGCTTTCCTCCCGCATCGTGGGAGAGGCGCGGGAAGTGGCCAAAGTATTGGCTGCGGTAGCGTTGGACAGGCGGTCCCTCGACCTGCTGGCCCGACGACCCGCCTGCCTTCTGTGTGGAGGTGAGACCACGGTCACGATCAGAGGGCGGGGACTCGGCGGCCGAAACCAGGAGCTGGCCCTGTCGTTTCTACAGGAGATCGCCGATGCAGGTGCCGGAGCGCGGGACATATTCTTTCTATCCGCAGCAACCGACGGCAATGACGGACCCACGGACGCGGCGGGGGCCTTTGCATCCTTGGAAATTGCAGAAAAGGTTCGAGGGCATGACCTGTCCATCGGGGGATCCCTTGAAGACAACGATTCGTATCACTTTTTTGAAAGTATCGGCTACCTGTTCAAAACTGGTCCAACCAACACGAATGTCTGTGATCTGCAGATCTGTCTGGTCTTCTAGTCTGTTTCCCGCGGCCGGGTCGTAGTGCGAACCCTCAGGAAGGGAAATACGATCAGCAGAAGCAATCCCGCAGATCCCATGGCCGCTCCGATACCTATCGTATCGGCCAGAAAGCCCACCAGAGGCGCCAGCAGCGCCACCAGGATCGTCTTAACCTGAGACTCTCCCGAAAGTCCCGAAGCCATGACTTTTGCGGAGATCTGCTCGCTGACATAGCCGACGGTCAGAGGCCGCCTCAGATTCATCAGTGTATACAGCAGGACATACAGGACCACCGCGGGGATCCGCAGAGAAGCGAACAGGACCCCTCCCGTGGCCAGGATGATCAAGGCCCCGATCAGGTAGGTGGTATTCACCAATCCAGCCAGGGAGGGGATACGCTTCTCCAGAGTTCCCGATTGGGTCGAGGCAAAAGCGGCAAGAAGGTAAAGTAAGAAATAGATGGTCCCTATCAGGACCGCCACCCGGCGGTCCTCCGACAGGGAGACCAGAATCGGCAGTGCTAGAGCGAGTGCTTGAAGGACCGGTTGAATGTAGTCCTTCACGGTCTTGAACACCGCGTCAAAAGACGCCGAATTGAACAATGTACGCAGGAATCCCGGGTTTTTGAAAATATCGATGAAATCTCTTAGGGTGGAAAGAATCTGTTCCAGAGAGTCTTTCAGCACTCTGCCCGAGCGTTTTCTGGGTGCCAAGCCGTCAAGTTCCGCCGGGTAGGAGATCATGAGCAGCAAGCCGGCAATGTACGGAATCACAGAAGCCAGAAAAATGATGCGGTAGCTGCCGCTGTACAGGACCAGCGCTGCGGCGATCAGGGAGGAGAGGGCGGATCCTCGTTCGGAGCAGGCACGCGTGTGACCGTAGTAGGCCACTTTGTGTTTGATTTGATCTGTCGCTTGAAGATACGCCAGGATCATGGCCTTGTGAGTTCCGGTACGAAAGGCCTCCCCCATAGCAAAGAAAATCATTGCGACCGCGTAGAGGGAGTAGCTGGGAAGAAAATAGAAGATGAGAAAGGAAAGAATATAGGCACCGAAGGAGAAGATCATGGCCCGGCGCCGGCCGTAAGCATCGGCCACAATACCCGTCGGTACCTCGAGCAGGTTTGTGGCGATCTCTCGAATGGAAAACAACGTTCCGATCTGGAGAAAGGAAAAACCCATCCCCCGGAAGAACAGCAGTATAAAAGGATCGAAGAATCGCAGGTTCTTGAGGAATCCGTAAAAACAGAATTTGAAGTACTGCTTATCCTTAACGATCGCTTCGTTCATTTGCCGTGGATAAAAAAAATAGCGGCGAAGGGACTTGAACCCCTGACCCAGCGGATATGAGCCGCTTGCTCTACCATCTGAGCTACGCCGCCATTCTTCAAGCGTTTATCGAACTCCAGAAATATACCAACGCGACTTTTCCGTGTCAACAGAAAGCACCGTCAAAGCTTGACCTGAGGGAGCATAGATTTTACAATCCAGGCGAATGATACACCAAAGTCAGTTGACGACCCGCTCCTACGAATGTGACAGCTATGGGCATGTCAACAACGCCGTATATCTCAACTACCTCGAATACGCCCGTATTCAGTTTATCAACGATCTCCCGGTGTCCTATTTGGAGCTGCGACGAAAGGGAGTCGGGTTCGTTGTGACTCGCATTTGCATAGACTTCAAGAGCCAGGTTGGAAGCGGGGAGCATTTGCGAATCCAAACCCGCCCGATCCAGAAACAGAAGGTACGGATGGTGTTCCAGCAGAGCATCTATCGGGACCGGGATACCGAGCTGGTAGCCGAAGCTGAGGTAACCTGGGCCTGCATCAACGATCAGGGCAAACTGATACGCATTCCCCACGAGCTGGACATTCCGGAGCTGGAACCGTGAAGATCAGCCCGCGTCTTCAAAACTACATCTCTCAGGCTCTTTCCCAATCCATGGATGTCGTGCTGATGGAGCGCCTGACCGCCCGGGTGCTCTCCGGGTACGATCTGTACGAGCGCACCGGGTTTCCCGCCAATATTCCGATCCCCAAGGTCGATGCCGCCCGGCAAATCGCTGCCGATCTGGCCCGGGCCGGACACATCCGCCACTTCGCCGAAGTCCTCGTGGGGGTGGATCGTCGAGGTGTGATGGGCAGGCCCGTATCCATCCGTCTGCTACCGCAGATCGTAAAGGAGATGGAGACCCTGGGATACAGGTTCAAGGAAGCACAAGGCACCTTCATCGAAGCCGGGGATAGAGGGAAGACCAAAGGGTGGGGCGCGCTGATCGAAGGCCAGATCTACGAGTTGAGTTTCCTGCGAATCGATACGGTGGGCAATACCGAGTTGGTGCGCAAATATTCCAAGCAGATGGTGGTGCAGGTATACAACGAGGTCAGACAGCTGTTCGCGAACATCGTAGAAAATAGAGAAGGTCGTCTGTGGCATTGGGAAGGGGACGGAGGTATCGCCGCTTTTTACTATGGAAACAAGAATATTCAAGCGGCCCTCTCGGGGATGGAGATGCTGCTCGAGCTTTTTATGTACAACCTGTTCCAATGCCCTTTCTCCAAACCTCTCCGTGCCCGCTTGGCCGTACACACCGGTCCCTGCCAGTTCTGCCAGAACGACGAGAGGATCCGCAGCGACACCCTGAGAAGACTGGAAGTGATCGAGTCCCAGTTCGCCGAGAACGACAGCCTGGTCATTACTCCCGGCGTGTATTCCGATATGGGAAACAAGCTGGACAAGTTTTTCAAGCCTCTGCGGGTGTCCCGACACAATCTTCTGTATCAGTACAAGCTGGGGTGGGAGTAGGCCGGTGAATATTCTCGTGTTCTCCCGCAACAGAAAGCTCCCGGAAAAACTGAAGTTGCGAAGACGAAAGAGTCTGGTCGATGATGTCAGTTTCGTCGGACTGGAGCAGTTCTCAGGCCGGCTGAAAGCAATAGATACGCCCACGCTCTGTTACCTGGATCTCTCCGGAATCGAGGAAAAAAGGATACAGACCTACCTTAGGGCTTTGAGGAAAAAAGACAATATCGTCTTCGGGATCATTGATCAGACGGGCAAGATCAAAGATGTGGCCGGGCTCTTTCATGACGGCGCTGTGGACTATCTGAATCGCCACACCCTGGACGGAGCCGTCGGTGTGCGCAGGTTGACACGGATTCGGGAGTTCGTCCATGGAATTCACCCGACCCTTCTGGAAGCGGCGGCCGCATCGGCCAGGGAATTAAGGGAAGCACCCTACCTTTTGTCGGGGGACGATTGGGCCGCGGTGGTGCCGGGCCGGGAGTACACCTTCTCCATGATGTTCATCGAGCTGGATGGAAAGGAGCAGATGGAAAAGAGCTATGGGACGAAAAATCTTTCGATCGCGCTGTCTTCGTTTCGCAAGTTTGTCGATGGATTTGTCCGGAAGTTCGGCGGCCGTCTCTGGATCTGGTTCAGCTTCGGAGGGATCGTTCTCTTTCCCTTTGACGGGAAATCCTGTCCGGCTTTGACCTGCGGGTTTCGGCTGATGCTGTTCAAGCACCTATACGATATTGAAGGCTCCCACTTCCCGCACTTCCTGTCTTTTCGCACAGTACTTCAGATCGGCAACACTCCATACACGCAAGAAAACACCGGACATATCGTTTCCGACAGTTTGAACTCTATCTTTCATCTGGGCCAGCGGTTTGTTCGACCGGGCAATTTCTGTGTAACCGAAGAGGTTATGCAGTTCGGGCATCCAGCTCTGCGGGATTACTTTTTTAATGCCGGTACCTTTGAGGGCAGAAAAATTTTACGAATGCGTCTTCCTGTTCATATGGATAAATGAAAATATCCGCAAGGTAGGACAGAATGTCCGTCAAAAACTTGTTCCA
>Ga0307378_10002616_pt1 | contig 27201 bp, 38 predicted proteins | sample UN1MG_FD_202238 | JGI IMG/M metagenome (GOLD analysis project Ga0307378, IMG submission 202238) | Soil microbial communities from Risofladan, Vaasa, Finland - UN-1 | ecosystem: Environmental > Terrestrial > Soil > Coastal area > Acid sulfate soil | place: Finland: Risofladan, Vaasa | collected... | reverse complement strand
AGAAAGACTTAGGACGGGAAGAAGTTGGTTTGAATCTAAGCGGGGAATCATTCGTCGGGCCATAAGCGAATATATAAAAAATCCAAATTATTCATTGTCTAGAGTTTCAACTGCGTAAGTCCTAATCTTTATAAGCCTGAAGTTTATCTGTCAATAATTCGCCTGATGATTCGATAATGAAATCTGGCGTTGGCAGCGGCCGCCCTCGCACTTGCGAAGCGTTATAAAAATCCAAAGAATATGTACCCCTTTTTTGATCTATAACTATAAGACCATTGAATAAAATCCCACATCTTCCACAGCATATTCTAATAGGATGCTGATCAAGATAACCAATTTGAGTCCGAACCACCGTTATGGCTTCGCATACTTCGCATTTTAAATACGCTCGATATACTGTCATAGTAACTTCCCACCCAAATTGCGATTTTCTTTCCACTTATTTAAATAAGCTACTGAATTTGAGATATTCCATAAATTGGTCACGTAATAATTCATTGAGTTCCCGCTAAATTATTCGGCAGCGTGCCATGTTTGCTGCAAATAGCCATTGCCCGTCCAGGCGGTTCATTCCGCCACTGTCCGCCATTCCTCGCCCGGCCCATACTCTCGTGCGCCCATTTTTGCGCATTAGACAAATCGTGACCATTGGGACGCTGGCACATGGACGAATAGCAATGCTGTGGACACAAGTAATAAGGTAAACAAGATCGCTCCTGTCTGAACCCCAGCGGGCCCAAGCGCCCCCATCCCGCGGGCCTTGGGCCGCAGCCTGGCATCAATGGCCTGGCTTGGGATCGCAGCCAAAAAGGCTTATTTGCCAACATGCGCTGCCAAAAGTCTAGAACGGTCTGAAGTAGGCACGGTCATGGTGATCGAAGTTCAGAAGGACGATCATTTCGCCCTCAACTATGTAGATAATCACCCAATTGCCAACGTGGGTGCTCATCATGCCAGCCAGGTTATGACTAAGCGTCTCACCGATGAATGGGTTATCGCGGATCTCGGAGAGCTTGTTATAGACGCGATCCCGCAAAACATGATCCTTCTTAGTGAGCCGCTGAAAGTTCTTCTCAAATCTGGAAGTGAGGCGTAAGATGTACGCCATGCCCCTCAGAGCTTCTCCAGATAGGCTTTAAGATCATCAACGCTATCGAAGCTTTTCCCTTTGCCAGCCCGATGTTCTGCCAGGCCTTCAAGGGATCCCGCCACTATCTTGAGATCATCCTCGACGGTAAGTGATAGCTTCTTGCTTTCAGCTCCTGCCATGATGTTTACTCCTTCCTGCGAGGCTATAAGCATTGCGAAGATATAGAGTCTTACGGCTCTTGCTCGCACTCATCTGACCCTGACGAGCCCAGCCTTCTTCGCTACCGCTCCACTTGCATGCCTGGGGCCACCGGAGGCTGTCCAAGGCCAACAGCCGCCCACGCGCACGAGCTGGTCCAGTCGGGCAGGCCAGCGCTCTTGCCGAATGCCAGCCAATGCACTTGTCGGCAGCTTGTACGATCCGAAATAAGAGTTAAATCCTTTCAGCGCACATAGCTCATTGCTATGTTCGCAGAGTACGTTCAAGCGGCTTTGAGGCACGCCAAATATGAGGTCCTGGAAGACGATACCTACATGGCCACCGTAGAAGGTCTCCGGGGCGTCATTGCCGTTGGAGACACGATCGAAGAATGCAGAGATGACCTCATAGGGGTCATTGAAGGCTGGGTGGCATTGGGTCTGCGACTTGGGCATACCATCCCAACGATTGACGGCCACACCATAAGCGTTTCATTGGAGCCGGTGCCTGTTGTCGAATAAGCTCGTACCCGTCTCCTGACGTGAACTCATCCGGTGATTAGGGGATCTGGGATTTCATGGACCCTGTGCCGGCTCTGACCACAATTTTATCCCCCGCACTCCCCACCCGACTCGTACGCCTCCCGGAGGCTGTCAGCCACGCTCTCTGAAAGCTTCTGCCCGGCCACTGTGAAGAAGACCTCGGCGAACTCGGGATAAAGGCAGCCGGTATTCTCCGTCCCATCTAAAACCAGGTCGGCCAGATATCGCATATCCTCGACAGAGAGCTTTTTCAAGCGCTGCTCGAATTCCTGCACGCTCCTGGAGTGGTGATTGGCCACAGGGGGCAGAATGTTCATGTACTCGATCTCAATTCCCTTCTTCTGCAGCGCTTCCAGCTCCGGAACCAGCTTGAATAAAATCTGCAGGTCCCTATCGCTTAGATCTCGGGCCATGCAGGCAATAGTGTTCTGCAAAAATATAGCGTTAACCGATTGATTGAGCCATCCAGTCCAGGTAAGGCTGATGGCCTTCGATGATGGGAAGAGCGATGATCTCCGGAACGGCGTTGCTGTGCAGCTCTAAAATCCTCTTCTTGAGCGGCTCAAACTGGCTTCTCATGGTCTTGATAATCAGTAGCGCCTCTTCGTCTGTGTTGAGCTCGCCCTCCCAAATGTAGCACGATCGAACTGGAGATATGTTCACACAGGCGGCCAGCCGCTCCTTCACGAGCGCTTTGGCCACTGTCTCTGCCTCGCCCGGGCCGGTGGTACAAAATATAACTATAAATTCATTTTCCAGTCTACTCACGTCCTTCCCACCCAACGCTCGCCATCTTTCCCCATCTCCTTCTTCCAGAGGGGTGCTCTTTTTTTCAGCTCCTCTATTATGTATCTGCAACCAGAGAAAGCCTCCTCCCTGTGGCTTGCCGAGCAGACAATGGCCACGATGCTCTCGCCCACAGCAAGCGAGCCCGTCCGGTGCACAACTTCGGCTGACTTGAGGGAATAGCGGCTCATGGCCACCTCCCGGATGGCTTCCAGCTCCGCCTGGGCAGCCTCCCGAAAAGCCTCCACCTCCATCCTCTCGATGCCATCGTCGTCCCTGACCGTGCCGAGGAAGGTGACAATGGCGCCTGCGTCCTTACTCCTGGCTCTTTTGATCATCTCATCCAGGGAGAAGTCCTTTTCTGTGATCTCAATCAAGAGCTTCAGCCACCTGCCAGGGGGGGAAATATGGCCAGCTCGTCGCCCTCGTGAAGTGGTCTTGACAGATCCTGGCTGGAATCGATCCTTTTCTTATTGATCATGAGCAGAACATAATCGCGTAAAGCTCCCGATTCGTCAAAGGCCTCCTCTTTAAATCTGGGATCGACTGTGGCCAGCTCATCGAGCAACTCTTTTACCGTCGCGGACTCCTTTAGGGACAATTCTCGCTCTTTTCCCAGGACTTCCCTAAAGCCGGCAAATGCCAGAACCTTTACCAACATTATTTCTTCCACATATCGCTATAGCTGATGGGAGCCTGCCCGGATTCGGCCTTATCTTTCAAGCCACCCTTCTTCAAGGACTTCTCGATCTTTTTCTTCTCATTTTCCCGCAGCCGGGCGATCTCTTCCTCGGAGTCAATTCCCATGACGAAGGTGCCGTGACAGGGTTTGACGTAGGTGAAGAGCATCTCAGTTCCCCGCACGCCCATAGCTACCGGCGGCACGCCGATGATGTAGTAGTCCTTGAAGATCTTGTAGCCGGGATCAACGTAGTAGACCTCCTCAGAGTTCTTCTCGATGTACTCGCGAGCTTCCTTGAAAGAGGTGCGCTCCAGGTAAAGCTTGTACTTCAACTGCTCAATACAGCTCACAAAATCACCTTATCGATCTTGTTCTTGAGGGGATTGGGGTTGTGGGTTGCTTTGGCCACAATCTTCTCGGCAGGATAGTCGATGCACTCCCCCAGAGCTTCAGCATTCTTTCCGAATACCACGGCAAATAGCCTGGCTTTGGAGATGGCACAAAATGTTGCCCCGTAGGTCATGCCGGCATCGCTGTGCATGAAGGCAAAACATATGTCAAAGTCGATCTTCTTTTCCACAATATCTGCTATCAGCTTGTCCAGATCGACCGTCTTTTGCACGTAATAGCTCTCCGGATCGGCGGCCTTGAGCAGCTTGACGGCAGCATTCGTACCTGCAACAGTCACATCCCAGCCGGACTTTTTCAGCTTATGGGAGAGATAGATTACCATGCTCATCTGCACCGGCACTTCCGGACAGCCCATCACCAATAGCGCCTTTTTGCCTTCGCTCATATGTTCCATCTCTTGGCTATAATTGCCGATTTTAATTCTCTCTGATTGACGACTCTAAATCGCCAGTCTTCGATAATGATGTTCAATTATGGTTAAGTACAATATTACTATTATTGCTATTAACACTCACGATCAATTCTCGCGATCAATGTTCGCGATCAGAGCAGTCCCGGCAAGCTGAATTGCGCTCGCAGGCCATCTCGTCCAGGCAGGCATTCAGACCATCCCAGAGCAAGAGGCGGTTCTCCAGAAGCTTGCCCGCGCCGGTTACATACTTCACGGCTTCCGTCACCTGAATGGAGCCTATCACACCGCAGGTGCTGCCCAGAGCCGGAAAGGTTGCTGCGGGAGGGGCTCGCGGGAAGATACACGAGAGGCACGCCGTCTTTCCGGGAATGATGGTGGTGGCCTGGCCCTGGTAGCCGCTGATAGCCCCGTGAAAGAGCGGGATCTTTCTTTTTAGAGCTGCCCGGTTCAAGAGGTATCGAACGGGGAAGTTGTCCATAGCATCCATAATCAAGTGAGTGCCTTGCAGGAGCTGATCGATATTGTCCTCGGAAATGGTCAGAACCTCTGCTTCCACCTCGATCTCTGGGTTCATGCCAGTTAAGGTCTCATAAGCCGACTGGGCCTTGGGGCGGCCCACGTCTGCGTTGGCATGCAGTATCTGCCGGTTGAGGTTGCTCAGTTCGACAACATCGCAGTCTACGATGCGAATTTTGCCGAAGCCCGCTGCGGCCATGTAGTGGGAAATGACAGAGCCCAGGCCGCCAGCTCCTGCTATGAAGACGCTCGTCCTCTTTAGCTTCTCCTGGCCGTCCTCTCCGAAGAGACGGAGCTGGCGGGAGTATCTCTTTTTTTCGGCATCACTCAGCATGACGACCCTCAACCACAGATAATAATCTAAATATTAATCAATTACTTGCTTGAGATTGATAGTATTAATCGATTAAGGCTCATTTCAAGTTGCATTCTTTTTCTTACCCGCCGTGCACAAACCGCACGATCTTCAGCTCGTCAGAGCAGCCGGCCGTCTCCTCCTCCGAGACAATCTTGCCGTTCTTGGCCACGATGACCTCGACGGGATTTATGCCGAGCTGCTTGAGGATGTCTTCTATGCGGGCGCATTCTTCGGCGATCTCTCTTCTGCTGCCATCCGGCAAAGCGATCAACATTTTATCTCCTTCAAGTATTCCTGCCCCGGAGATATTGCATCCCGGGTAAGGCGGGCAAATGATTTTTGCCTGCAATGACTTCCAGGGCGGTTCTGGTGCAAAATGCTTATGGTGGGCCAGGGAATCCGCCATTGCTGCCAGAGCCACGGGCATGCACCCTGGATGGGTTGGATTTAAGTATCTAAAAATGGTCTCTTCCCAAGGTTAACTAAATAAATTTCAAGGTGATTTATTTTGCAAAAAAGCGTAGTCAAAGATCTGGGCCTGGCCGAGGCCGGAGAAAAGCGCATCGAATGGGCGCGCAGGCACATGCCTGTATTAGAGAAGATCAAAGAGGAATTTGAGAAGGAAAAGCCTCTCAAGGGCGCGCGCATCGTGGCCTGTCTGCATGTCACTGTAGAGACTGCCAATCTCATCACCACTCTGGTGGCTGGCGGCGCTGAGGTGGCTGTCACCGGTTCCAATCCGCTGTCCACGCAGGACGAAGTAGCGGCAGCGCTGGCCGCGCGAGGGCTGCACGTCTACGCCTTCCGGGGCGAGAATGAGCAAGAGTACTACGACTGCATCAAAAAGGCTCTCGATCTCAAGCCTAATGTGAGCCTGGACGACGGCGCCGATACCATCGCCATCATCCACAAGGAGCATCCGGAGCTGGCCGCGCAGATGTTCGGTGGCTGCGAGGAGACCACCACCGGTGTCGTGCGCCTGCGGGCCATGGCCAAGGACAAGGCCCTGCTCTATCCGGTCGTTGCCGTCAACGATGCCGAGACCAAGATGATGTTCGACAACCGCTATGGCACCGGCCAGAGCACTTTGCACGGTATCATGCAGGCCACCAACTTCCTCTTCGCTGGCAAGACCGTGGTCGTGGTCGGCTACGGCTGGTGTGGCCGGGGATTTGCATTGCGCGCCCGTGGTCTGGGAGCAAACGTAATAGTAGTTGAGGTCGAGCCGAGAAAAGCTCTTGAGGCGGCCATGGACGGCTATAGAGTCATGCCTATGCACAAGGCAGCGCCCCTGGGAGATCTGTTTGTCACTTTGACCGGCGACATCAACGTCATTCGAGAGGAGCACTTTTCGCAGATGAAGGACCAGGCCGTTCTGGCCAACAGCGGGCACTTCAATGTGGAGATCGACATTCCTGCCCTGGAGAAGATGGCTACGGAGAAGGCTGAGGTGCAGAACAATGTCGCTGAATATAAACTCAAAGACGGCCGCAGGCTCTATCTGCTCGCGGAAGGCCGTCTTATCAATCTGGCAGCCGCCTACGGCCATCCTCCTGAGGTCATGGACATGTCCTTTGCCAACCAAGCATTGGCCGTGCGCTACATAGTGGAGCAAGGACGCAAGCTGGAAAATAAGGTCTATGCCGTTCCTGTGGAGATCGATCGCAGAGTGGCGGAGCTGAAGCTGGCCTCCATGGGCCTTGAGACGGAAAAGCTCACCGCGGAGCAGGACAAATACCTGCATAGCTGGCAGATGGGAACTTAAGGGAAATATAAAGGGGTGTCTTGGTCTTGGATCTGAAAAAAGGCAATCTGGAAGCGTATCTGAAGAGTCTTTATGGGCGAGATTTAACGCTCCTGAGTACCCAGAAGATGGGTGAAACCATACCCACCACAGAGGACGTGAAAGGGTTCGGATACGGATCGCCTCTGCTGGTAGAGTACGAAGTCAAGGGAAAGAGGGGTTCGGCCGTGCTCTCCTCCATGCGGGTGCAGCATGGCTTTGGCCACGACCACTTCTCAGACCGAGCCAGAATTATGATCTGGCAGAATTCGACCTTTGCCAACCTCCCCAAACACGTCCCATCCCTCGATGTGGGCTACTTCACCGAAAAAGGGAAACTGGTCTCAGCGGGAGATGCTCGCGAATACTTTTTGCTCATGGAGAAGATCGAGGGAAAGGAGTACTTCTTCGACCTGGAGCGAGTAAAAGAGAAGGGTGCAACTGATCTGGACTTTGACCGGGTCATAGCCCTCTCCGATTACCTGGCCGAGATTCACGCCGTCAAGAACGACTGCCCGCCCCTCTATTTGCGCAAGATCAGAGAGACCGTGGGAGACGGCGAGTGCATCTTCGGTATTCTGGACGACTACCCTGACAATCCCAGCTTCCTGGATCCGGATGAGCTGCGAGAGGTCGAGAAGATCTGCGTCGAGTGGCGCTGGATGCTGCGCGATAAAGCCCGCCGCCTCTGCCAGGTGCACGGCGACTTCCACCCCTGGAATATTATGTTCCGGGAGGGCACGGACTACTCCGTTCTGGACAGAAGCCGGGGTGAGTGGGGAGAGGCTGCGGACGACATCACTGCCCTGGCCATGAACTACATATTCTACTCTGTTCAAAAGAGCTTGCGCCTGACTGGAGACTTGAAAGACCTCTTCGAGTTGTTCTTTGAAAATTACCTGGAAAAGACGGGCGACGAAGAGCTGCTGGAGGTCATCGCGCCGTTCTTCGCCTTCCGGGCAGTTGTCGTGGCCAGCCCCACCTGGTATCCGCTTCTCTCCGATGATGTGAGAAGAGCCCTCTTTAACTTCCTGGAGAACGTCCTGGGCTCTAAGAAGTTCAATTACAAGGATGTGAACAGCTACCTGTCCTGAAGAGGCCAATCTGTCCTGAGGATGCCAAAACGCATTGGAATGGATAATTCCAATGCGGCCTTGCATCCTTGCAGCAATTTTTTTGGAATTTATTTGGAGAAATGTTTTGAGGATGACGACTTACGCTTTTGAACTGTCCGGAGAGCACGAGACGCTGCCCAGAAGCGAGGCCCTGGCCCTGGTAGAGATCTTCTCCTCGGGCTTTAGGGAGCTTGCCTTCCTGGACCAGTGCCTGATAGTGGAAGCAGAAAATCTCGATGTGCAATTATTGGGTCGGCGTCTGGCGATGACTCATCGCATCATCGAGGTACTGGCGATCAGCGACGCGAACCTGGAGGCTCTCGCCCAGTCTGTGAGCCTTCTGGACCTGCCCCGCAAGAAATATCTGATAAGGGCCCGGCGCATCAAAGATGCTGCGCCCGCGGCAGATGCCGTGGAACATGAGGTGGGACGCATCCTTTTTCAGAGTGGTTACAGGGCAGACCTGAAAAGGCCGGAGATGGTGCTGCGGGCCGTCATCACCACGGGAAAGATAGTCCTGGGGCTCGAGGCTGCTCGAACCGAGAGAGGCTCCTTTGAGGCGCGCCGGCCTCACCTTAAGCCCTTTTTCCATCCCGGCGTGCTCATGCCGCGCATGGCACGCTCATTGATCAACCTCACTCAGGTTCGCGCGGGCGAGATTCTGCTCGATCCCTTCGCCGGAACCTGCGGCATTCTTATCGAAGCCTGTCTGATCGGCATCCAGGGGCTGGGTGTAGAGGTTCAAGCTCGGCTGGTTAAAGGTGCTTTATGCAATCTGCAGTCTCTGGACTGCTCTCTTTTATTGGGTGACGCAAAGCGTCTACCTCTACAAAACTCTTCTATCGATACAGCAGTTTTGGACACACCCTATGGAAGGTCGGCCAAAATACTGGCAAAGTCAAAAGAACTTCTCTTGCATGAAAGTTTAAGCGAGCTCTTTCGGGTGATCAAGCCTGGCGGGCGCATGGTAATTGTGGCGGATAGCTCGCTTGATGCATTGCTCGCGAATGCAGGCTTCAACATTGTACAAAAGCATACGGACCGCGTGCATGGAAGCCTGACGCGACAAATATTCCTCTGCCAAAAGGCAAGTCCACATTCAGCACTTTGAATTCTGGTTTAGTAATTTTGCGGTTATCGATATATATAATTAAATAAAAAATTTTTAATTTGTTTAAAAATTTATTTGATGAATGTGGTATTAAGCGGATTTTTCCTTGGAGATGATGCGAAAAATCTCCTCTCAATTTAAGCGATATAAAAAGCGGCCCAATATTAATATAAAATAAAAGCAATTTATAATTATATTTAGTAAACCGTTTACAGAATAATTACTTTATCCAGGAAATTGAAGTGCTAAATGAGGGCAAAATGAAAAGCCCATAGATACCAAAACATAGAAATTTAGAAAACGCGTTCATTAGGTGACGTAATGATCTTTAATTCGGAAGAGTAAAAGGTTTAAATATATGATTCCAAATCCCATATCAGGTGAAGAAATGAATAGTAGACTGCTCTTATTGATAATCTGCTTCTTTATCCCAAGTCAGGTTGCTCTGGCACAGGATGTAGATTTGACAGGTACCTGGACTTCAAAGTATCAGTTTGGCCCAATAGAAGAAGTAATGACTGCGAATATTCAGCATTTTGGAGATAATCTTCTAGGGTCCTTCACTGTTAGACCCTCCACGGGAGATGAGTATTCAGGAATAATATTCGGGACCGTTGATGGGAACAAGGTAACTGCGAATTATTTGACTGCTAGAAACTCTGGTGATGTTGACCCATTGGTAGTAATAATCCTTACAGACAGTCGCATCGTAAATCAAAATACGTTAAAAGGCACTTATTATGTCCAGGATAGCGATATGAATGCTATATCCGGGCCTTATGAAGCTACCAGAAAATAGGGGATTTCAGTCATGGATGCTTGGGATTATTATGATCTAGCCGAAGACCAACTGAAGGCATTTACAAGATCTGCAGTGCGAACGAAAATAATATTACGCCTGAAGGATGATAATATGACTGCAGGAGATCTTGGAAAAGATATGCACATTCGTACATCGACCATTCTTCACATGATAAAGGAAATGATAGAAGATGGACTTATAATCAAGAAAGATGCACATTATTCTTTGACTAGCATAGGGAAAATTCAGACCATCCTCCTGGACGAGCTCGTGGCTGCTATTGTGTTATTGGATCAGCACAAAGATTATTGGCTTAACCATGATTTAAGCGGAATACCTGATCACCTCCTGGCAAATATCGGGATGCTAACCGATTCTAAGAGGATAACTTCAGATCCTACAGCGCCTTTGAAGACCCTAGAGAACTTCATTGCAGAAGTGTCTAAATCTAATTATATATATGGATTTTCTTCGTTTATTGCACCTGGGTTTGCGGAGCTGATTAAAGATTGCACTGAACGGGGCGCAAAAATTGAACTAATATTAACGGATTCAATTTTGAAAATTGTCACAGAGGATCAAGCTACACTTTTAGCTAATTTGCAGGAATTTGACAATTTTAAGCTATACCGCTTTAACTCAGATATCAATCTTAGCTTTACAGTGACTGAATCACTTCTAGCTCTAGGGCTATACAGAAATGATGGTGGGGTTGATTTAGGAAGCGAAATAACCTGCATGGGCAAGTCCGCCACGGATTGGGGATATGAATTATTCAAATATTATAAAATCAGTTCTGAATTGGTGAAGCATAATCGTGATGCGAAATGATTCTGATTACGGTTGACTGTGCAAAGCCAATCAATAATTATAATAAATTTTGAATATATTACAACCCACATCCCGCACGTAGGCCAAAGAAAAAATTGGAATTTTTCAAATTGACAAATAGATGATATAGATTTAATTATGCAAGCATAAATGATAAGAATAAATATTAACTGATATCATGACATTCTGGCACGCCACCTGGTGTTTAGAGGAGATAATGTTATAAATAGTGTAAAATATAATTTTTGCCCAAAACTAAGTGATTGCATCTACGCGATTTTGCAAAAAATCGTTATCAGGAAAAATGATAAGTTTCAGAGGTTGCACCTGCGGGATGTGGGTCACAATAATTCGCGCACAGATTATTTAGAATACTGCCTGAATATATCATAGACAAATCAATGTATTATTCGTATCATATATAAGTACTCAGAATTGGTGAGTATTGTAAGTATTAGTAGCTTGTAATATTGCAAATAGTTTTCCAGAACATTCAAATTAAACACAAATATACGATTTAACAAATTGTTGCTTGAATCAAGCATTTTTGCTGGAATTTCTGTAATTTATCATCTCTAAATAGAATAGCTTTTACCTAGCAAAATTGTTAATTCTTGTTCATGCAAACAAACTTTATTAACAAATCTACATTAATATATAAAAATCATTTTCATCAAAAGTATGTGCTTTTCGTATCAACACTTAAAGAAATATTCCGGTTCCTATCTGTCAGTTCCCTCTTTGTTGGGGCAGCCGGATTCTTTCAAACATTGGCAGGATATCATCTCCTAGGAGTGTATCCAAGCATTCAAATCTGCTTTGCGGTCTTTCTGATGACTTTCAGCCTCTACAGCTTGAACAAGCTTACGGACATGAAAGAAGATGCGATCAACATGCCCGAAAGGCTTAACTTTCTAAGAGGAAGAAAACATATTATTATTTTTTATTCTGTTATTGCATACCTATTATGTATACTACTGACTTTCCTCGACAATCCCTCCTCTGTTTTCGTAGTTTTTGTTCCACTTGTTGCAAACGCTCTCTATGGATCCAGGCTGCTTCCCGGCTTGCCCAGGCTGAAAGATATTCCCATCATGAAGAACTTGGTCGTCGCTGTATCTTGGGCTGTGACCACAACGCTCTTGCCGGCGGGGCATATCTTTAACGAAAAATCTATAATAGCCCTGGTCCTTTATTTCATGCTGGCAAAGGCATTCGTAAATACCGTCCTCTATGATATAAGGGATGTAGCAGGAGATAAAGAGAATGGGATAAGAACGATGCCCGTGATATTTGGCAAAAAAAAGACAATCTTTGTTTTGCTGGCCATTAACGCTACTCTGCTACCGTTGCTGATGTTCCTGAATGGCAATGCAAGGCTCCTTGCGACAATATTAATCCTCAACGGATTTGCATACACCATCTTCTTTGCCGACAGGATAAATCAATTAGCCATGGATATATTTGTGGACGGCGAATGGATGATATCATGCACTATGCTGGCAATATTGATTGAATCAGGACTCATAGCTTAATTGCAGAGGGTCCTCAGGCCTCTGCCGCCTCATAGTCGGTATCGATGGTATCCTGCAGTCCATCCTCTGTATGAGCTGTCACCATGCGCTCGGAGACATCCTGATCGGAGAGAATCTCTAAAAAGCGCTTTGTATATCCGTCCCTTTCAGATGCCTTCTGGCTGTCGAAAATATTCCTGTACTCAGAGATGGTGGAAGGAGCTACCCGCAGACTTTCGGCCATATCTTTGACGGATTTGCTGGCATCTGTTAGGCGGAGAAACTCATCCTTGTCGAAAGGAGGCTTCAAATCCGTTTCCCTGAATAAGTGAAGCTTAATTCGGGCCCGGCTGACTGTCTTATTGAGGGCTCGATCCCCTAGCTGCTCTGCAATTTCGGTGTCACTTAGCCCCTTATAAAAGAGCCTAACAACTGACGATAACTGCTCGGCAGTCAGCTTTGTCTGGATGCCGTATTGTTTGATCATCTCCCGGACCACTCCCAATAAAGCGCGCTCGATCTCGCCGCTTCCCCGGAGACTACCATGACGTGTGGCCTGTTTCTCCACGACCTTAGTTGTGGCGCCAATCTTCATAACGAGGTCCCGAAGCTGATCAGTCCTGCCACTCATTTAAGATACTCACCCCATGCAAACACCCTTGTTTATAGTATAAAGAGATTTCCATTGTATTACAAACCTTTTTATACACGGCCTTCGTCTAAGAAGGCGGAATGTCCGAGACCAGCATATATGTTGTGAAGACCACTGCGAATCAAGAACGATCGGTGGCCAACATGATCGCCCAGATAGCACGCAAGGAAAAGTATGATATAAGGGCACTGCTGGTACCAGATGTGCTGAAAGGCTACGTTCTTGTGGAATCACCAGCTCCGGAGATCGTAGATCAGGCGATTCAAGGAATACCCCACGCACGCTCTGTGATAAAAGGAGCCTCCAACATCGGAGAGGTTGAGCACTTTCTTTCCCCCAAGCCGGTAGTAATCGGAATTAATGAAGGGGCCATCATCGAGCTCATATCCGGGCCGTTCAAGGGAGAAAAGGCAAGGGTCAAACGCGTGGACGTTGCCAAGGAAGAGATAACTGTGGAACTCTTTGAAGCTATGGTGCCCATCCCCATCACAGTACGGGGAGATCACGTGCGCGTGCTTAGTAAAGATGAAACTTAATATTTTGAGGTGACAAGTATTGGCTAATGTTGTAGAAGCATTGGTTCCCGGTGGAAAGGCCAGCGCGGGGCCACCTTTGGGCCCGGCCCTAGGACCTCTGGGCGTAAATGTAGCCCAGGTGGTTGCCAAGATCAATGAGCAGACCAAAGATCTCAATGGAATGCAAGTTCCCGTCAAAGTAATTGTGAAGTCCAGGACCGAATTTGAAATCGAAGTCGGAACACCCCCTACCTCAGCCCTGATTATAAAGGAGATGGGTGTAGAGAAGGGCACTGGCGACAAAACCATTGTTGGGAATATAACTATGGAGCAAGTCCTCGCGATAGCAAACATCAAGAGAAAAGGCCTTCTCTCCAAAACCCTGAAGCACGCGGCCAGTGAGGTCATCGGCACAGCAGGGTCTGTAGGCGCAACCATTGATGGCATGCCCAGCAAAGAAGCTCAACTGGCTGTAGCCAGCGGCAAATACGATGAGATATTAGAAGCGAAGGCTTAAAATATAGAGTTATTATCTGAATCTTAATTCTCTTTTTTGAGAAGCCGTAGAAGACCTAGAGTCGTAGACTACGGAGGATTGAAATGGATATCGAAGAAGCCATTAAACAGGCTATCACTGAGGCACCTGCCAGAAAATTCAGCGAGAGCGTGGATCTGGCTATTAACCTTCATAACATCGACCTCGCCCAGCCGGGAAACAGAGTCGATGCCGAGGTTATCCTACCCCACGGGCTTGGCAAACCGACCAAGATCGCTGTATTCGCTGCCGGAGAGACTGCCTTGCGAGCCAAGAGCGCCGGCGCAGACCGAGTTATATCCGCGGACGAGATCAAAGAGTTCGCCGGAGATAAGAGAGCTGCGCGCAAACTGGCAGACGAGTATAAGTTCTTCATAGCAGAGACTCAGTTCATGCCCGTCATAGGTAAGAGCCTGGGTTCCATTCTTGGCAAGAGGGGTAAGATGCCCACACCTCTCCCGCCGACACAGGACGTAACCCCACAGGTACAGAGGCTCAAAAACATGATCAGGATCAGGTCCAGGGACAAGCTGACCTTCCACCTGACTGTTGGGAACAGAAATATGAATACCAAAGAGCTGGCCGAAAACGTTGAAGCGGTCGTCGTCAAGCTCGAGCAGACCCTCAAGGATGGTAAACATAACCTGAAGTCGGTTTACGTCAAGACCACCATGGGGCCTTCTATAAAGGTGATCTAAATGGCAGGAGAGACTCGTCACACTGCCCACATACCTGAGTGGAAGGTAAAGGATGTAGAAGAGCTTGTCGAAATGATAAGCAATAGCCGCGTTGTCGGCGTTGTAGGCGTTCGTGAGATCCCTGCCGACAATCTGCAGCAGATGCGTGGCAGTCTCAGAGGTAATGTCGAGATAAGAATGGTGAGAAACACCATCGCTCGCCGCGCCCTGGAAGCCTCTGCTCCGGAGGTCAGACCGCTGGCCGATTTCATTGAAGATCAGACTGCTTTGATCTTCAGCAATGATAATCCCTTCAAGCTAAGCGGCCTCTTGGAGAAGGGCAAACAACCCATGCCCATCAAGGCCGGTGCACGTGCTCCCAAAGACATAGTGATTGAGGCTGGAGAGACTTCGTTCTCGCCGGGACCCATGGTCGGCAAGCTTCAGGCAGCTGGCATCCCTGCAGCCATTAAAGGCGGAAAGGTGGTCATAAACCAGAAGATCACTTTAGCCAAAGAGGGTGAGGTCGTTGTTGCCAAGACTGCGGACATTTTGAAGACTATGGAGATCTTCCCCAGAAACGTAGGCCTGGAACTACGAGCGGCCTACGAGGGTGGCTTGATCTTTAAGGCCAAGGATCTTTCCATCAATGTGGAAGCACAGATCCAAGAGTTATTCGCAGCTTCTGCTAAAGCATTCGGCTTTGCTGTTGAGATTGGCTATGCTACGCCAAAGACCGTCGGACCCATGCTACAGAAGGCTCAAACCCGGGCTCGTGCCCTGGTACTGGAAGCGGGAATACCCGTGCCTGGCATGATGGAGATGGTTTTGGCCAAGGCGGCTGCCAATGCCCGAGCTATCGCCCGCCTGGCCAGTGGTGAGGTCGCTGTAGCGGCAGCTACAGTTTCGGCTCCAGTCGAGGCCCAGGAAGAGAAAGAAGAGAAGAAAGATGAAGAAGACACCGCCGCAGGGCTTGGTGCTCTCTTCGGATAAATTAGATTAGGCAAATTAGAGGTCGATTCAAATGGAATATGTATACGCTGCATTACTGCTTCACAGCGCAGGCAAAGACGTTAACGAGGATGGAATTAAGAAGGTCGTCGAGGCATCCGGCGTGGCTGCTGACGAGGTCAGAATCAAGGCCCTGGTGGCCGCGTTAGAAGGTGTGGACATCGCCACAGTCCTCTCTCAAGCTGCTGCCGTGCCAGTAGCCGCCGCAGCCGCAGCCCCTGTCGCCGCAGCATCTGCTGCCAAGGGCGAGGCCAAGGCAGAAGAGGTAGAAGAGGACAAAGAAGCAGCAGAGGAGAGCGGTGTAGAGGGCCTGGGCGCCCTTTTCGGCTGAATCTCCTTCAGCTTTTTTTTATTTTTTTGGGCACGAATCTGTGTGCGATAAATATTACATTTATTAAAATAATTACTAAAAATCTGAAATTATTTGTTCTAAAAATTATATTAAAGCTCTTCCAGCTTCTCAACGCCGAGCTTCTTGACATTCGGCTTCCAGATCTTGTCGGGCATCCAGCTGGGGGCATTGGTGGGCTTGGGCGCCTCGATTCGTTCACCTTGGAATATGTGCACTTTCTTTGTACCTCTCTCTCGGAGCCTTATATCGGTGAAGCCGCGGTTTGCCGCCTTTAAGGCTGCTTGCCTGGGTTGTTTCCCGGAAAAGACGCCAATCTCATTTCCATCCTTGTCCCGCAATGCGAAATTTCTTTTTTCTATCATATTTTTATACCTCGCTTAAAGCAGTGTGCAATGAGCCTTAAGGTTTGCTGCATACCTATATATCAAACACCCTTATATTAATCTTTTGTTTGATTTCAGATTATATCCGGAGTAATTGGATAACACAGGATAACACATTTTGGTGGGCCCAATTCCTGTGAAGCGTCCGAAAGGAATGGCTTTTTATTCAGGACGCTATTTCTATCAAGCATGGCATGGGTCATGTGGTTCACGGGCCTTCCAGGCTGCGGGAAGACCACCATCGCAGATAAAGTGTTGACGATTTTATCTGAAAATGGAATTAACGCTAGGATCCTGCAGCTGGATGAGATAAGAAGGGCGATAACTCCTGAGCCCAAATATACAGAAGAAGAAAGAGATATCGTCTATGCTAGCTTGGCCTACATGGCCAAGCTCCTGGCGGAAGTGGGTGTAAATGTTATCATAGATGCTACCGCCAATAGACGCCGTTATCGCGATTTGGCCCGCCGCTTGATTCCTCATTTCGCAGAGGTCTTTATCCGTGCGCCTCTGCCCGTCTGCATGGAAAGGGAAGCGAAGCGTAAGGCCAAATTCTCTCCCAAGGACATCTACAAAAAAGCAGCAGGTGAGAAGGCCGCAGTTCCCGGAGTAAATGTAGCCTACGAAGAGCCGCTCACTCCTGAGATTGAGGTTGATACTACGAGCATGGACTCGGATGAATGTGCCCGGGCGATCGCTAATAGAATCATAGACCTCTATGCAGCAAAGATGCAAACGGATGGGTCAAAAAGCTAAAAGGTGGCAATGGCCCCAAAAAATTAAATTGCTTTTAAATAATTTTATAATTTGAATCGCCCATCGTCTTTTCGGAATATTTATGCAAATGGCCTATAAGTGGAACACAATTCCGGAAAGATTAAAATATAGCCAACTAGACTCCCATTCAGGAAGTGAAGATGCTTGAAGTCTAATGCTGGTTTTGTGGGTTTTGATGGAACCGAGAATAAGCGAACTCTACTGGCGCTGCAGCAAGTCAAAAAGGCAGCTGGTATCGAGGGCGACCTGAACGTCCTGCTCAGAAAGCCCCATGGCAGGGCCTTATCTATCGTATCCAAGTTCAACCGCATGTTCGGCGTAAAGGCCTTCGTCAGCGACATTGCCAACAAAGAGAAGTGGGAGACTGCAGGAGTCAAGATCGAGGGCGGCTATGACGACTTCTTTGCGGCATCTGATTTCGTAATGGTGGGCACACCGGGCGACGAGGAGCTTCCCTATGTTGAGGCTGGCCTCACTCACGGCTGCTTTGTTTCTCTTATGGGCGGCGCAGATCGGCCCGATCTTCTCAAGGGGCTGGCAGAGGGAGGAAAGGTCAAGATCACCGATGAGCTGAAGGCCGACTTCGCCCGCGAGTTCTTCTTCGGCCTGGAGAACTATGAGATGTTCCAAAAGGCCAAGCCCAAACTGGTGCAGTGCACAAGCTGCAACACCACGGGCCTTTCCCGCCTGGCTCTGGCGGCAAGGCCCCTGGGTCTGACAGCTGTTTTGGGCAATATTGATCGCAGGCACGGCGATCCGCACACAGTGGTCAAGGCATCTCCCAGCGCCATCCAGTTCGGCAAGGGCATCGGTCATCAAGGCACGGATGCAGGAACAGTCTTCGAAGAGGTCAAGTTTGCTGTGCGCGCCAGCAAGGTACCGACGACTGTGCCGCATACTAACTTCTTGAACCTGGTCTTCAAGGGAGATGTTGCGCCTTCGCAATTGGCCGAGCAGTTTGCCAAGACCCGTGAGGTCGTGGTCATGCCCTATCAGGATGAAGGCAAGAAGCACGACTGGACGAGCGAGATCCTGGAGGCTTTCCTCTCGGGAGTGGAGCGGCCCATCAGCCCTGAGATTTTTGAGCTGATCGTCTCTGACGCCATCATTCCCTTCAAACTGGGTGATTACACCATCCTGCAGACGGTCTCGATGGTGGAGCAGATGTCCATTGCCGTGCCCAATCACGTTGAGTCCTACCTGCTCTCCGCCGGCTATCCGGCTGCCGATGTCCATGCCGTTTTGGACAAGTCCCTGGGCGTCATGCACGGCATCTGGCCAGACAAGCTGAGCTGCTGAAAGGAACGACAAAGCCCGACAGACCGCGTTGCGTTCCCATGTCCGAGGTGATAGTAGGCCGGCTTATTGGCGATAAGATCAGTCTGGGCCAGCAGGCCATTTCTGATCTTTATGAGCAAGGCTACTTTGGCCGGCCTAAGGGCAAGGGCCTAGAGCTTTCCCTGGTGGAAGCTGCCTATCTCCTGGACCGATCCAGGATCAAGGTGCTTTTGGAGGGAAAAGAGCTGGACTTTCGGGCCTTTTTCCAGGCGGCATCTTCTTTAGAAAAGGGCTTTGAATTTCGCTATGTGGTCTACAAAGACCTGCGGGAGCGCGGCTACTATGTTCAGCCTGGTCGCCCGGATTTCCGCGTCTATCCTCGGGGAGGCCACCCGGGAAAGAGCCCGGCCGAATTTTATGTTCTGGTCATATCGGAGAGGATGCCCCTTCCCCTGCAAGAGATCATGCAGCCGGTTAGGGTCGCGGGCCAGATGAGAAAGAAGCTGATGCTGGCGATCGTCGATGAGGAGAGCGACATCACCTTTTACGAGGTCAGGGAGAAGGCCATGTCCGGCCTTATGACTGAGGTAGATGAAGGTGGCATGGCAACGCTTCTTGAGGATCGAGTGGTGCTATGGGATGCAGCGGCATCCAGCAGGCTGCATGAGCACGGATTTTACGGCAAGCCGGTGGGCGAGCGGCTTCAGCTTTCCCTGGTCGAGTCAGCATATCTTCTGGATAAAGGAGTGATTTCCCTAGTCGATCGCTCCGGCGAGGTCATGAATCTGGAGAGCTTCGCATCTCGGGCGCGGCAGATCGAAAGCGACTTCGATCTGAAATTTTCCGTTTATAAGGATCTACGAGACAAAGGCCTGGTGGTGAAGACGGGTTTCAAGTTCGGCACGCATTTCCGGGTCTACAAGCAGGTACAGGGCCCCGGCAAGGTGCCTCATTCCGAGTACCTTGTGCACACTGTATCAGAAGACCACGTTTTCCTGCCACCTGTGCTCTCCCGGGCCGTGCGTCTGGCGCATTCAGTGCGTAAGCTTATGATCTTCTCCTATGTCAGCGATGAGGTGCGATACCTGGAGATTAGAAGGCTCAAGCCCTGAAAAAAGGCATCTATAGATAGTGGAATGCTTCTGGATTTAATTTTCGAAAATTAAGTATTAATACTAGCTTGGCTCAAGATAAATTATGCCCAAAATCGAGGTTGAGCTGAGTCCTGATTTAAATGACCGGTTGATGAGTTTTGTTGTTAAAAGCAGGGGCTCCCTCTATGTGCAGCGCTCGGATGTCATCGTTGAGGCCATTAAGGAATACCTGGATAGAAATGAGCGCAAAGTGCGCAGAGCCAACGGCTGAGAAAAAACCGATATCATACTTGTGATCTGGATCCAACCGCATGGCTGGTCTTAATCGATCATAAAGCTTGAAGCGTGCAAAGTTGTGATTTCCATGAGCAAGCCTTCTTGTGGCCCCAAATTTTTTCATGCACCAAGAAATGTTTTTCCGCCTCGCGAGCAATGAATCCATGGCCAACTTTCCATTCACTCATCATCCGCATCCTCGGTCCCTGGCTTTTGCTCATTGCTCTTCTCCCACATAATCGTCCCGTCGTAAGTGATGCGCCGGATGCGATGGGAGGGGATGAACTTCGTCTTCATCTCAGATTCTATCTCCATCCAACCCCGCACCAGGTTGATGATTTTGTCCCCCTGGACAGTGGACCTGTCGCCCGGAGCGCCCCTATCGACAAATTCCACGCTGGCTTTGCAAAAATCGAACTGGGGATCATGCCGCAAACGCAGGAGAAGGGCGTGACTGGTTCTCATAACTTGACTATTCCTCTATGGCTGTTAGCACCTCTGTGGCCTCTGTGGTTAATGCTATTTTACCCTCGGGGTTTGCTATCCCGCTATCCCACTCGCCAGGCGCCGTTCTTCAGATCAGGATGAGGCTGCACTCCCTCATAACCGCACATTTTGCAGCGCACTCTTACAGTCACACCGTCCTCAGTCCAGGCCTCGGCAACATAGCCACATCTGGGACAGTTGCTCAGGAAACGAGTCATTGCCATGATAAATCCTCTGCAGCTCTTCAACTTATCTATTTGGATTTATTTTGCTTAGATTATATCGCCGATTTTCTTATTTATCTGCTTTGATTCCAACCCCAGCCAGCTCTGAAGAGATCAGCTCGTCCAGTAGATCAGCCCTAACCTTCTGGGCATAGCTATAGAGATCTGGCCCGCATTTGCCGCAGTCAGAAGCTGTATCCTCCATAATGCGCACCAGATCGAGCAAAGATCTGTACATCAGCGGTGCAGCGTTTATCAGTTCCTGCTCAAAAGAACTTGGGCGGTCCTTGTCAGGAAGGAGGCGGCAAGCTCTTTGCCTCCAGGCCATGCAGCTCTCTTGCAGGCATTCTCTGGCCACGAAGGGGCAAGCTTTTTGGGCGGAATTCATAATTATCAACCACTTGACAACTATATTCCGCCTTTCAGCATATTATTCTTTTGAACGATCTTTGCCTAATTCCCTAGTTTGGCCTTTACCATTATTGAGCTTGCATCATCCACCTTGCATCGCGATGTTGGTTTGCGGGAAAGGTTAATAGCCTGGAAGCTACCAAGGCTTGGATGTTGGACTCGTAGGGTAGTGGACATCCTAGCGGGCTTCGGTGACTATGGTCGAAGATACCCGCTGACCTGGGTTCGAGTCCCAGCGAGTCCGTCCTTTTTCTGTCAAAAAAATAAATCTTCTGCTGCTTTTCCAGCTCACACTATCGTCGTCCCGGAGATCGTCCATGATCTTGAACCGCAAAGTCGCGGTCATTTCCGGTCAACTGCAGTAGGATTCCTGGATCTGTCTCAAGGTGTCACCGGCAAGAAATTGCGGTTGGGCAAGCAGAAATGTAGATGATCCGGGCAAAAAAAGGCAAATGCTGATGATTGCCATTGCCCCACGTCTCTATAATTTTATATAGGATCTCGCAATATGATATTAGATTAATTCAAAAATGCAGAGGATTCTTATAAACCCAAGTTATGGGAGGATAATAAGATGGGAAAGTTTAAGGCAGCCTTCATGTTCATAACGCCCGACTCCGATCCGAAGATAAATAGGATGAGCATCTCTACGCCAGAAGTATTGGACTTAGTGGTTGTGGGTGTAAAAGACTACGAGCAAGCGGCAAAAGTAGCCGGAGAGCTGGTTGACAGCGGAGTTACGGCCATCGAGCTATGCGGCGGTTTCGGCCAGATAGGGGTAGGCAAAGTGGCTGCTGCAGTGGGTGAGCGGGCCTTTGTGGGAGCAGTTCGCTTTGATCGCCATCCAGGTCTGGGATACAAGAGCGGGGACGAGCTTTTCGTGAAATAAAGAAACCGTGCAAGAGGGCAGGGTAATGGAATCCAGGCGTATCATTCGGTTCATCCCACGCCTCTTGCGTATACTTGCATATTCGCCAGGAGCCTAAGAGGCATCGCAGAATGAAATAAAGACCAATAAGATGAAAATACGAAATTGGTTCTTGCGATGAAGCCGCAATTTGTTGCACAATTTGAAACGCAAGTAATTGAGACACTGCAAAATACGCCATCTTCGAGGTCAATTCGTTTTTGCAGGCCCAATGGATTCGGTTACCTGCCTGGCCAGTTCATAATTCTGAGGCTTAATGGCATGCAAGGCGAAATCGGAAAGCCGCTCAGCCTCTCCAGCAGTCCCACTGAGGACTTTCTGGAGGTCACCAAAAGGTTGACCGGCCATGAGTTCTCCAATGCCCTCCTCTCGCTAAAAAAGGGAGACACTATTAGATTTTCCGGACCCTATGGCAATTTCACCTTCAACGGAGAGAACGAGAAGATTGCCATGCTCACTGGGGGAATAGGCATAACGCCTCTTCGGAGCATGATAAAATACTGCACAGACAAAGGCTTGGTGACTGATATTTACCTTTTTTACTCCAACCGTCAGGAGGACGATATTCCCTTCAAAAATGATCTCGCGGCCCTCAAGGCGAAAAACCAGAATCTTACTATCATTAATACCCTGACCCACCCCGGTCCTTCCTGGAAAGGCCGGATCGGCAGAATCGATGCTAATATGATTAAGGAACAGCTTGCCGATTATTCCGAGTGGGCATTCTATATCAGTGGCCCTGAAAAGATGGTAGATTCCATGCTTCTTGTACTTAAGGAGATGAAAATTCCAGAGAAGCAGGCTCGTAAAGAGTATTTCCCTGGCTACGACTGATCTGAGATCCATCCATTTGCCCGGCAATAGTGTATAATCACCAAACGAGCGGCAGCAAACGGTAACGCCTTTCCCGGCAGTATTCGCGGTATTCGGGCAGATCCCTGAGCAATACCTTTTCCTCATTGGCAATCCGCCAAACCAGAAGTGGTACATACAAGAGGAAAACAGGAAGCGCCCACATCGATCCAAGGGCAATCGGTGTGAATAAAAATATAATCAGTACCCCCAGATACATAGGATGACGGATTATCGAATAAGGGCCTGTTTTGATTACCTTTTGACCTTTTTCGACCTCGATGGTGCGAGCAGCGTAGCTGTTCTCTTTAAGAACCCAGATAAATAGGCCGTAGCCTAAGAATATGCCGGCATCAGCAGCAAGTATTATTCCGAGCGGTATTTGGCTCAATCCATGAAGGCGCAGATCGCAGCTGATGGCCAAGAATCCTGCGGCTAAAACAGCGTTGCTCAGAAAGACGATGGCACGCTGCTCTCGCTCCTTTTCCTTATATTTCATCCTCCTCTCTAGCAACTCGGGGTCAGTTTTAAGAAAATGACTTACAGCCACAAGCATGGGTACGAAAAGAACTACACAATAGAGCCAGCCCTGCCAGTAATTGAGTGTACCGGATATCGCATAGAGGATGATTGGCACTATGAGTGCGGCCAGCCCGAAACGAATTGCCACCTGCATTCTTAACGTTCTTAGCCTCTGTTGATCCATACGCTTCGCCTCTGGTGGGCAAGATTCAGTCATTGTATTGATAGAATAGCTACTTAAGAAATTTCCCTGCTATGCGCTTTTTCTCCTGAAATGGCGATCTCCATTTTCCTAAAAAAAAAAACGCAAAAAAAATAGAAGCCCTGGCATCACCAGGACCTGATTTATGCACAATGCTTACCTTACACCAGACTTGGTGTCGGACCATTTATTCAAACCCCATGGCAATAAGACAACCATCGCTCCAAAGATTATAATTGCATATATTTGGGACATAATATCCATTGATTATCACCTCCGCTTCAATCCAATATTCCTGTAGCCCATGGCAGGATTTCTGGGCAATAAATGCAGCGGCTAAATTGTGAAGAAAATATCAAATTTCCACATTTAATGCAAAATTGATTAGCTGCAAAAAGCCAATATGGTTAGATTGTTTAATGTAAAATAAAATAAATGGCAAATAAGGTAAATAGGGGAAATGAGTAAAAAGGGAAAAAACATAAGTTTCTGGTAAATAATTTGGGCCATTTCTTGGTATTAGTGGATAGGTTCTGAAGAAATTTTTTTCTAAGCCCAACGGCCTGTGATAATTATAGCCCGAATTTGGCTATTCGCAGTTTCATGTGGCTAACATCAAGTAACCATGAAGTTAGAATCGGGTGCAGGGATCGAGAAATCGGCAAGCAGGATATCTAACCACTCCGCCCGGATGGCCGGATTGGCATCACAGAAGATTTGTACCTCTTGTCACACCCACATGAAGTAGCGAGAAACCCCTAATTTTTAATCCTCATCGGACTGCAAAATAACCTCCTGCCAATGTTTTCCGCGGGTTGGGGACTTCCTTAATGCTTCTTCGATTTCCGCATTTCCAAGTTCGTCCAGCCAATCGTTAAGTCTCTTGCCTGGATTATGCCCTGTCCAATATGATTGAAGCCTGATGTGCAGGTCGCACATGTGATTGAGGCTTATGCCACGTTGACAGATAGGGCCGCGGCACGGTCCATGGCCCTTGAGGTCGCACTCTGGGGTTTTCATTTCAATCTCCTTTGATGTTCAATGAGTTTATCTAGGTTGTCCAGTTTTGATGGTGATTGCAAAATAGAACCATTTTTTAAAAATTTATGGATCAGGAATTCGCAAAGATCCCATCACTAATTCTCAGGGGGCCGCATCCAAACTCTGCAAATTGAAGGACTCAGCCAATACGTCCAGGTTCACTTTACCGCTAACAAATGTGCTCCTCGACTTGATCTCATTCATGACAACCTTGGCTGGGGCAAAGACGTTGTGATCCACCTTGAAGAAGTCAAAACCTGCCGCCTTAAAGGTCTTGTAGAAGGGCGCCCCCCAATCTCGAGAGGCCTGAGATGGCATGCCTTTCAGATATTGCTGCAACTCCTCGATGTTCTCATATTTCAGTGTGTAGTAAGTCTCTCCTCCGTAAATTATGGCATCATTGGAGGAGCCCATACACATTGTAGCGTCGCCAGTGATGGGCGAAATGGGTGCCCGGCCCCAGCCGCTCTTGATAGTATTTATGTCAAAGCCCATGGTAAAGAGCTTATGCAGACCAGTTTCGACCACCCGGGTCGAGACCTGGACGAGGCCAGCTACAGAGTCCGTGGGCGCAATGGCAATTCTCAGGTCTGCCGGATCGATGCCGCACTTTTCCGCAATATGGGCGGAGACTTTTTCGTCCGGTAACTTGTTTGACTCTAGGACAATGACTGCCACATCCGAGAATTCCTCAAAGCCAATCTTATCATACAGGTCGCGTGTCTTTCTGGCCAGCACACGGGCAGGGCCGCTACCCATGGCGAAGTATTTGTCTGCCTTGATCTGCCACATGGCACACTGGGAGGCCATGCAGGAGACTGCTGGATAATCCGTCGCCACCTGAACGCCCGGCAATAAAACGCCTTTGATATCGAAGGGAGCAAGCTGGATTTCCGCCAGGTCTGCCATGCAAAGGCGGGAGAGGTAGACGCCTGCACCATAACCACCCTGAGCCTTTACACCCGCATCAGCCACAACAGTACCGTTATCGAGTTCGTAGATCTCGATTTGCAGCTCATCTCCATAATCGAGCATCTCCTCGAAGACCTCGAATCCCATCTCATTGATTCCCATCAAGCCGGATCACCTATTCCTCATCGAGAGTGCAACTGGCCATAAAAGTCTATCGACCAGATCGTCCAGCAACTCGGTGTTAGGGCTCGCCAGTTAATGCATAAATAACCCCTAGATAACTCTCCAATAACCCTCCAAGAATGCATTACGTGCCGATTCATTGCATGCAGAGAGGCGGGTAGTCTACCTTCATTACATCGGGAGCGCGGAGGGTCACGGATACCCCGACCTTCAGGTCGGGGATGAAGTGAACCCTCGCCCTTTTTGGGGGGTGGAGATCTATTATGTTCATGTGGCAAATTCTTTCGATCAGTTGGAAATGTGACTGCTGACACAATAAAGCACTATATTAAGGAATCTCAGGGGAAACCAAAAGCAGAGTCGCAATTTTGCAGATCAAGGGAATCTGGGCAAAGAAGGCTCGATGATTTCTGATCTCCAGCTAACCGGGCGTGCGTGCGGCCCGAAGCATACCCCATCCCTTTAGGGTGGGGTGGCCGCACGCAGTTTGATTATTTGCATCGTTCATCGTTTGTGTGGGCTGTATAGGAAATCCGTCCGCGGATCAGACTATTCTGCGGCATGAGATGATTGAAAAAAGCTATCAAGACCAAATATACGAAGATCAGATGGAGGAACAACAGAGGCGAGATGCTTTAGAAGATCAGCAAAGAGAAGACCAATATTACCAGGATCAAATGATAGAGCAACAAAGGGAAGAACAGTATTATGAGGATCAGATGGAGGAACAACGGTGGCAAGAGGTTTTAGAAGAACAGCAAAGAGAAGAACGATATTATGACGATCGGTAGTGGTGCCGGGCCAGCCCTACTGGCGGGAGTCCGGCAATCCTTCTCGACGGGAATGAAAAGCGATTTGCGACTCGCGCCCCGCTACCAGCCCTTTTATTCTAAGAATAATGAAATAGGGCAAATGCATAAATAAGGAACGGCGAATTTGATCTAGGATATTTCCAAAGAGATGACGCCATGGAAAATGACAAATCAGCGGAAATTAAGGAAAAATTAAGCATAAAATATATGAAAAATGAAATAATCCTAAAATGTTCTGATGTTCGATCAGCCGAAATAAAAATGAATCAATTTATCGAGTGCTTCGAAAACTATATTGGGAAAAATTTCCCATCAGATTACGAGAGGGCCGCATTCAATACATTCACAGTAGTATTATTTGATGGACCACTTTTGCTTTACGCAATAGGCATGAATACCTCCGCGATCATGGAACTACATTCAATTTTAGAGAGATTTTCATTGCGTGAAGTGTCTAAGATTCTGGCAAAACCATCGCAGGAATTCGTCGTAAAGAAAACGTTGGAACGATATACGTTGCCTGGCTTGGCTAAAATATTGCATAATGATCTTGATATTTTAGATGACAAAGATGTTAACTATGCCAAAAGTCTGAATAAGCTCCGTAATGGGATTGCACATAGAAATGAGAGAGTGATTTCCAATGCGTTGTGTTCCTCGAGAACGATTAGCCTATTAGATATAGATCATGAAGTCAACAAAATAGATATTAAACCACATCTATTATGTGGAATTGTATTTTTGTACAAATTATTCAATCGTAAGAGCATCGGAAGTAATCGGTAGTGATCTCATCGGCAAGTAGTGACCTTAATATGTTCCATCTTCTCCTGGGTAGTGTACTTTCTTTTCTGTAAAATGATATTAAGGCCCTGTATCCAATATATCTTTGGAAAGAAGGAGGATACAGAGCCATGGAGATATTTG
>Ga0307378_10002615_pt1 | contig 27207 bp, 19 predicted proteins | sample UN1MG_FD_202238 | JGI IMG/M metagenome (GOLD analysis project Ga0307378, IMG submission 202238) | Soil microbial communities from Risofladan, Vaasa, Finland - UN-1 | ecosystem: Environmental > Terrestrial > Soil > Coastal area > Acid sulfate soil | place: Finland: Risofladan, Vaasa | collected... | reverse complement strand
AATATAAGGTTTATTTGGATAAAACTTGCTAATTTTTTTCCAGTCAGAAAACTTTTTTGTCTCGCCTCTTCTTATCTTTGGAAGTATTATATTTTGGTTATATAAGGTATTACTAAAAATTTGCTCCAAGGCTGCTTTTCTATTAAAATGAGAAAAGCAACCATCCAATGTTATAATTTTATGATATTGTAATAAACAATTTAGATACACGCGCCCTTTTCGATCGGCAAATATGGGGGTAGGATATTTAATATTTAAGTCACCCGGAGTCTCTTCTTTATGTAGATTAGTCAGTCCATTAGAAGAAAGGACGGAATTAAACTTTGGATCGCAGATGGTATATAGTTTATTCTTAGGGAATGTATAATTGATTATTTCCGCAAACATGAGAGAGGCAAATACTTCGAACAGGCCTCCATTGGAGACAAGAATTGTGTCCTTGCCAGATAAAAAACTTTCCCAAAGAGAATGTTTCAATTTAGGAATGATAAATTTCTTATTTTGAACCGTCCAGGGCAGGCCCGGGGCAAAAGGAAATATAGTGCTCATTTAATGATATTATATAGAGGGTTTTTAAGATATTTATCATGATCTATTTCATATTTTCCAAACCATTTATCCTTGAAATGTTTTACATTAGAAGATAGGAAGAGCTTATTGACGGGATTTTTCTTAAGTGTCGCGCTTTCCTCATGGTAAATATTTGTTTCTCCACAATATGCAACTTTCCATAACGTATTAAATCGCAAAGCCAAATCTACGTCCTCAAAACTCCAATTATATATCTCATCGAGCTTACCTAATTTGAAAAATTCATCCGCATTCAATAGCATGCAGGCCGCTGTAACAGCTTGGAAATATCTATTTTTTTCATCCATCTTATATGACCTCTCCTTATGCCGATAATGATACGGCATTCGACCGTACTTATCAGAAAAGATTACGCCAGCATGCTGAAGATTATTAGTGTCATTATATAAAAGCCTAGCACCAACCATTTGAATATTAACTTTTGAATTATATAAATTCAACATTCTTTTTAATGACATATCATCTTTAAAGACAATATCATTATTCAATAATAGAAATTTATGTGAGAATAATCCACGTGTTAGTCCTGGGCCTCTGTCCTTAATAATAATATCCCAATCTTCTTTAGCCATCTCTGCTAAGGAGTTGACTCCCTGAGAGAAATTGGCTCGATTATTATCAACAAATAGAGGCTTGATCTTTATTGGGCCATCATATTCTTGAAGCCACTCCTTTGTGCCATCGGATGACCCATTATCTCTTATATACCATACAGCATCAGTGTCCAATTTGGCAATATTCCTGGCCAAACCATCATGAAGGGCTTTTAATTTATCTAATCCATTATAGGTTAGTGTTAATATTTGAATATTATTCAAGAAATCTTTCCTTCCCATGTTTTAGTAAATATTTCTTTAGAATCAAGGTACATTTTAGATAGATTTAATCTTTTTCCAGTTACACGGCCAAAATGGTGGATTGGAGCTTTTGTAATATTTAAAGAGATGCCTAATGTCCGTGCTCTCCAAGAAAGGTCCCCATCCTCAAAGTAGCAGAAATATTTTTCGTCCCATGGGCCGCTTGACAAGCCATCTACAATTTTATCTAATTTAGCATCTTTATGATGGCTTGGCTTAAGTTTTTCCCATGTTTCCTTTCTGGCCAATAAGAACCAACCGCTCAAATAGCTTAATGAAGAATCTATATAGGTTGAAGTTTCTTTTACAAAATGAAAATCATCATTAAGAAGGCCCATTTGCAGGCCAATAATCTCGTTTTTGCAATTGGATATTAGTTCTTGAGACCAGGTTTCATGGTTTTCCATGACACGAATATCATTATTTAAAAATAATACATATTCTCCAGAAGCTATCTTGTAACCCTGATTGTTAGCATAACCAAAGCCCATATTAGAACGGTTACTAATATAGATAAGCTCAGGCTCGCTATCAGACATTTCCTGCTGCAATTTGGCAATTATTTCTTTAGTATTATCTGATGATCCATTATCTACAATAATAATCTCATGATCATTTGGGAGTCTTTTTAAATCATTTATAGCAGATTTTGTAAAATTAATATTATTATATACTGGAATTATTATACTTAATTTCAAATCTTACCTCTTGAATTAATAAATTCTTTTATACCATCATATATTTCTTCTATAAGAGACTTGCGTACAAATCTATCAACTGTCCATCCCGGGCTGTCTTTACGAATTGGCATTTTACCTATGTATTCTGGCTCAGAGTAACTATAAATGCATCCCGGTCCAAATTTAGGAATATGGTTTGGAGCGATGTCATATACGCAATTTACATATTCCTCAAATGGAGGATCACAATCCCAAGCCAAATAAGTTTCATTAATTTCTTCAGATGATAACGCTTTATTGTAAATACATATATTGTGCATATCCATACGATGCTCTGTAAGATCTCCCACTTCTAGTGGGCCAGTCTCCTGTTCACGCGGCGTACCGAGCTGACAAGTTCGAGCTAATGCTTTTACCTTTTTTCCATCAATATAAAAAATAGATTTTCTATCATTTTTGGTAATACCTATATGATGCCATTTATTGTCTTTAACAAAGGCTGTCCGATTATCAATAATATCACCAGATATATGATAATCAGAAAATTGAAGAGAGCCTGTCTCCAGAAAAGATAAACAAAATCTATTTTTCTGAGATATAATAGGAGTATATAATTTATTTTTGTTAAATAATATCCACAACGAGATACTATATTGTTCTATATTGTCTAAACTTAATAGAAGAGAAATTCTTTTTTTAGAAAGAGAGAAGTATTTTAAATTAGGATGACCTAATTTCTTGCTTTGATCTATAAGATGTCGTCTAATCATGCCAATATGCCTCTCGGATTTTTATACTAAATCCAATTATCTCATTGCATGTCCATCCCAGCTTTAATTGATGAGGATCGTCAGGACCTAGAACTTCAATGCCATGCCGAATAGGCAAGTTTGCAGGCACATATTCTAATAATAAAAACAAACGACCAACCGGATAAGTGTTTTTAGTTTTTTTAATAATATCTATTGACCAATCAATAATTTGAAGATCTGAATTTGTTTCATATGTCATCATAATTCTCTTTATATTGTAATTACATTAAGCTGTTTATTTAGGTTATATGTCAATAGTAATGGCAACTTACCATCCTGCAATATGACCAGCTTTTTTATTATAACTGGAGGAGTATAATAGTATAGTTCTCGGCCCGAGCTACTTGGCAAAAATGCTCCCATTTAATCCTTCTTAATAATATCTTTCCAATCTTGCTCACTCAAAGAGAAAAATTGGCGCCGAAGTTTCGATTTACAAAGTTTATCAAACTCTGGAAAAGGTAGTGATTTGAATATATCTCTCGGAGATTTATATTCCAATAATAAAGGAATCTTTGTAGTTTTTAACTGAGAAATATAAGAACGTTTGAATTCATTTAGTATATTTAATTTAATATTATCTCTAGAGTGAATTAGATTCAGAACATCTAGTGTTTTTATCCTTGCAACATAAAGTAAAATATTTTGATAAATATTTTCTCTAATATCCTCATTGACCATCTTTATACTCCAATAGAAGCCTGACCTTTATATTTAAAATATAATTCGCCCATTCTTCCATAAAGAGATCAAAATTATCATCTTTACAAATAAGTTGAGCCGATAATAGCACACCGTGGGCGATCTCGGTGTTCATTTGATAATATTCCAAGAATACCTGCCCTCGAAGCATGTTAGTCTTCTTTCTTATATGTTAATAGAAGCAGAAGCGTTCCCGGCCTCAGGCGGGCACGAGCAGAATCTAATTCATAATTTGTCCTTAAATAATGATATAAATCATACACAGTAAAGATGATATCTTTGCTTTTATATTCTATGCGCCTAGTAGCAGCATCAATATAAAAATTATCTTGAATAGACATTATATTTTTCTCATCTCTTTTTGAACTGAATTATATATCTCTTCGATGCTTTGATTCCCAATCACTTTGGGGTTTTTAGAAATAGCAATGCTTATATCACTAAGAGATATGGCGTCTCGATAAAATCCTAGATTAACTGAAATTGGTTCCTCCAATAAAAATAAAAGCCTCCCAAGCTTTGTCCCAGGAAGAGAAGAAATTGGCATTATTTGTCCTCCAATAGCATATAAAGTTTACCAACTGTTTTTGGCGATTCATGAATCATATGCCTTGAATTTGATTCAAATATAAAAGGAATCATTTCTTTAAAATATCCATCAAAGATGGGCCCGCATCGGCTATCAAAATCCCCATCCTTTTCTTCAAAATATACATATCCATCTATCATATTTTATCTTTCTTATATTTAAGTAACTATCCTGCAAAAATAAATATAATCTGCCTGACACTGCTCTAGGATCATGTGTCCAAATATTAGACTTAAGCAATTTCAAATATTTTGGATGAATAGAAATCATACTACCATCTCTAATAATTTATTTGTTGCATTTTCCCAGGTATACTTATTTGCTGTCTCTTTTATATTATTCTCAAACTTATTAATTAAAGAATCATATTCGTAAACTGCTAATCTTAACTTAGCAGAAGCGTCCTGAATATCAGATTCAAAACAAGAATTCATAACATTGGCAGTCCAATATTGCATCTGCCTGCTGGCTCTTATCATCCTGCCATCTACAAGAAGGCTATTCCGATCATTTAAAAAGTCTAATTGACCACCATACCTTGGTGCAATATTTAATTTATTGCATCCTAAGGCTTCAAGGCCAGGCATGTAATACCCTTCACAGTAGCTTAATGTATAAACAATATCACAAGCATTATATAGATGAATAATATTTGGAATATATTCTGTAATAAATTCTATCTCAGCATGATTAGGATATTGTTTTCTAAATTCTAATAGAATCTTTTTGGCATCAACATCGAAACTATGCTGTGCTTTCTCAAAATGTATCTTTGCTACAAGACAAACATCATCCTTTTTTGTAAAAGCCTCACCGAAAGCTTTTAGGGTGCCCGCCAGGTTCTTTCTAATATGAGATTGCCCTATATTTATTAGAATCTTTATCGTCTTTTTAGTCTTTAAAGCATATACCTTTTTATCTTCATAGTCTTTTAAGTTTATTCCATGAGGAAGAACCATAACTTTTTCTTCGGGAACTTTGCTATTAACGAAGCAATACTTGGCAAATTCCGATGGAGCTAGAATTTTATCAGTGAAGACATGGTGCTTGGCCATCCCTTGCGGTAAGATTGGCCACTCATAACACCATATGCCAAATCTATTCTTTGAGCCATTTGCTAAGTATTTACCGAAATTTAATGGAGCAGTATAGCTTATCTGCATATCGTATGCAGGATCAGTCTTATAATTCCTTGGCTCCTTTTCCTTTATAACACCTCGCAAATAAGGCCGCAAATCATCAGGGAAATTATCTATTCCATTTGTAGAATATAAGTGAACCTCATTACCCTTGCCAATTAAAGAGCGAGCAAGATTTTGGCCCACAATTCCCCAAGAATGCCTCCCATTTAAGAATTGTTCAAACTTTATTTTCATGATTTATTTCAAAGAAAGATATAGTTCTATCTTTTTCATATACATAGTATATTCAACTTCCCATTGTTTCATTAAAACGGAAGATATTGCTGGGGGATAATATTCAATCCCATGATCTCTAAATGTCACTTCTCGGCCAACCTCTAATAATGATTGGCTGCTAAGTAATTCTACAACCGCTCCAGAAATTATTAAATCAAAAACATTAGACAAATCTAATATTCCAAATTGACGCAATGTGCTTAAAGATCTGGTGATCGCTGTATTAATTCTGTCCTCAGAGAAAATGACCTCCGAAGACTCGACAGATGTATTAAGTAGCCTGGCATTAATTTGCTCTAGGATTATTGTTTTGTTAGATATCATACAAGATTATATATCACGTAGACAATAATCCAGCGACAGCATCAGAGTCAATTTCTAGAACGCTATTTTTCCAACCGGCCTTCTTTAAGAATACTTGTATCTGAATTTTAGTCACCAATGTTTTAAATATAGGATCTTCCTCCAAATCTCTGACATTTAATGTTAATATTCCTGTCGCTTGATTCATATAGGTGCCTAAGATAGGATCTACGATAATTCCGTAGCCGTCCCCATCGTACCCGTCCAAATTTTGAGCAAGAGATTGGACAGACACACCAAATCTTACCTTTCCTAGAAATAGGTCTTCATCCTGAACGGTAGAGCAGTCTGAGTATCGCATAATTGGATATCCTGCTCGTGTACTTAGTCCATCGCCTCTATCTGCTACAAATTTATCAAAAACATTGATTACTGCCTCATTAAATTCGATTTCTGGTAGCTGAAGAATTACAGTACCTATCTCAAGATCTACAGAATAATTAGATCCATCTGGTCTTAGAATTTCTCCCGTGCCAATATAAAGATTACTTGGTACAAAGAAATCATTTCTTCCAGCATCACATTCTGGAATAATATTATTTCTATTTTCACATAAAGTTACTCCTGAAGAAGAACAACTATATGGAACTATGGCATTTTCGAATGTAAAAGCTGCTGGCACAAGTCTCGCGGAAGAACTTAAAGCTAGGTTCTGCGGCTGCCAGTATGGCTGTGCCTTAATCTGATATGTTATATCTTGGAAAGGAACAACGCTAAACGCTGGATCAAGCTCTAAGACGGGATCGACAAGATAACCGTCATACAAAAGCTCAAGCGCACTAAGAGAACTGGAATCTACAATATTTGATCCAGTATATCCATCAATTCGGACATATCCATCACCACAATCAAAATACCCATCGAACCTACCAACACTTTGTTGGAGTTTAAGATCCATATGCTGGAAAGTAGCTCCGACAGGAAAACTGTTTATAGTTTTATTAACGTATGATATAATTAGATCAAGATCAGATGATGTTACATATCCATCCCCGTCCACATCAGCACGAAGAATTTCTAATGTTGTAAAATAGCCATCTACTATTTTTTGCTGAGTTGTATCTAGGGCCAGGCCCTCTCCGATGAGATCAGAGGCTCTGCTAATATCGCTATCATCTATTATGCCGTCTCCGTTAATATCGCCATAGCCATCAGTACAAAGGTAAACACTAAAAATACGATAATCTATATCACTGCAAGCGGAATTAGGAATAAGCTTACTTCCCAATAGATTTAATGATAATAGATCGGCATCAGGCTTTATAATAGTAAATACATTCCCCTTAGCTAATCCAGCGAATGACTGAGTTTTTGTTAGGTTAGCATTTTGCTTTGGATTTGTATCCTGGACGCATCCTATAATAAGAGGATCTGATACGGTCTGCAAGGCATCAAGCCCGGTCTCGCTAACAAAGCTAAATGACGCATCAAACATTTGACGAGAGAATACGCTATTACCTGTTCGTTCATCTTGAACTGTTGCACTCTCCTCATTTAAGGCCTGAATTATTCCAACATTTAATGTATTTTCTCCAGTACTTTGGAATGATTTATTTTTCTCTTCCTTATCTATTGTTGTCCCGGTTGCGGCATTTATTGTTGTCTTGGGAATCATGATTCCGTTACCAGCATCAAAGCCCATGCCATCTGAAATCTTGGCCGCATCAGACCAGACTTGGAACCACATATCGTCTTCCGGAACATCAACCCAAACATTACTAAATAATGTTAGTCTAGAGTTTACGGTCTTGTCATTGCCTGTTCCAAATAATATTGAACCTATTGAGGCAGCGCCAGCTCGTTTTACCGTGACAGCATAGAATGAATTGACAGCAATCGCTCCCGCCGTAGAGACAGCAGTAGCATTAAATACAAAATCTATAGGCTGAAGAACATCGGTCAATATGCTGCCCTGGTCTAATAAAGAAGCTTGATTTATGCTTAATTGAGCAAGAGGAGTTATTGTGGGATCAAATTCTATAGCTAATTCTGGAATAATATCGGCCGGGCAGGACGTGCTGGTCTGTAATGGGTATATGCTAATGATTAAATCCCCAGACCAATCAAATTTGTTTGCTTCCGCGGCAGAAGCGTCTCTCAACGCTCCCATAAGAAGTGTTATCTTTTGAATATTGTTGGTTGCGGCCTTAAATTTCTGGCCAACATGGGATGTAACATCACTAGGCAATAATTGCCGAATCGTTTTTTCCGTAACATTGATGCTTAAAGCATCTGCATTATAATCGGATCCTATTGCATTTTGAATTGTGGTAAATAGAGCAATACCTGAATTAGCTACCTTAAAATCTCTCCAAAATATATCAGGCTCAACTTCTTGTGAAACCATAATAGGATTTCTAGAAAGTTGGAAGCTTGAGGCCTCTCGCAGAACGATTTTACCGCCAAGAGTTCTAGAGCAATTATTATTGCCCAAAAAGTCATTAAATAAAACAGTAAGTATTCTTTTATAATGTTTTGAGGTAACTTGTTTCTCATTTTTATAAAAATACATTTTATCTGTTTGCAATGTATCATCAAATGATAGTCCAATAATAGCAACTTTGGTGCTTAAACGACCGAACGCAGCAGACCCAGTTAATTCCACCTCAATCTGGTTACCTAGATTTATATCTGTAGGTTGTGCGGAGACGGAGATTCCTGTTCCATCAAAGTCACCAGAAGCAACTAGTGCAGCGGATACAGAATCTAGATTGCTAGAATCGAAAAGAATTATAGGCTCTGGTGAGGAAGGAAGAACACCAGAACCAAAAAAGTTTCCTACTATTGCCGCATTAGTATTAACATTATAATTCTGTTCAACCGTCATATCTGTCTGATCGACACGTTGAGCGTCGTGATATTTATTACGAAGAACAGATACATCAAATCTTGTTGTCATGAATTGCCTACTGAATATATGTTATATTTACTTTGCTCTGAGCTGGTTTGAGCTTGGAAATTAAGGTTTCTAGTATTTGTTTGATTTTCGAATTACTTAATACTATATCAAAAGAATCTATAACAGTAATATCAAAGTTAAAGATCCCAAACTTTTCATCCCGCAGAATTGCGAAATCATCAGCCTTAGTTAATAATGTGTTGAAGTCTAAAAGGAATGTTGTGAAGGCATCTTCTGTCACTGGAAAAAGAATTGACAGATTTGTGCTGTAATTGATGTCGAACGGTTGGCTTCCCACGGTCGTAGGATTGCGCGAAGTGTCGCTCAAACGCAAATTATCAATCCTTGCCTGAGCGGTATTAACCTTTTGAAAGTTTGAGCCTATAAAGATTTGATTTATAGGATCATTAAAATTAATATCTCCTAATAATATGGAATTATCCACTCCGGCGAATCCTTGCCCGAAAATGGCTCCCTGACCGAACAACAGCCCAGAACCAAAGCGAACAGCTCCTTTTTCCTCTCCATCTATAAATAAACGTATTTCATCTTGATTATCTATACGATTAAACTTATATGTTGCCTTAACTCTATGCCAAGTATCTCTAGCCCAGAATACCGGCTGTCTTGCTTGGAAATCAATCCCGCTAGCCTTAACATTAAATGTTATAAATCCTTCCTCATCCTTAAAAATTGATATTCTGTCTCCAGATAATCCTTGCGGGATATAGGATATTTTTATAGGTGTTTGTTGAGAAGGCAAAGCCTTTCCTAAAAATAATGTTCTAAAATCATCTCCAATAGAGCCACCTTGGAAGTATTCCTGGCCTGTATCGTTGGTATCGGTCTGCAAACGAACGCTTAAAACTTGAGAAGTACTTCCACTTAGCTTAACAGATCCCGTGGTAATACTTATTGTTTCTTCAACAATTGCTGTCGCAGCATCAAAATAAAATCTAACATTTGGGTCATTATAAGTATCAAACTTGGGACTAACCCAGAATTCTATACTTCCCTCAGATGCCGTAGATAATAGTCCTGCATTATTAAAAACTAGAGGAGATTCAGATAATACAATACTTTTATCAAATGTTGTATTAACACTTTCACCAGATTGGACATATTCTTTGTTAGTAAATGTCCAATAATCAGTATCATTAATAAATGGCAGAGAATTAAAATGAAGAAGCATAAGTGTATTGCTTCTCTTTGTAAATGCCACCAAAGAGTTAAAGCTTGTTGTAATTGTTTGAGTCCTGGATCCTAAACTTTCTCCAATCCTGACATCTGTTATCATTTCAGATAGTATTCTGAATTCATCGATTATTGCTTTGGCCTGGTTGTTGCCATATAAATCGCTTCCAACAAAGGCCTGTTGGTCGCTCATTGGGGTAAATGGAACCTCTAAATAAGTAGCATAATCAAATTCGTACCAACCTTCCTTAAGAAGAAATGGATCATTAATTCCGCCAGCCTTTTCTAGTGTGAAGAATCCATTTTGGAACCCGGATCTTCCAAGGCTTGCATTGTAGATTGAATATGCCCCAGAGGAAAATGACATGGGTGGAGTAGGGCTGATGGTTATATTTGTATTGTCTATTCTTGATGTTATTGTGTAGGTTCCCGCAACTCCTACAGGAGAAGCGATTACAAGCGATTGTCCTACCATAGATTCTGCAAAAAATCCTGAAAGGTCTGTGACGATATTATCGCCTGTCCCAGACAGAGTAGTGCCCTGCTGCGTCTTATAGCTAAATCTTACTACAGGATACTCGTTATTTCCCTCTGACTTAAATAATGAGTATGCTTCTTTTATTTCAACAGATAAGGTGTTGTTACTAGTTAGTAATGCCGTTGCTTCGGCAGAAACAGATGTTATTGTTAAAAATTTATTGGTAGTTAGCAAGGTTCCATATGTAGTAAATGTTACAGCCTCGGAAACAGGACCTCCGGCTGTCGTTCCGAATATGGTAACTATTGGAGATAGGCTAAAGTCTACATTATTATTATCAATAGTTACAGACAGTGTTCTCCCCTCAGAGGAGTTTGATGGTTGAGAGGCTAGCAGGCCAGAGGCAAAAAATCTATCTCCAACTAATGTGGCATTATTTGGGCCTATTGGAACTCTTTTCATTAATATAGCATAGATATCAGCTTCATCAAGATTAATAGGAGGAGGAAGCTGAGTCCTTATTACATTACTGGTATTACCCCAAATATAATGTCTTTCGCGACATCTTCGATGATTTAAGCCAAGTGTTCTTATATAAATTTGATCGCCTGCCTGAGCGCTACCTAGTATGGTCAAAACATTTTGATTGTATGCATTTTTGCTAATTTCATAAGCAGGCACATCGGCACGGAGACCAGGTATTTCAGTCTCAACACCAGAACTAGCAATAGATATGGCTATATTTGCAGCGAGGTCAATTTCCGTGGATACGATTACAGAATATGGATTGACAGAAAATCTAGCATCAGAAAGCGAGGAAGGAGCCGGACTATCTATGACCAATGTATTGCCTGAGACCGAAGATATAGTATAGGTGCCGAATTCGATCTCCTTGATCTCAATTATTTGGCCAATTAATATTCCTTCCGTATCAAAATTCACACTTGCCGATGAAACAATATTGGATCCAGCGACCGTTGTCATATCAGCGGCAGTAACTATATTTAATGGAATAGTCCCAGAAATAATCTCTGGTTTGACTGTTCTAAATCTATCGGTGGTCGCACTTATAGGCCTTCCGCCATATCTCATTATATTTGTTGCTTCCGCGCCATCTATAAATAGATGCATCTCATCTCGCTTTTCATTAGTATTTAGTTTCCAAGAAATAGCGACATGGTGTTCTTCTCCAGCAGACCAACTGGAAATATCAGTACTTATTTTATATTGATTTGTTCTTCCAGTAATGGCATTGCCTTTATCATAAACTCTAAAATTTAGATATCCTTTTCCATCTTTGTATAAGCTGAATCTATTTGAGGCTGCACCCCGACCAAAATCAAAAAGATAATGTTCATTATCAGACATCAATGTTATTCCATCATAAGAATAACCTGGCGAATATCCATCTCCTGGAATATACCCATCAATTATATTATAGCCATCATTGTAGCCGTCTGGGCTAAGAACATCATATCCGTCAAGATTAAATTGAAATGTTACCTTTTTTGATGAGCTTCTAAGAATATCATTGATCTCTCCAAGTCCAGGAATAAATTGAACATCATATAGTTCTCCGGAGGAAGTAATTGTCCCATCATAAGTATACCCATCTCCGGCAACCTTGTCTTTTGCTAATATATTCCAGCGATTAGTTGTCTCATTTAGATAAACAAACAGGCCGGTATCAGTAAAAATTTTGCCTGGTATACCGTCTGGAGAGGCTATATCAAATTTGTTAACAATAAATGTCCCATCTATAACTTCAGGATTAAAGCTGCTTGAGCCAATAAATACCTCAGATGAAGTTATTGGATTTCCATCTTTAGTTATTGTAAAAGTTAGAGAAGCGTCATTATCTAGCCCATTCCATTCTGGAACAACCCAAGTTTCTAATGTGCCTTCTTCAAGGCGCAAGTTAGAAGATGCTGGAAAAGAAACGCTCTCATCAGAGTTTGATATGCTAACACCATTATCATACTTACTTGGCAATAACTGTAAATCTCCAGTATAATTGATTGCATTTCTATATAGATAACTTACACCTAATGACCACACCTCAAATATTGCCTCTATTATATCTGGATCAATTTTTGTTATGGTTGATACTAATAGTTTCATTGAAGGTAGAGTAGGGCCCTTGGTAAAGCTTTGAAGAGCTGCACTTAAAGCGTCTCGATAATTCTCTCTAGGAAGAGTAGTATCGAAGTTATTTAATATAGGAATATCAACAAGACTGCCGAAATTCTTAAGTAGGGAGTCTCTTAATGCTCCAACCTTATAAGTTACATAATAGTCAGTACCAGGATCTAATATATTGGACTCTCTAAAATCTAACACATTGTCTCCATACTCATAACTTACAAGAATTTCATCAACAAGATAGTTATAATTTATGAAATAATCTCCACGATTATAATCAACAACTGGTGTAGCAGAAGAGTTAAGGCTCAATTCATATATTATCTCTACCTCTTCTCCAGGGGAAGGAGATCCTGTTCCTGATAAAGTGATATCATAGTTAGTAAAGGACCCACCAATATCATATAATTGGACTCCATCGCTAATTCTTTTGACACTAGATACCCCTGATATTTCAGCTCCAGGAGTAATATCTGTTGCAGACACAACTAGCCCGAGCCCAATTGTTGTAACCTCTTGCTTAGTAATTGCTCCCAATGTTATAATATTATTTGATATTGAGACATTCTCCCCAAAGTTCGTAACATCTATGTTATTATTTAGGTCAAAAACATCAAAGATTCCACGAACATTCCTAACATCATCTGTTACGGTTATTGTTCCAGAGCTGACAATATACGGCATTGTAAGATCTCCGCCCAAAAATCTTTCATCAGTATTATCAAAAGATTGCGGAGAAATTACATCCTCTCCAAAAGAACTTAATGCAATTCTTTTATTAATTCCAGTGATGTTGCTGATCTTATGATAGATTTCTGATACAGCGATAACATGAGAATTTTTAGGGTCGATCGTAGACTTTTTATAATTCATGGTGCCCAGATCTAATCCCTGAGCAAGAGATGTCCCCAGGAATAATGTGCCACCCTGGTAATCAATTTGATATTGCCCTTCCAAAAGACGATCTATATTATCAGTCTCTGTAAGAATTTGCCAATCAAAATATAATTCAGTTGTAAAGATATCAGTTCTGCTAAAGGAGGCGCTGCTATTGAAGCTAGACCCAATAGCATCCTCAGATGCTGACATAATTCTATTATTACTCAGCGGTATTCGTAATACTCTTGTCCCTAATATATTTATAAGTTCAGATTCTGATATCAATATTTCATTTAGGACATCAGTAAATCTCGCTCGCTCCTGAATTACATCTTGTATTTTTGGAGGAATATTACTATTAAAGAAGATTGTATTATCATTCCATCTTTGGACAGAATATATCTCGCCAGATGTTTCATTAAATATTCTAAAAACATTAGTAATTGGAGTATTATTTGTTATTAACGATATAGTGGATTTTAGTCTATTTTCTATTCTTTCGTCTAGTACTTCCTGATGAACCTGGGCTTTGAAATCTACCTCTGGCAGCAAGGCTTGCTCATAATCAAATGTAATAGTGACAGATTGTCCAGCAAGATCTCTTAAAGGATTCCGAACAAGTTCATAAGTCTCTGGATTATAGATATAATCCAAATTATTATCGAATACATTTCTATAGGAATAATTGGCTAGCGGTGGAAAATTGCCAGTTCCATCATTTAATGTTTCACCATAGGTTACGACTCTTCCTGTTTCATATTCAACGGCAAAGTCTCCTGATGTCGATGGCAATCCATCGAATCTATATGTGATTTCTCTAGTAAATGCTGGATGGGTTGCTGAGAGAGGAGGATTTGCTAAAGGATCTAAGAATTCGATACCACCGAATGTTTGAACAACATCCAAGGCATTTACAACAGGAGATTTGGCTAACGTAAATTCTACAGCAATTGGTGGAACAACCTCTCTTACCGCATTGAGAATCTGAGAGACTCGTATAGACTCCTCATCTATTATTCTTCCCTTATTCTTATATTCATAAGATACGATAATTTTATCGCCGGAGACAGGTAGAACAAAACTAGAATCTTCTAGAATAACTTCTGGTAAAGCAAATTGATTGCTGGCCAATACCTGATTGGGTGATGCCACATTGGGATCATAGCGTGTCTCTAATATTCTGTATCCATTTGATGATAAATCAAATATTAAAGTAGATCCAGAATAGTATGCTATAGTAAGACTATTTAATTTAGTAACATTATCATTGGCTACTGTGAGTACAAGATCGGTGAATGTCCCCCGGCCCACACCAGCAGAGAGCTGCTCATTTGTTACCAAAATTGACTGTAATGTTATTGGATATTCCGGAAATGAACTAAAGTTTAACGTTGTAGTAAGAGGGGCCGAGGTTTGATTTAAACCTACTCGTATAACCTCGTAAGCCCCTTCCTCATTTAGTCTATCGTATGGGCCCTTTCCCCGAGTCTTAAGCTCATCAAATACAGTGAATCCAAGATAATTATCATTCTTTGCCTGACGAACATCATGTAAAGCTTTTGTCAAATCTGTAGATAAATGATTTATAATTTTGCTGATATTATTTTGCCCATCAATATTATATACATTATTAACAGGATCTATAAATTCTATTAGCTTATCTTTTATTGTATTAGCAGGATCTATTGGACCAACAAGCGTGGCAACATTGGTCTTGCCGTCCTCTAATAGAAAATCATTAAGATTTTTTGATCTAAATTTTATAGTACCATTTTTAAATGTCACATAGTAAAGAGCCATTGGAGTCATTGGTTGAATCGTTACAACTATGACATCATTTTTTACTTTGACTTTTAGCACTTCTGGTATAGGAAGGCTAGGCAAATTAGGCAAAAGACTAACGTTAGATACATCTAGAAGAGGATCTAAAAGATTTGTAAATTCAGCCACAATAGTGGTACTATCGGAAGCTTTGATTCTTTTTAGTCTTAGATTAGCCATTAGCGAGTTTCAACAGTTATTGTAATTGTATTAGCCTGAATGTATTCGTTTTTCCCAGACTCAATGCTTAGAACCGACCCGGTTGATCCTGTTTTATTAAAGAATATAGTCCTAGCACGATCTACACCATTAATGGTATAAGATGTATTAATAAGATCAGATGAATCAATAACTGTTCCAAGCTGCCTAGCATTAACTGCTGTTGTGACGGCATCTCTCACATTTTGAGCAACAATAGCAGAAGAATTTATAAATTCATTTGTAACTACTATTTTAATTGAAACATCCACAAGAATTGGGACCGCAGATTTCACCAAAACATCAGCATTTATTGGTCGAGTATTTTCGACCGAGAGCGTTGAATCGGCAATTATTTGATCAAAATTATATCTTATAGTTATTCTCTCATTAGATTTTGGACCGACATAATCATAAAAAGCAGAATAACGAGACCTAACCTCCGGTTGATTTAGATTAGTAACAGTTAATGTTGCTGACGCTGAAGCAGCTGACGTAAATCCACTGGAAATAGATATAACATTTATTAAAGAAAATCTCTTATTTGTAAATAATGTTCCGCTCTTACTAAACGCCACGTTCTCAGTGTCACTACTCTTCGCAATATAGAATCTTGCTCTTAATCTGTCTCCAATATTTATGCTAGCAGCAGAATTATCCGCTGTCGTTGGAAGGGTAACCTGAGTAGAAGTAAGTGTAGTATTCTTAATAGATTCTTCAATTACTAATTGATTATCTCGCAGCTCATATCCTTTAATATCAAAATTAGTAACAATATCTAATACATCAAAAGCTGAGTTTGTTACAACTTCTTCCAGTTTTACTAGTCTTGCTATGCTTATGTTAGATGGGATTGCTTCATTTGAGCTTAAACCAAGATGTTTTTTAATAGCAGAACTAAGGTCTTGTGTAAGTCCGGCGACTGTTGCTGTAAATACAGTATCTATAATTGATGTTACTGTTGTCCCAGTTACTGTAATTATTCCTGGAGAAATCGATCCAGAAATTGTAAGGCCAAGATTAGAAGGAGCCTGTCGAAGATTTGAGACAATATCTCCAAGACCATCAAAAATATAGGTTGTCGGCTGGGAACCTACCGAGACAGACGTATTAGTATCGAATGCATTCGCAGATCTTATAGCAGGCAAAGATGACAATGATGTTGCAGGAAGAATGGAGCTGATATTTGCTAAATAGCTAACTTCAACAAGGCTTCCTGCGACCGCTGTTGCTGAAGGAACAATAGAGATAACAGAGGCACTGGAATTGCCAGGAGTAGCCGTATTGAAAACATCTTCTCCATTATAAACAACAATTACATCATCATTAATATTCCCAGGGGTGTCCGTTGGGAAAAATATTGTAAATTCACTAAATGTTCCGTCGGATTTAAAGGTGTTATAAAGTTCTGCTCCATCGGAGGCTCTAACAATAGATATTACTCCGGTCACTGATGTACCAACAGTAATTCCTAATCTGTTAGAAATTAAACTAATAGAGGCTGCTTCCTCAGTGAATAGATTTACACTTACTACTGTGCTTACTGGATGAGACACAGTAGCTGTCAAAAATGATCCAGCGGCTATTAATGTTACACGCTCTCTGCGTACAGCATTTGAGAATCCCCAATCGATGCTGTCTTGAACTGTTCTTGGATTAGAAGATGTAGTACGATTATCATAATCAAAGTATGGGTCAAATGTAAATACCCAGGTATAATCAACCTGTAATATATCGCTGACAGCCGGAAGAGACTTTCCGCTTATAATAATTCTTCCATTCTCATTAATTGTCCCGTCACCATCTGGATTTTGATTTGTGACAACATATCTCTCACCTGTCGTAACATTGAATACTCTTGTTACTCCGGATACAGGAAAGTGAGCTAATTGTATTGAACTTCGATTCGAGGCCGTAACCTGGCTATTTTCATTGACGACTGAACGATTTTGAGTAACAGTCTTGACTTCGGTAAGATCAGTAAAGTTTAAAGGATCCTGCCCATTAAAAAGACCTTTTGTCTTATCTTCCTGAAGATCTCTAATATTATCATCAAGCCAACGCAATCTATCAAATCCCCAGGGGGATCCTGAATAAACACCAGTATCTCTTACTAATTCATAATTTCCAGTTACTCTTCCTAATGTGTCTACTGATTTGGTTACAAAATTGGTGCCACTCAATGAGCCGGAGACATCAATGATGTTATTGGCTGGCTGAGATGGTAATACTCCGCTGGCTATATTATCCAATCTCTTGCGGGTGACTGTTTTGTTTTCATCACCAGAAATCTGCCCAAGAACATGATCATTATCAATATCAGTAGGGTCTCCGGTATTGCTTAGATCTCTATAAATATAGCTGTCGATTACTTCCTGAAGTCTAGTTCCAAAAACATAAATATCTACTCTTCCACCCGTTCCCTCGCTTATAATCGTTACTGTTCCATCCTCAGCAGTGCTTATTTCAGTGCCGTCTCTTACCATTAGGGTATCCCCTGGCTCAATTACGAGGGCATCTATTACAGATACATCCGCAAGCACCGCATTTCGATAGCCCAATGCTGTACCAGTATTAGCGCCAGAAAAGACCGATAGGACTCGGCTTCTAAATGAGGCATCATCTTCTGATGACGTTCCTCCTCCAAAAGGAGAGGTATTTGTAATGTTTGATACACCTGATATAGACGTATTATTAATCGAATATCTAGATATATTGCCTTGAGATCCGGTGGCTGTAGATTCTACTACAATGCTGACTGCAAATTGGTCTGTTATTCCAACATAATCTAAATCTGATTGATATCTCGCTGCTACTGCTCTATATTCATTAGCTCGCACCGTAGCCACAACCAGACTATTTAGAGCAACGAAAGATGCTCCATTTTTAGCAGTAACAATGTCTCCTTTAGTAATTGCAACATCAGAATCCAAGGTAGAAAATGTCAACAGGGCAGGTCCAGAAGATTTGCTTCCTGTTTTTCTAATAGCACCAAAATTTTGAGCCAATCTATCTAAATCTGAGCCAATAGCTAATCTTAAAGATTGAAGACTAGATAGCCTATTTAATTCATCATATAATCTAGAAAGCTGAATGGACGGACCGTCGATTAATAGATCTCGCGCGACGGTGCCAGGCTTAGTATCTAATAAAGGAAGGGAAATTCTATAATAATCCAATGCAGATAATATAAGCTCATTTGTGCTACGAATCCGTGTCATTAAAGTCCTCTGATAGAAAATTCTGTCTCAACACTAGATAATGCTTTAGTAAGAACCCGAATCTTTATTGTAATAAATCTAGGATCCACTTGATTTTGTTCAACTTTTAGGTCCTGAATGGCTGCAAGCTGTTCAGTTGCCGTGACCATTTGGAAATTGGCCTGCTGTTTTTGGAGTCTTTGAAGAGTTTCTAGTGAGGAGCGCAACTGGCTGGTTGCAATGGGAAAGGCGAAGGTTACATCTAATGCATTTCCAATAGTAGATTTGGAAACTGGAGACCCATACCAAGGATATTGAGTATTAACTCCCAAAGGAGTTAAAACAAGTTTAAGTATATCCTGAATAAGTTTGTCATTATTTTCTACTTTTCTAAGATCTCCATCCTTAATAACAACATCTCCATCAGTAATCTTTAAATCAAACGACATGTAATACCCTCATTATACGCTTCCTCCAAAGATATCTCTAGGAGATAGTTGTTGTTCTTCTAGTAATTTGTCCGCAAAAGACAGAACATTTAATATTAATTTTTCAAGATTGTTTTTAGCGTCCAAGATACTCGTTTGTTTTATATCTGCTACGGTTGGCTCAAAAGCTGTTGCTCTTTTGATTGATTCTGGGTCTAAAAGGCCCATTAGATCCTTTATATCTATGGCCCATAATGCAGTGTAAACAGCCAGGATATCGATTAAACCAAGGCCGCTAATCTCTCCTGTGATAATTTCTATTTCCTCCATGGCATGGAATGCATTCCTAGCGATTCTGTCTCGTTTTTGAGTAAGATTAGAAAATTCTTCATTATGTAGACTTACATTATCTACCCGCGAGGTGGCCGAAAAAGGAGATATAAAAGAACCAATATCAGTTCGATCATTTAATTGATAAGCAGCATTTAGTTTTTTTATTCTTAATTCTATTATTTTAGAGTCAATAGGGGACCTACTACCATTTACTCCTGTCGTAGATAGCTTGGCCCCGTTCGCTCCACTCTCTGGCCCCGAAACATCAGGGACCGGGATCCAGTTAATCTCTTCTCTAGCAGTATCTATAACTTTCATTGCCACAGCCAGGGTTCTAATAACAACCTTTATTGTTTTTACTAATTCTGTTATTGTAAGAGCTTGAACATTTGTAAATTTACTAAATAAGTCTCTTGTGGCATCATTAATTTCATTTGCATCTGAAAGCGCTCGAACAGAGTTCTTCAATGTGGTAATATCTATACTTGCAATATCCTTATTTGCAGAGACCTCTCCGCTTAATATTTTATTAAGTTCTCTGAATAGGAATTCATTTTCTGCGCTAGCGGCAAGTCTCTCTCTAATGATCAACTCTATGCCCGGCCTGGGAAGAAATGTATTTGGAGCCAACGCTGTACTATTTTTATCAGACAAAAATGGAACGCATACGAGATTTACATCTGGCATTACAGTGACAGCAATTCTAGGATCTGTCATAAAAGGCCCAATGATATGCTTGACGCTCTTGGTGCTTGGAAGGCTTGCCACAGCAGCTTGAACAGAAGTCGCAAGCTGTGGATTTTCTTTAATTATATTTTTAATCTCACTATCTCTAGCTTCTATAGATGTTTTAAATAAATCCGGAGTAAGAGCATCTAATGCGAGTGGAGCCTTAAATACAGCAAATTTATTTACATGTCTTAATAATAAAGTATAAACTGAAGCATTTATATCTTGTCTCCCAAAAATCTTTAATAATTGTTTTGGTAATATTTCTCTTTCAGATAATATATTTTTTAATGGTTCGGATTTTAGAATTTTATCATTTACATTTTGGTGATTGATTCTCACAGAATTAAATGGAAATCCTGGATTATAATAAGCCTGGCCATCGGGGCTAATTATTGGAAGTCCTATCATGCGATAAAAAGCAGAAGCTCTACTCTCTAACGCCTCAGCTCCACTTATTTTTAAATCCTTGAAGTCATTGAAGATTGTTTCGGAGGGATCTTCCGGATTCTTAGCCCCAGGCTGGCTAGAATTTGGACGAGAAATACTCCTAATTTTTTCAATCGGGGTAATAAATCTTGCCTTGAGTTCTGAAATATTGTTTTCAATACTCTCAAGATCTTCCTGGCCTGTATCAATTGCGGGATCCGGAATCATGCTAGGCATTAGCTACCTCCAGCATCAGTTTCATCGCGACGAACCTGCTCATCAGCAATATCATCAACAAAGGTGTAATTCGTAATATTCTCTATTATAGATGTAGGAGCCGCTTCAGTTCCTGCAATAACTGTACTAAATATATTGCCATCAAATGATACTGTTAATTCACCATCTCCGCTAATTTCACTTGTAATATATGCATTGAATGCCTCATAGCCATCATATGTGAATTTGGTTATTTCTCCTAATGTAACCTCTCCTTTTAACTTATCTTCTAAGCTGTCTGAACATTGCACTGGAAGATTTTTAGAAATGACAGTTCCAGCAGCATCTTTTAGGACCACGCTGGTCGTTATTTCTCCGGTTGTAAATTGTAAGTTCGGTTCTATTTCAACAGTACTCTTAAATTGTGATGTTCCGGAAAGCAAGGCTGCACATAAGGTAAATAATGATTGATTTAATAGATCATTAAGACATACTTCCACCTGGGCTTGGAAATCTGCTGCGCCAGCCACGGATACTTCTTTTCTAAATGTTGCCAAAGCAGAAAGAACACATTCTTCCGCACCAGTCACATTCGGTAGAAAATCTCCGGATGAAGCCACAGATACTCCGCTTGGGACTGGCGGTAGCCTATCCAAGACAGGAGCAATTCCCTCTGCTAAAATAATAGCATTTTGAACAGCCTTCTCAATATTAACCTCTGGCATACAACCAACAGTGATTAAATCATGAGATGCTAAGGCACCATGCTGAGGTTTCCATACAAATGATAGATTGGAAATTGTATAACCATCATCAAATGCCGGTGGAACATCCGAGAACGAAGAAGGCATTGAAATAAATGTATTTAATGATGCAACATATCCATCTACAACATATTCTGTTCCATCTTCCTCGGTAACTAGTCCTCCCTCAATATTAAATGTTCCATTAGTATTTCCTAATCCTGGAGATAAGATGCCAGCAAAATTATATAATCCAACATAAGGTTTTCTGACAACAACACAATCTTTGATAATAAATATTCTTTCTCCAAGTGTATCCGTTGGATGGAAAGCTCTAGGATCTAATGTCATTGTAACATCCACGGTATATGGAGATCGTATTGGAGCAGTATCCTGATCAAATTCTTGATCGGGATAGTATATAGTTCCTCCAAGAAATAATGGAATGATTGGTGTAATTATGCTATTTACAGGAATCGGTGGAGCCTCCTGCGTATCTAATAGCTGCCATCTTTCTTTTCTAATTGGAGCTAATGCCGCCGCTATAAGATCCGCCAAAGGACCGGGCATGGCAGGTATTGTGCTTACATCTATTCCTATTTGAGAATGGTATACTAATTCTCCTGTCGGAACATTTATTTCTCTATTATTTTTAATAAATGGCGGACATATTTCTGGAGAACAACATCCCGCGGGATCCTCATCATCGCAAATTGTTAATCCTGCGAAAGCTGCCAAGGCTCTAATGATGCCAATAATCGCAGCAATAGCTATAAAAATAGCTAATAAATTTTCAATAAAACATAGGAGCGAGGCAATCTTTTGAGCTGCCGCCAAAGTGGCGGTGGCGTCCTTTAATGCCACACCATCTCCCAACAAAATAATATTTCTAATAATAGCTTCAATTATTTTTATAATTGTCTCAATAATATACAATATCAAAGCTATAATTAAAAGAATAAAAGCTATTATCATAGCTATTAAGGCTAGCCATGGTAGAAGATTTAGGAATGGTGGGAGACATTCTGCAAATAAGACTCGCAGCTTCTCTGCTACAGCAAATGGATTGGGAATAGCACAAAGAACCTCAATTATGCAAATAATTAATCTAAGGGCTGCGAATATAAAATTATAAAATGAAAGGAATGGGGCAAGCTGACTTAATAGGTCAGCAATGGCATCCATTATATTTTTCATCCCAAAATCAGGATTTGGCTTAAATAATCCACTTGGAAATAGTGCTCCAAGTTGATCTATTAGTTTTCTAATATTTTCTAGAAGTTCTGTTGGTAGATCAAGATCTGGTGTCGGAGGTTGGAAAGGACTAAATAAAGGAAAGCCAGGGCCACCAGATAAAGGCGGGAATAAAGAATTTTGTGAGGGATCGCAAGGCATAATCTTTCCTAAATTGTATTGTCCGGGAACCAGTTAACAATTCTCTTTGTTGATTCTGCGTGAAACACAATATTTTCAGCATGAAACTTTAGAGAACCACGGGATTTAATAACAAGGTCCTGTGCAGACACAATATTTATATATCCAGGAGATATTATATCAATACCTGCTCCTCCTTCGGGAGTAGAACCTATTCTAAATATAAATAATTGATTATTTATTACAACTCTGATATCTACCGTTCCGTTTCTTACAGCATCATTTTCATCTTCAAAGCGAGAATCATACTCATTACCTATGCCAGAGCCTCCGACTTGCAGCATAAGGTCTCCATCTAAGGTTGCAGCATAACTTATTCCTTGCTTATCTCTGCCAATGTTGCCGACAACACCTCCAGCATAATCAAAATGAATTGACTGTCTATCAATTGTATTTGCTCCAATATTTACTTGTAAGAATCCGTCAAGATTAATAGACCCACTTCTGCCTCCGGCATTAGCATCTGGGCCGGAAACTATAATCTCATTAGAAACAATATAAGGGAAGGGAACGTAGGTTGTATTTAATGGAACATTCTTATAAAAATTGATGAGATCCAGTCCTGATTTGAGATAGTTTGAGCTTTTCTGAAATTCATTAACTGTTTTTGTAATATCATGATAAGCCGTCCCATATTTTATTGGCTTATCTGTAATCCTATCTATTGGTGCTGCAAAACTTTTTAGATCTTTATTTCCAGACGTAAGATCAATGCCAGCGCGGGCACTAAAATTGTCCAAGAAAATATCTTGCCCGGTAGAACTTTTTAGAAAACTATTTGGATTTGTTTCGCCGTCCTTTTTAGCCTGAAGTACAGAGAAATTTTCTGTTCTGGTTAGAAGAGGGATATTTCCTATCTCACTAGATGCAGGAATATTAAGCTTGAATTGGCCTTCCTTATCTACTGCAAATGCAAACCGGCTTCTGTCTCTCCCATAATCTTTATTACTATTTACATCAGGGGGATTATTTGATCGAATCTCTGATCCTCCCTTTCTAGCATTTATCTCAAAAGAATAAGCAATGCTTTTTCGCAGCTGCTGCCGAATACCAGAAAAAGCAATAGCCTTATCCGAATTGTTATTAAGAGACAATGCATCAACGGATCCTATTGGTAGAACAGATTTATTAATATCTAATATATTTCCAAATGTATCTACGGCCGTTCCCTGAACGATCTCTATTAAATGATTTGGATGTTCTAGACTTAAACTAAAAGCATCTGTTCTATTTTCTCTTCTAGATGACCTAATTCTTGGTGTGGTATTTTGTGGGTCGGTGTACAGTGTCTCTTCAGCAACGTCAGTTGTAAAATTAAATAATGAAGAGAACTCTTGAATAATCTGCCGACTTTCGACCAGCGCAGGATTCCTAATATTTGCTCCAATAGTTCTGCTGGAAACTGAACTCTTAGGATCCATTCCTATATAGCTTAAGGAGTGGTCATATGCATGAGAGTCTAAGGCAGAACCTAATATATTTCTATTAGCATTCTCAACAAGATCTCTTTTAATGGGACCTGTTATTTGAAGGCCAGCTTGGGTAAAAGAATACTCTGAATGAAAGTTATGACTAAAAATATTACTAGTAGGATTGAGTTGAGCAAAATAATCATCTCGTCCAATTGAGATTCCAGATTTAGGATCGACCAATATATTGTTGCCATCTTTAACCTGAATGACATATCTTCCATTTTTTACTTTAGATAATATATTATTATTTGTAAAAGTATTTCCTGATGGTAAATATTCTACGATCTGCCATGGTCCTCCCTGAGTTTGAACGACCATGACCGAGGCTTTTTGAATGATATCGCCTCCAGCAAATTCTCCGCCCGGGCCGGCCCAATTGAGAGGATAGGGTACAGTATAAATTTGCCTGGATCCTTGGAGCCCGCCCTCATCGAGCCCAATTTGAACAGTACCATCCCCATTATTTTGAAGAATGGTGGCTCTACGATGTCTTCCACTAGGAGTTCCAAGATTTGGTTTAAATGTATTAGACATTATTCGCCTTCCAAGTCATCTGCTGATGAGCCAGCATCTGATAAGAATAAAGCATCGCTCGCGTCTTGGAAGCGCTGATTGACCTCTGCGATATATCTGTTCTTTTCTTCAATTTCTTGCTGATTTAGCTTAGTATCATCAGTATTAGAATTTGAACCGTCAACTATGGCTCTTGTGTCTGAAACAAACGTCACCCAAATATCTATAACCTTTGTAAATAACATTTGCCTAATAGATTGCGTTAATCTTTCAGAATTTAAGTCTTTTGTATTATCATCGGAACTTCCAACGCTCGGAGCAGTGCCCGACATTGCATTAAATGCTAACTGACGTGCCATATTCCATGCTGAATTACTAGGAGAATAATTCTGCTCTTCCTCACCCTCATCAGCATAAATATCAGTTCCCAAATCAATAGATATGACATTAATATCCTCAGGTCTTGGAGAGGGCCCTCCAGAGCTATCAGGCAAGATAACTTGATCACTACTAATAGAGCTTGGATTTGTTAACCAGGCTTTTACGCCATTGGCAATAGTATTTATATCGTTATCTGCTGATCCAAAATCAGAATTATAATATGTTCTAACTTCTAATTTTATTTTATCTCCAAATGACGTCGGAGTTAATATTCCTGTCGTAGATAACAATGCACTGGAAAGGCTACTCCGATTTTGCGAACCAAATGTTCCTTTAAGCAGATTTACTATTGGATTTTTATCTAATGGCTCATTTGGTGGCACATCATAAGAAAGAGTTGTAATAGGGATATCACCAGATGCATTGCCATGTCTCGCATGGCGAGCCAATTCCGCTTGATGACGATTGGTATATAGGCCCTTGCCTATAATATCAAGCATCGTTGGAATATATTCTCCAGGATTATGGCCATATGTTAAGCTTAAGGTTGTAGAGAAATCACCACCATAAGTAAAGCTGTGGCTTACAGTCTCAGCATAAAAAAGAAGGTCTCTATCCTCAACATAATAAACTTCTCCTGCCTGAACGAATTCATTGCCCACAATCATTGCTTCGCCTTGAAATATATTTTTTCTTGCTTGATTTAATAGCATCACGGCATATGGTGCACATTGCCCCTCAGGATCCCTTAAATATGGCACCTGAACAGAATGAGCTGACTTCCAACCATATTGTCTCCACATATCATAATCGACAGCCCAGGCCGAGGCGATGGCATTACCTCCTTCTGTGACAAAGGAGTCCTCTGGCAGGGCCGACAGGCCCCCGTCAAGCTGTCCGTTGACCTCGACCACTGTCCAGGGCGGAGGTGCTTCACGGATGGTTAGAGAGCGAATCTTGCTGTCTGTAAGAATGTATCTTTTGCCAGATCCCTCCCCAAGATCATCTTCAAGCTCATGCTCTATCATATGCTCAAGAATCTCAGGAAATCTATTATCTGATATTTGGCTAAATAAATTGTTAAATATATTGCTTGATGCCCTAGGATCGGCATCCAAGGTAATACCTTGTTCTAGATTTTTAACAGCATTGGCCATAAGTTTAATAAGGCCTTGTCTTTCACTTATAAGCTGAGCAATTTCAGAACTAAGATTTATGGTGTCTAGCTGGCTTTGCACACCCTGGTCAAATGTCCTAGTATTAGATAATAATGTTTTAACTGTTGGCGCCGGGGTTTTCTTTTTTTCTGTCAGTCTTTTGCCAATTCTTTCAATTGAGGATACTACACTTTCATTAACCCCACTAAACGCATCATTATTCACTACGTCTAATCGTTTATTTATATCAAAATTTGCCGTAGCATTAAGAGAGCTGTTGAGGCTCTCAGAAAAATTATGCAAAGATTCAGCCTGCTTAGATCTCTGTTGATCCGGATTTGCCTGATAGATAAGAGAACGAAAATCATTAGCTCCCAATAATCCAGTGATTTCGGATGTCAAAAACTTAAATTCGGATCCTAATTTTTTTTCTGCTGCCGTATCATCTGTAAATCCCAAAGCAGCTGCACGGACTCTAATCTCATCTTCGACAATTTCAATCTGATCTGTTAGACCCTTAACCTGGTTAAAGAAAAGACTTTCAAGGAT
>Ga0307378_10002614_pt1 | contig 27219 bp, 40 predicted proteins | sample UN1MG_FD_202238 | JGI IMG/M metagenome (GOLD analysis project Ga0307378, IMG submission 202238) | Soil microbial communities from Risofladan, Vaasa, Finland - UN-1 | ecosystem: Environmental > Terrestrial > Soil > Coastal area > Acid sulfate soil | place: Finland: Risofladan, Vaasa | collected... | reverse complement strand
GATGATGCTAATTGTCTTAAAACTGCAACATCACGAATTGTTGATTGAACTGGTGTTGGATCACCATTGTTTACATTTGATTGATAGGTGTTTAATACTGTGAAGAATGCTTGTGTTTGTTGTTGACGTTTTCTTTCTTGTTCACGTTGCTTTTCAAGTTCAGCTTCTTTCTTTTGTTCAAATGCAAGGCTTTCTTCTGATGCAAGTCTTCCTGCTGTTGCTTTTTCCCTCAATTGGTCTGCACGTTCTGATGTCTTATCAATTTGTTTTGATAAAGATTCAATTCTTTTTTCAAATCCTTCATCAACTAATTCTGCAATGACTTCAAGTGCTTCAATTGTTAATCTTTCAGCCTGTTTGCCAAACTCATTCAAACCTTGTATTTCTGCTTTTAATTGTTCCCTTCGCAACTTGTCTTCTTCACGTCCATAAAATTCAAGCAAGTCCAATTCTGCCTGAAGTTCATTTCTTTTTATTGCTTTGAATTGTGCTGCTTTTTCTTCTTCATATTCTTCTTCAGTTTTGAATCCTGTTCTTTTTATTTCAAATGTTGCTTTTGCCAAATCTGATTCTGCCTTTATTTGTGCTTTTAAAGATTTAATATTTTCGTCTTCAGTAAATGAACGAAGCCTTTCTTCTTCTTGGTTTATCAATTCTTCTTTTACTTTCAATTCTGTTCTTGAATTGCTTCTGATTGTTTCAATTAATTTTCTGCTTTTTTCTTCTTCTTCAGCAATCCTTTTTTCTGTTTGGTCTTTTATTAAATCAATTTCAATTGCATTTATTTCTTCAACTGAAGATGAAACTATTCTTTTTAATCTTGCAAGTTCTTCTTCTTCAACATCTAATTCCAAAGATAACTTCAAGATGAATTCTTCACTTCTTGCTTGTTGGATTTTTTCGTTTAAATCTGAAACAACTTTTGCTTGTTTTTCGATTATTCCATTTAATTCTTTTGATTGTTTAATTGTTTTTTGTGTGATTCCATTTCCTTCTTCTTGTGTTACATTCAGTTTATCTTGTGATTCTGCAGCTTCAAGGATAGCAATAATTCTTGTGTTTAAAATGTTTGCTTCATCTTGTTGTTGGTCTGTCAACTTTCCTGTGTCTGATAATAATTTCTTTAATGATTTACTTCTTTCAATATCTACTTTCAAAAACTTCAATGCTGCTTCACGATTGTTTGTAATTTCAACACCATTCTTTTTCAATTCTTCTGTGTATGCTTTGTATTCAAGTTTATCCCTTTTCGCTTGTTCTGATAACCCTTCATTTCTGACTTTTGCAATTAATTCAGTGTACTTTGTGTTTGCAAGTGTTAAGTTGTCAATGAAGTCTGTCAAACCTACAATTAACCCCCTAAAACCTTGACTGATAATTCCATTACCATTTTCAACATTCAATAAAAACTTTTCCCATGTACTATCTAATATTTTTAATTGAGCATCCAAACTTTTTAACTGTTCATCAGTTAATCTTTTTAAACTACCTTCTGAAAGGTTGTCAAACTCATTTGCATATTCTTTTGTTTTTTCTGTGTTATCTGCTAAAATAAGACCAAGCGTGAATGATTCTGCACCAAATAATTGTGTTGAAGTTTGTATTTTATTTTGTGAATTGTTTATTTTTTCAAGTGCTTCATCAAGTGAAAGTCCTTGTGTTATTAATCTTGCAAATGACGTATTCAATAAACGTCCTGCACGTGCTGATTTTATACCATTATCTTGAAGAACACCAATCAATGCAGATGTTTGACCAAGTGTCAAGTTTAAAGCATTTGCAGTTGGTGCAACAAAACCAAGTGCATCTTTTATTCTTTCAAAGTCAAGTGATGTGCTAGTTCTTACATTTGCAATTATATCTGCAAATTCTTGTCCTGATTCTGCACCTTTACCAAATGCATTCAATGTTTGTCCAAGAAAGTCTGCAGTATCTTCAGATGAAGCGTTTAATGCAATTGATAAATCATTTACAGGCTTTAACAATAATTTAACTTCGCTTTTTGTTTTTCCTAATGTGAAAAGTGTTGCAGCTAATTTTGCAACTTCATTTGATGTTCTAACTGATGAACCTGCAACATCAATAATTGCTGATTCAACGTCTTTTAATTCTGAACGTGTCACCCCTGTTAAACCTGCAATATTATTCAGTTCTTTGTCAAACTCTCTTATTCTGTTGAAACTGTTTTTAAATGCACGTCCAATTGCTGCAGCACCAAGTGTTATTCCTGCAATTCCAAGACCTGTTCTTAATGTGCTGCCAAGTTTTTGAAATGCACCTGTGTAATTGCCAACATTTCTTTGTGATTGACCAACAGACCTGTCAACTGCTTTCAACTTTGTGTCTAATGCAGTTATTTGAATTAATAATGCTTTTGCTTCTTTGCTACTTCCTTTCTCGGAAACTGCAAGATTTTTGTATTGCTTTCTTAATTCATTTAATCTTTTGCTTTCTTTTTCGTATGCACTAACAAGACCAAGTTTTTCTTTTGCAAGTGTTTTATTGATTTTGTTTTGTTCTGATATTAAAACCTTTAATTCTTCATTTTCTTGAATTGAATCTTTCCTTGCAATCTTCAATCTGCTTTCAAGTTTGATTTTGTTCTTTGAAATGGTTTCACTCATTTCTGATGCTTTGTTCAATTTTGTCAATGCATCATTTGTTCTTTTTATACTTTGAATGCTTTTATTGTCTTCTGTATTTATAACAGACTTTTGAACCTTTGCAACATCTACTATTTTTTTTTCTAATTTGTCTAATTCATTGACAAGACCTTGAACATCTTTGATGGTCTTGGTTACAAGATCACTTGCAAAAAGGTCTTTATTTTCAACTATCTTTTCTGCCATCTTTTATGTTTTCTAAATATGAATAATATTCTGCAACTGTCAAGTCACGTGATGATAATTTAAAGCCATAATATTTTGACATTTTTGCCAATAACAATTCAAGTTCAAATGGCTTTGATTCAATGTTTGTGTTTGCATTGATTATTTCTTCCTGAACACGTATCATTGTCTTGAAATACTTATCACCTGAAATGATAAAGTCTGCTTTCATGTTTGCCAATTCTATTTTGTTTTTTAAATCTTCCATGAATTCATCAGACAATCCAAATCTTTCCATGTACTGATTGAACATTGTTTCCCATATTGACCACAATTCTGGAGCATCTTCTTCACAGTATTCTTCAATGTTCTTTAAAAGCATAGAAACTTCACCTGTCTTTTGAACAGAAAACCATATTTGAATCGGTAATTCATCAATCGTTTTAAAGCAATTAAGCTGCTTTGATTCTTTTTCTGACTGCTTCATTTATTACTTGTTTATAAAAGTCAATTACTATTTGTAAATTATCAGAATTCAATCCTACAATTTCTTTTCCCCAACTATCTTGAAGGTCATCACCATGCAGTTTGGTGTTTGCTTCAATCTTAAAACCACCTTTAAATGGTATAACATCAAATGTTTTATAAAATGCACCTGTGTCTTTTAAATCAATTAAATCTGCACTCCTTTTTGGTCTTCCTTCTTCATCTGCTTTCTGCAATGTAAATGGTGAATAGTTTCCACCAATGCTTGAAAGTAATCTTCCTTTTGAATCTTCACCAAGTTCAAACAACTGTGATGTTGGTTTACCTTCTGTGTTCAATCCTATTACTAATCTTTTAAACTTTGATGTTCTTGCAATTTCAAATGCAATTTCATCAACATCTAAGTTAATAATGTTGTCAAGAATCTTTCTTAATGGTTGAAAAAATATCTGTGACATAATTCTTTTATTAAAAAAAGTGGTGATGACTTGCATCACCACTTCTTGTTTGTTTACTCTTTTGTGTACTTTTTAACTTGTTTCCAAGCCTCTTTTACACCTATGCTGATAATACCTTTGTATTGTTCAGTGAACTGTTTTTCTGTCATTCCCTTCAGATTTTCAGTTCTAAACATTGTATTACCAACTTTGATTATTCCTTCCTTAATGTTTGCCATTATGGAATTGTCACATCAAAAGTGTTCACATCGAATCCTTTTGCCAACGGTCCTGGTGTTGGGTTTGAAATTCTCAATAAATCACTTGAAGTCTGTGCAGGAATAACAAAAGTGTAAAGACCTGGTGTCACTACACTTTCAGTCACAGAAGTTATTGCAATTGGTCCTGGTGCAGGACTAACTTCATTCATTTGGAAGTCAGTCAATTCAAGACCTTCTGCAGGAACTGGTGATGTTAAACCACCGTACAAAGTATTTATTTGCACATCAAAACCTGTTGTTGTCACGTTTGATGGTGTTCCTGCAACTGCATCAACCAATCCACGTGAACCAACCAATGTTGCAGTGATTGAACTTGCTTCAATCATTCTTAAATCTGCATCACTTTCAAGGCTTGAAACTGTGAATTTAATTGTTACTTTTTGTTTAGTCGTGTCTGTTCCTTTGATTAATGAAACACTGAATGAATCATCTTCCAATCTTACTGGATCAAGCCAACCTGCACGTTTTCCATTTCCAATCAAGTTTCCTGATTTGTCAATGAAATAAACACCGATTGTCACACAACGCCAAGATTGTAATGCACCCAAAAGAACTGGATCACCTTTGATGACAAGTCCTTCCAATGCTCTTGCACCTTCTTGAATGAATATTGTTGTTGAATCTTCAAATGATTCAGTGATGTCATCACTTCTTTCATCTGTAATGTTCTTTAATGCAGGTGAAGGATAAAATCTTTCTTTTGGATTTACATCTTTTATTTTTGAATCCAAGAATGCTTGGTCAAGAATTGTTCCACCTGCTGAAAGTGTTGAAATTTCGATTCCATTTACTGAACCGTCTTGTTTGAAGTATTCAACCAGTATCAATTGTACTGTTACGTCAAAAACTCCATAGCATGATGGTGTTCCTGTGTTACCACCACCTGTGCTGCAATTACATACTACTGACATAATATTTTGTTTTTAAATTAATGGTGATTACTTAATGCAACCACACTTTTGTGAACAACTTAAATCTTCACGTATTTCAGCAAACAACCTTAATTCTATTCCTGATAAATTACAATCAAAAATGCTTTTTTCCTGTGTTCCATTTTCAGAAACATTTATTAGTGGAGTGCATTCATAATCTAAATTAAAAGTGAATAGATTTGAATTATTTACTTTACTGATGAATAAATCCACCATTTGTTGCATTGGATTCACAAAATACGTATAGTGGTCTTGTGTCAACCAATTTGGTGTGTCAACAGAATTCAAGAAAAACATACGCAAATCTGTTTCCCTTTCAACCATTGATTCTTCATCAGTGTTTTTTTTATCTTTTATAATCTCATATAAATAAACAAATGGACATAATATTGTTTTATCAAGTGATGCATCAACTTCATTTGCGGCCATCTTTAATGTTCCATGAATAAACTGTGGTCCAGGAATTGGTTTTAATCCTACTGTTGGAACATTACCAGAAACTTTTGGCGTTACAATTAAACTTGTGTTGAATGTAAAACTATTTATTTGATAAACATTTCCATCAATAGTCAAGAACTGATTGATTGACAACCACCATGTGCAGTCAGTTAAAAGTGTGAATGTTCCATCACCATTGACAACAACAGAAGAAATGTTCAAGTCAACACCTAATGATGTAACAATGTTCTTGATTATGTCAACAGTTTGTGTGTTCATTTTAATGTTTATTTAATAATGTTTGAATCATTCCTTTTATTTCTGAAGTGTCTTGTTTTACATTACTAATTGAATGATTTATTTCTTTGAATTCTTGGTCTGTTTTTTCTGAATAGGCTTTCATTTCAAGTTGTGTTTTATCAATTCTTTTTCTTGCAGTTTCAGATTCTTTTTCAATCATGTTAATCAATTCTTTCTTCATTGACCTTTTACCGTTTTGAATGTTCATGATTTCTTCTGTGTTATGCTTTTTAATTTCTTCAATTTCTTTTGAATATAACTTTTCAATGTCATCAAACCTTTTTTCATCTGCTTTTTCTTTTGCTTCAGCTTTAAATTTTAATGTTAAATAAGCCGTTGAAACACCAATAATTCCACCACCAATTGTAATTAAATCTTTCACACCAAAGACAACATCATTCATTCCATTTACTTGTGTTTGTAATAATACATCATACATACTTCAGTCTTTTTTTATTATAATTAAAATATTTCTTTCCACCAATTCGCACTGCTATAAAATATGTAAAAGCCCATAATTGAAAATAAAGCCGTTTAAAGGACTTATTTATTCTGAACGTGTCTTTTATCATCATTATAAAGAACTTGCCATCACACTCAAACCTATTCGCTTCATCCCCCCCTTTGTTATATCCTTCATCATGTCTATTGCATGATGCTTCAAAAAATGCACTGTGTGGGGGTTTTATCCACGAACCTTTTCCACCACAACCATTAACATCTTCCATTTTATAGCATTTAAACTGTTAACCAAACTGAACCATTCCACCATTCTGGTTTTGATGTTGTGATATTAAATATTTTAAAACCCAAATAAGGTGCAGTCACATCATTTCTGATGTCTGTTGTAATTGGTGCAACAAATTTATTTGCCTCAATACAGTTTAACACTTCTGCTTTTTCCCCTGCATCATGTGTTGACCAGTCAGTTATCAATGCAACAATTTCAATCAGATTGTCATGTTCTGTCAGTCCATATTCAGTTCCATAATTGAAAAAATTCTGAATTGATGTGATGTCAGTGAAACCAACTGGTGCAGGGTCAATTTCATTCTGTATTATTACAGAAGGAATTGGAATTAAATTTTCTATGTATATTTTTCTTGCCATTATTTAAAATAATTAACACGCCAACGTGAATAACCTGTATCATAACTAAAGACAACACCCATTCCTGTTTTGATATTTATATCACCATTTAAAATGATTCTGTTTGCTGCAATGCTTCCTGCATTATTGTTTTTAAATTTTATAACACCAGAAAGACCAATATTGTAAAAAAAGAAAGTTTGTCCATCAAGAACATTTGTTGAATCTATTCCTGTGACATCATAATTTGCACCACTTGTCTGTGCTTTTATTACATTGTAAATTTCTAAAGATGGTATTGTCCAGTTGTTTGTGTTTGCTAATAATGGCAAAGGTGAAACAACATTGTTAAATATTAATGTTCCATTATCAATTTGAATCTTTTCCCAAACTGCAGCACCAGTTGTTAATGTTTTAGCAATAAAAAAGTTTCCCGATGTTGTGTTATTCCAAACTTGACCGATTCTGTGTCTATTGGGTACACTGTTATCATTTCCATTGTTTGGATCAAGTGTTGAATACCATACTTTGTTGTATGGGAATAAATTCATCCTTAATTCTTCATTTGCTGCAGGATTTAAAACAAATTCTGACAAGTCATCTGAAGTTGCAATCTTATCTTTTAAATAACCACCTGTTGTGTCTGATGCAGTTATTTTTATTTTGTATTGTTCGTCAAGCAAATCTTGTAATTCTTTTGAAATGTCATCAACACTTGATACCCAATTAACACCGTCAAACAAATAACTTCCTTTTGAATAGAATGTTCCACCCATTCCACCAGGCAACCATGCAGTACCTTGATTATTCTGAACATAAGCAAGTGAAAGTGTTGGTGCAGTTGGATATTGTGTTGTTAAGTCTGTGTAATTAGTAAACACACCAATATAACCAGTCCCTGAACCACCACCTGAACCTTGTCTGTCTAAATGTATAACTGGTAAATTTTGCACGTCTTATGGTTTTAAAGTTAATTCAAAAGAAACTGTTCCTGTTGTGTTTGTGTCTGCATCATAACTGATTCTAAAATATAAACCAGGCATGTGGTCATCATCAAATGGTTGATTTATTGCAGCATCTTTTGTTGCAGCATCATATTCTTGCCAATTAATATTGTCATTTGATACTTCAAAAGAATATTTTGGTGAAGCATCAAGACCAGTTGAAATTGGTGTCAATAACCAACTGTAATTGAAACAAACTTGAAATACATCTGATATTTCTGAAACTGATGCATCATGAACTTGACCATCTGTGAAATTGAATATGTGTTTAATTGGATTCATTATGCAAAAGATATTAATTGTTTGTTTTGACCATTATAATTGTCATAATCATAACCATCTGGATTCGTTACAATATACCATTGAATGTTGCAATATGATTCAAGTGCTTCATTGTAGTTAGTGTAAATATTAGTAGCTTGGTAATCTGCTGAAATAGAATTTGCTTGAACATTAACTTGTGGCCCTGCAATGTTGTTCTTCACTTTCTGGTCACGTAAATATTCAAAGTAAATAAAAAGTGTCAACATTTCTTTAATGCCTTCACTTCTGATTAAATTTCCTGCATGACTATCAATACAAAATGATTTCCATATTGCAACAAACTTTGGATCAGTTGGTGCATTTCCTAAAATAGCAAAATCAGTTTTAAATTCTTCATACAAATCAGAACCAAGTAGTTCTTGTAAATATCGAACTTCAAATTTATCAATGTACTTCTGTAATGGAACAACTGTGAAGATGTCCTTTGCAGTTTGTGACTGTGCATCAAAGTCTGATATTTGAACGTATGTTGACATGCTTATGTGTTTATTTTAGTTTAATTTAATCAATTTGTCATCTTCATCAACCATCCAGGCACCTTCTTCATTCACTTCAATTTCATCACCAACTTCAAAACCTTCAGTCAATTCTGTTTCATCAATTAAGTCTTGTTGTGTCAATGTGTATTTTAAGACTTCTGAACCACTTTCTGAATTGTTCCCACCATTTGTTCCATTGGTGGTTGATACGTTTCCCAAATCAACTTGTTCAAAATCTGTTTCTTCTTCTTTATTTCCTGAAGGATGAACAACTTTAACATCATCTTTTTTCAATGCATCCATTTTATCAAAATGTTTCTTTCTTGCTTCCTTAGTTTCTGAATCAATTCTTTTTCTTTTATCTACTATGTATGAATCAAATTCTTTCTTTGTTGATGCTTCTGCAAATTCTGAATTTGTCCATGCTTCAAAACCTTGTTCTGTTACTGATACGATTTCACCTTTTTGAAATTGTCCTGATGTATGGTCTTTGATAAATTTAATGTGTTTCATGATGTTATTGTTTTAATTTATAATGTCTTTTACCACCAAAACCCCACACATTTCTGTGCAGGGTTCTTGATAGTTAAAATAATTAAGGCTTTAAAATAGCTGCTTTGATAGTTGAAATGTCATCATAGATAAATGCTTGTTCGTCTAATTTCTTAACGAATGCATGGAATCTACTTTCACCAACCATTGTGAATTGGTTTGTAATTAATTGATCATTTATCCATCCAATTTTCACAGTATATCCAACATAATTAGTTGTGTTATACTTAGACATATCTGCAACAAAGATTTTGTCAGCAGGTATGTCTTCAAATGGAATGATTGTCACACCACCAATTGTCACACGATTGAACAATCCTGCTTGTGGGAATAATGGCAAACCATTTCCATCTTTTGCAGAAACAAATTCAATGAAGAAGTCAATTGGATTCATCATTGCTAAATTTGGCATGTATGGTGTTTCATCTTGATAATTGTGTGTTGTGTACACATCAGTAATACAAGCATTAATCACATCCATGATGTTGGCATTTGCAACTTTGTTAGCCATTGCACCTGCAACGAATGTTCTACCATAAACCGTTGCACCTTTTGGATTCACACCAACACCAGTTCCAAATAATAAACCATTTTGTTTTTTCAATGCATGTTTCTTTCTTAAAAAGTCATTTGCTATTGATTGAAGTCCTGGAATATCTTGAACAGATTCAGTTGTTAAAACTTCGTATGCTGCAACTTTCTTTGGTTCTGCATATCTTGTTTCAATTGCAAAATCAATCTGTGGTTTGATTAAACCTTCACCTACAAATGCATAGTCACCGTCCTTTGGTACTGTTTCAGTATAAGGATATGAAGCCAAAGATGTTTGAATTGTTGTCACTAATGATTCAACAATACTGTCTTTTAGATTCACGTTTGTTGGTGCTGCTGATTGTACACCCATTAATTCAGGTATTCCATCAGGGTTTGTTGCACTTCCTGTTGTTAATGGCCCAACTGCTTTGATGTTTAATTCAATAACACCAGAACCTTTCGATGCAATGTTTTTGATTTCATCATGGTTTTTCTCTAACCATTCACCAATTTGTGATGCTGCACCTTTTGGAAGTTGTAAATTCCCCATTTTTAATGATTCAATTTCAAGTCCTTGTGACTTCATTATTGATTCCATTGTCTTGAATTGGTTGTCTTTTAATTCATTAATTTGTTTTAAAACATCTGCATTGTCTTCACCTGCTTTTTGCAAATCTGCTTGTGCTTTTAACATTGCTTTTGTTTGTGCTTCAAATAAATCTGTTGTGTACTTTTCAACTTCTGCATCAGTCATTTTTTCCAATTCTGAAGTTGACTTGATTTCAAATTTGTTTCCTTTGATGTCAAGCAAGAAAGGAATTGAAGCCATTGCAGAACCACCAAAGTGAACTGTTGAAGATAAAATATCAGTTAAGGACTGACCACCATCGAATGCTTGTGCAATTCCATTTCCTATTTCAGTGAATGATTCACCAAAACCTGTCATTGCAAATAATACAAGAACGAACGCCATTGCACTTTTGACAAGTGTCATTCTTTTGTTAAATAATTGATTAAACTTTTTCATTTTAATTTTGTTTGTGAAAGACTTATGTTTTGCTTTCTGGTTTTACTTAGATTAATTTACTTTGTTTTTGATAACACTTTTAACAGTGATTTTTTTGAACCATCATCATCTAAAGTGTCATTATTATCAGGCAAATTAATTTCATTTGTTGACTTTTTTGACGGCTTTTCCAATTTTAGTTCAGTGATTATTTGCTTCAACTGAAGACATTCCAGATTTATTTGCGTTCTGTCTGACTTAGTTTCCACGTTTGATTTAAGTTGCTCGTTTAAATTGTCAATTCTTTTCAATATATCATTGACAATGTTTTCATTTTTATCTTTAGACTTTCCAGTTAGGTTTGCAGTTAATTCATTTGCACCAAATGACACAACTGAAATTTCAAAAAGTTCTATTTCCTTAACCACAAAAAAGAAACCAAATTCATCTGCTTTTTCTGGATTGATTGCAAGTGGATAGTATTCATTCCATGCATCACGTGAAAGTTCATTCTCTGAATCTTTTTCTGCAAGTATTAAGTTTCTATATCTGAAACCAATTGAATGGTTGTCATAAATGTCTTCCTGATAATTAATCAAATCATCATTTCCTTTTGTTGTTGTAGGAATGTGACTTTCACAATACATCACTTCAAGGTTGTCAATCTTTCTTTCATCTAAAACTGTTAATCTTCCAACAACATTCTTTGTGTTCAACACATGGTCTGATTGATGTTTGATTTTTGCAGTTGCATTTGATTGTGGTCCTCTATCTGAAATTGACTTCTTTGCACATCCAGGAATCAACATGTCAACATCTGAATCAATAAAGAAGTAAGTGTTTGCAATGAACTTAACAGTTCTATTTTCTGAATCAATTTCTTTGACTGACTTATTCATTCCAGTTGCTATCTTCACACCAAAGTGTGTTCCAAGTTTCTGGTCAACTGTTTTTCTTATGATATTTTTAACTTTCATTTTATTGTGGTGTTTGAATGTTTGGTCTTTGTCCAACTATTTCTTTTGCATCTTCTTCAGTCATTGATAGAACATCCATCAATTGTGAAACTGCACTTTCTTCTGTCCAAAATTTACCAATTCCTGTCAATATGTTTCTTTGTATTTCTGAACGCTTTCTTGCTTTTTCAATTTCTTTGTCTTGGTCTTCTTGTAGTGCTTCAATTTTAGATTTGTCTAAACGAACACGAAACTTTACACCAAATTTTTCATTCCATGATGGATTGTAATATGCATTCCAATGGTCCAAGTCATTTTCAGTTGGTGGAATTACTGCATTAATATAAAAGTCTTTTGTGTCTTGTTTATTATTATTGAATGATGCACCTTGTGGATCGTTAAACATTCTTGACTTTGCACCATAAATTGAACACAAATCACGAAGTGTCAAAACATTCATTTGAATTAATTGAAGGTCTTGTGGTGACATAGCCATTTTAATGAAATCAAAATTTCCTGATGTTACATTGATTTTTCCAAAGTTTTCTGAACCACCAATTCTTCCTTTCAATGCTTCGTCCATCATGTCTTTTTCACCTGTTGTCAATGGTCTGTCACTTCTTGATGTTAACATTCCTGCACTTCCTTTGTTTGAAATAAGTGAAGCTGCTGCAGTCATTGTTTCATTTGAAGTTACAAGTGTTCTAAATGCTGCCTGAAGTGGTGACATTCCAAGCCATCCATCTAAACCATTTGGATTTGGATTGAACTTTTTCAAGTGCATAATCTTTTCAGGTTCAATGTTCCAATTCCCACCGTTTGGTGAATAGTGATATTCTTTTACTTCTGGACCTGTTATCTTGTTTGTTACATCTGCAGTCATGTGTTGTGGTTGTAGATTCCACGCTTGTTGAATTGGGAATCCAGTTGGTTGAACACCTAACTGCATGACATTTCCAGTTGCTAACTGATAAACAAGTGACTGATATTTAAAACTTTTATAGTTTGTTTGTGGATTTGGCTTGTTTACAAAATTATAATATTCTGCATACTTTGAATTGTTTTCATCAACAATTTCAATGTCACCGTTTGGTTGTATTGCTTCAATAATTTTTGGAAGACCTGCACCTGTTTGTGCAATTCTATCAATAATTGAATAAACGTATGTGTTTGATTGATAACCTTTGGACAAAGACTGTTCAATGTTTTGACTTCCAAAGTTGAATCCGAATTGTTGATAAAATATGTCAGAACCCCATTTTTCAAATGGACTGTTACCACCCCAAAATGCTTTCCAACCTGCTTTTAAATTTGGCATCAATTACAATTTATGTGATTTCAGATGTAATTGTCAACAAATGTATAAATAATTATTTAATAATAAACAAACTTTTTTCATGTTTTTTTATATCACCCAAAAATCATTCCCGTCATTTCTTTCAATTATTCCTGTCAAAACATCTGGGCCACCATCTTGTTTGTTGGCTTTGAATACCTTTTTGAATCCTGTTAAATGTTTATAAAGGTCTGGAAATCTTGTTTCCCATCCTGAAGGAAAAATGATTCTTGAATTTACTGCAGCTTTGTTTGTCAAGATTCTTGATTCTTTATTTCCTGACTGTGTGAAGTCTTGAACTACAATATTTGGTGGAACAAGTTTCTGAACTGCACGTGCAAAACCACGTCCACCATTGTTTGATTCTATTTCAGCAAGACCAATTGCATTTCTTTTCAATTGTGATGCAGTCCATTTTTCTGTGTACTCCATTGGTTTGTCTGTGTAAAGACAATCTATGATATAAATGTTTGTGTCTTCTGTGTTTAATGGCAGACCATAATCACAAGAAAACAAAAAGTCTTCACCTTTGTCTGCAGTATCAGTGTAGTTCTTTTTTTCTCTTAATGGTGGTAAATTGTCATAAGTCTTGAATGGTGAATACAATTTTCCTGAACTTGATTCTGGATTTCCTTGAAAAAGACAGTTGAAGTTTTCACCATCCAAACCTTTTGACCTTTCAAGTTTCTTTGCACTGTGTTTAATTTCCCATAATGCTTGACCTTTTTCCCTTGAATCAATTTCTGTTGGTTCTGATTCTTTCAATGCTTCAAAGTTTATCTTTACCCATGATGAAGAATCAATCTTTTCAATTTCTTTCAATGATTTAATTTCAACAACTTTTTCAGATTTATTTGATTCAATCCTTCCAATCAAGTCATCTTCGTGCCACCTGGTAAAAACAATTAACTGTTGTGAATCATTGTGAAGTCTTGTGTCTGCAGTTGAAACATACCAATTCCAAACTGCTTCACGTGTTATTGGTGAATTTCCTTCACTGTGGTCTTTGTAAAGGTCATCCATAATTAAAACATCAACTGGGTTTCCTGTTAATGGACCACCACGTCCAACTGCTTTCAAACTTCCTTTCTTGTTTACAATTTCAAATTCTTCTGAATTTCTTAAATAGTTTGAAGATATTGTGACAACATTTGATTCATTCAAAATCGTTTCTGGGAAAAGAAGGTGATATTCTTGACTGTCAATTATTCTTTGAATTTCCCTGTTGAACTTTTTTGCAAAGGTTGATGAATAAGAAACAATTGCAGTTTTTAAATCTGGATTGTGTCCAAGCATGAATGAAGGAAGTCTTCTTGTTGAACCTTCTGACTTTCCATGTTGTGGTGGCATGGTTATCATTAATTTTTTAATCTTTCCTTTTGAAAACAAGTCAAGCACTTCATAATAAATCAAATGAAATTCTTGTGGTTCAAACTTTTCCATTGTGTGCTTTGTGAAATGAAGAAGATGTCTTCTTGCAATTTCCTTCCTTATTTCGTTTGAATCTGCTTTCATGTTTTATTTTAAAGAGTATTGATTTTATTGACTTCAGTTAACATTGTCCATAGGGTGAAGACAACTTTTTTAAGGTGTTTCCATATCAAGTCCAACTGATTCTTCTTTTGTTGGTGAAACTTCCTTTTCAATTATGACTACTTTTCCACGTTGTCCACCACAGTCAGTGTCATAATCAATGAACCAGTTTGGATCACTTCCTGATTGAACCACGTTTGTGATTCCTGTAATAGTGTTTAATGTTGATTCCAGTGCATTCACATCTGCTTGTGTTAATACTTTACACGCCATGATTTATTGTTTTTAGTTATTAATAAATTTATTCTGATTCTTCATCACCTTCTTCAATTGTATTCTTTTGCAGGTCCAATAGTGTTTCCATTGATAGCTTTGAATAATCTATTCCTGAAGATGATTTGATTTCTTTTCCTTTTGATGTGTGGTCAATTCTTTGCATTGATAGTGCATCACGTTCATCTGGTGTTGCAAGTAGCTTGTATAGTGCAATAAGTTCTGCAGCCTTATCACCTTTTGCAAGTTTCTGTCTTATCTCAATTTTTGTTTGAATCTTGTTTTTATTCAATAACTGTTTTAAAGTTTCCATTTCTTCCGATTCTGCAGGGAACCATTCATAAAATGTTGACTTTGAAATTGACATGAATGCAATGACATCTTGAATAAAATGCATTCCATCTTCTTTTGCTTTGTTCGTTGCTTCTTCAAACACTTCTGTTTTCTTTTGTGTGTGAATTTCTTCAGGTGATAATTGTTTCTTTGCCATTTGTTTTGATGTATTGGTTTAATACAAATTTAGTTAATTTATATTTTCTTTTGGTGGTTCTGGAAGTTTCTGACTTTTTGCTTTGTTTAAAGTTAATTCAACTGATCCAAATTGTTTGTCCTGGATATATCTATTCAATTGAAATGTTGGCGTGTCATACAGTATTCCATGAATTCGCATAAATGGATGTTTTAAAGCTTCATGCATTTGTTCTTCAGAAAGATTCACTACTGTTCTGATTTGTGTTAAGTCTTTCAACTTTGGTGGTGCAGTCACCATTCTTTTTTGACCACCTTTTAATTTTGATTTATTTGTTTTCTTCATTCTCTTATTTGTTTTTAGTGTTGGTTAAACTTATAGTATTTCCATTCCCATTCTTCATACCCAAAGCCTTTTCTTTGTTCCGTTTTAACAATTTCTTTGTCATATCCCCATGTTGTGTCTATTGCAGGTCTTCCAACTCCATAAGGAGCATAACCCTCAATGTCAGTAAATGAAGAATGTACTTTCATATTAGGATTTTCTTTCCAAATCTTATAAAATTCTTCTTTAGTTATTTCTTCCATTCCTCTATTGTTTTATACCTTTCGGTTCTTGTTTCATTTCTTTAAATGTTTAATTATTACGTCTATTGCTATACCTAACTGTTTAGAGTCTTGCATCTTAATTTTTGGAGGGACACTATTATCTCTTCTCCATTCGTTGTGCTTTTCTAATATCTCTATTGCTTCTTGTAGTTTCATCTCTTTTAGTTTAGTTGTTTGTTAATTAATTAACTATTAGTGTTTGTTTATTTTATAATCTGAATAACTATGAGGCTCTACTCCTTTAGGTAGGTTAATTGCTTCTTTAATTATCTTGTTTAAGGTTTCAATTTCTTCAATAAATTCAGATTCACGTTCTTTTAACTTAGTATTTTCATCTTCGATAATACACCCTTCCTCTTCTGAATCATTTAAATCATTCCTTAACCCCTCAACCTCTTTTTCAAGCTGCTCTATTTTTTGTTGTTGTGCTAACTCCATTAACTTAATAGTGATTTGTTTGGTTGTCATACAGTTATGCTTTTTCATCCATTCGATAGAGTCATTATCATAATCTCTATATATTTCTTCTATCTCTTTACTCATTGTTTTTTAGTTTTAAAAGGGCAATTCCTTTTGACCTTCCGTTTATTATTTGGTTAATAATTTTACTTGTCTTTGTGTTTATACATATACCATCATGCTTTAGTTAAAGTATATTTAGTCAATTGTTATAAGCAATAACGAAATATTGCAAATCCAATCATAAACATACCCCAAAAGGTACTCCATCCCCACCAAAGAAGTTTTAAGTTACTGCTTATAACATCGGCTATAAAATCATTGCCGTTTTTTTGCTTATCCAAAGTTTTGTTCTCTTTACTCATTTTGTTTAGTTTAAATTAATACGTTTGATAACAGCCACTAAGTAGCATTGAAACGCTACTAAGTTTGGTGTTAGTTGCAATTACTTACCCCATTGCGTTGCCATAGCTTTTGCAATACCTCCAAAAGTTTTACTCCTCAAAGTACTTCTTTCTGCTGGTGTTTTAGCATCTTGTAAAGCCTTGTAATACCACATAGCCATTCTTTTCTTAACTCCTTTTTTGCTTGTAAATTCAAAAAACTCTCCTTTCTCTACAATATCAGTAGGCTCTAAGTTTGGCAATCCTTTTAACCATAAACAAGTGCTTTTTTGTGCCTTATCTCCAAACATCCAGGGCTGTATAATTTGGTTAGGCTTTCTGTAATTAGTACTCATTATTCCAATAGGGTTTTCAATCGCTATCTTTTCAATCGGTGCATTTACAAAGCTCATAAATAAATCAATACCCTGTTGCTGTCTGCCATCTGCTATCTTTTCTTTAAAATGCCTCGCACCACTTACGGCTAAATGCGTACAAGGTGTAAAGCAAATCATCATATCATACTTTCCACTATAGGCTTCTGCAACTGCATCGCCTTTTATGTGCCATTCGGGGTGTCCTCCGCTTTGCTCTAAAATATCACAACTATAGGCTTCGTGTCCTAATTTTCTTAATTCCTTTGTTACTGCTTGGCTTTCTTCACAAGCTACTAATATCTTCATACTCTTATTTTTTAAATTGTTATTATTAAAACTGCAACTAACACCAAATATATTTTATGCAAAAGCACAAAAACATATTTTAACCGTTACTCAAACAAATTATCATAGTTAGGCATACTTCTATGGTACACTTATTTAATATTAATCAACATAACTTTGTTAATTCTGTGCTTTCTTATTGTGTCAAGATGTGTTCCACTTCTGAACCATATTAAATCCTCACCAAGTACTGTTGAATGTTCAACTGATTCAACCTTGTAAGTTTTTGATGTGTCAAGAATAGTTGTCAATGTTGATTCTTTTACCATAAAAAAATCACCTTCTTTGATTGTCCTGTTTTCTTCCATAATAAAATGGAATGAATAAATGTCTTTTAATAATCTGAATAGTCTTTTCATTTTGTTATATAAAAAATGCCCATCGGTAAACACTACCAGACGACCAAGTTTGATTTGTGCTACTTCAGGGCAAAATGTTAAAATTAGCTTGATTGGTCGTCTGTTAATTTTTAGCTAATGTACAAATCTTTTTGTTATTACCAAACTTTATTTGTTATTTTCTTTTAAATATTCTTCAAACTTATCTGGTTTAAACCAATCATTCGCCCAAAAACCAAGTGGACATGGCTCTTGATTTTGTGATGTTTTTTCTTTTGTTGGACATCCACAACCACCTTTCTTTGAATCACAAACACCTGTGTATTGATTTTTGTCATTATGTGATAAAGGACATTTTTTGCAATATTCTTCTTCACGATAAACCATTATTGTTGTCCTGATGTCAAGAATTGTTCTTGTGTGACCTTCAAGAATTGCTGCAGCTTTGTTTAATATTGTGATTTTAGTCATGTTTTATTCTTTTACGTTCATAAATGTTTCCATCACAATCAAACCCAAATGAACCAATCCAACAAAAATTGTATAGATAGTATTCAAGAAATGCAAGTTCTAACATTGTTTTGATTTTCATCTTTTGTTGTTTTTAGTTTGTTTGCGTGACAATTTTACTTTCAATGGTTGTTTACCTGTTATTTTATATTTAAGCCATTTAAACATGTTAGAAATGTTAAACACGCCTACCAAAAACACAATGCACATTCTGAATGTTCCAAGAATTAAAATTGGAAGTGCTACAACAAACCATCTTTCTGTCATCAATCCAAAGTGTTTCAATAAGAACATGGCCAGGAAAAAGGCAACCATTAACATTTCAATAATGAATAATATTTTACTTTTCATCTTGGTGTGGTTTTGGGTTCATGTTTTTCTTTGGATCAAGTCCTGCATCAATAATTCTTTTTTTGTGTTCTTTCTTCAGCATTTTTAATTGTTCCCTTTCTTCTGATGATTTTGGTTCAATCATTCTTTTGTTGTTCAAATTTAGTTCTTGCATTTTTTCGATTTTATTTAATAGTATAATTAATTGTACAATTGTAACTGATTAATTCATCAATAAGTTGTTGTGTCTTCTTTGGAAGAAACTTTTTTTGACTGTGTGACTTCATTTCAAAGGTTCTGATGAACTTTGTCTTTGTCATGTATGGTGCAATATGTTTGCACTTGCTTAGATAATAGATTCTTTTACTTTGCTTCTTCATATCAAATGACCATTTTGTCTTGCTTCTTGTGGATGCTCATGAATATAAGTGTGACAAGTTCTGCAGACTGACATGAAAAACTTCACATCATTTAATCTTTCACCATTCCTTCCATTCTTGTGGTGAATGTCTGTTGCTTTTTTACCACAACATTCACAGTTTGGATGTGATTCTTTGAACACTTTTGAAACTTGTGTATATATTCTTTCCTGTTCCTTTCTTTTTTCTGACTTTTCATTCAAACTTGTTTGTTCAAATTGGTCTTCAAATTCATCTTGACATTCTTTTGAACAAGTTTTCTGATTGAAAACCTTTGCAATAAATTTTCTTTTGCAGTTTTCGTTTTTACATCTTGGCATGATTCTAAGTTTTAAAAGTGACCTGCAGATTCACAGGTCACTTTGTTTGTACTATGCTGCTTCTTCTTGTTCTTCAACCTTCTTCAATTTACCTGCTTTGAAGTTTTCACCTAATGGTGCAACTGCTTCTTTTGGTTCATCAAACAGTCCAAGTTGTGCTTTTTTGTTTTCAAACAAATATGCAAACACTTCATCTTCTAAGTCATCAATAATAATTTTCACATCACTTTCAAACTTGAACAAGTCTTGGTTCATTTTAAGTCTTGGTGAATTCAATGCAGTCTTCACATTGTTTTCTTGAAGCATTGTTCCTGTGATAACAACAGACCTTTTGTCCTTTTCACCGTCAATTTCACCTGCAATTGCAACACCAGTGATGTCAATTTTCTTCATTGTTTCTTTTACAAGAACATCAATCAGTTTTGAAACACTTCCAAATGCTTTTTGTTCTGCAGGTTTTAACTGTTTAGAATCCATTAACACTTTGATTCCATTAAATCCATAGCATCTTGCAAGATAGTCTTTCAATTCATTGACTTTCTTCACAAGGTCTGGATGTGGATTGATGGTGTTCTTTGTTATAAAATTTACTTTGTCAGTGATGTCACCTTCACGAACTGTTTCAGTATAGTGAACTTCAAGTCCACCACCTTTCACAAGTTTCACTTTTGACAATTGGATGTTGTCTTGGTCTTTTTTCATGATATATTAATTTATTTGGTTACAAATTATTTTGGTTCATCAATTATTGTTTCAATATGTTCTGCAGCAAAGATGATGCATTCATCAATGTGTCTTTTCCTTTCAAAGAAATTAAGTTCATCAAATGACCTTGTTTGGTGTTCAACCTTTCCATCAATCAAGTTTGATTCCCACATTACAGGTGAATAATTCTTGATTTCTTCCATCATTGTCATTTTGTTGTGATTCACTCCAAGATTTCTGAAACCTTGAATCAACTTTGGAATAACTTCAGCATGATAATATGCAAAAAGTCTGTTTGATTTGTCTGAATTAATCATTTCTATCTTCATGATAAAATCCTTTGATGGATTGTCAAGAAAATATTGATTGAAATGTCCTTTGTTATAAATGTGAAGGACACCATTCTTGTCAGTTTTTATGTAAGATTCATAATTCATTTATGAACAAACTGAACAATTAAAGATTTTATGTGTGTAGTTGTTTTTCATTCCTCTAAAGTGTAAATGTATTAAAATAAAGTTAATTGTGCAATATGTTATTTAAGTATTTTTATTGAATATTTAAAATAACTCTGGTTCTTTTAATATTTTATCTGCTCTATCTTGTGCCATCTTTGCGTGTTTCTCTGTTATCTCATAGCCTATAAAGGTTCTTTTCTCTTTTACTGCCATTGCACACTCTGTACCACTTCCAGCAAAAGGAACAACTACTAAATCATTTTCACGACTACAAGTTAAAATTAACGCTCTTGTAAGTTTTTCAGGTTTAACTGTATCGTGTTCATATTCATTATTTGTATTTGTATTGTATTGTAAAACCTCGTTTAAATTAAAGTTATTATTAAACGGTCTGCGTAGTTGTTCGTATTCCTTGCGTAGTTCTTCGTATTCCTTATTATTTTTATCTGGTATTAAATCGTATTGATATTTAGATATTAATTGAGGTTTTGCGCTTTTTTGAGTAAGTATGTTATTTGCGTTTTGTTTTGCACTTGCTATGTTTTTACAATTCCCATTTTTATAAAGCAATTCAGCTAATTCATTTCTTGTGGTGATTGTGGTTAAATAATCCTGTACAGATTTTATGGCTTTCCTCACACTATCGTGGTAGTCATTACCGTTACTATACATTAAAATTCTTTCTGTACATATAGGAAAACACATAACATTATCACCGCCAGTGCTTCCAAACATACCACCCCTTAAGTTATATTTATACCATATTAAACTATTTTCTAAATTAAAATACTTATCAAAAATAATTTGAGCATAAGCAATATTTTTATCGTCACCATACCAAAAAAGAGTTCCATTATCTGCTAAAATCCTTTTACATTCAACCGCCCACTTTTCTACATCTTTTAAATAATCGTCAAAGGTTTTCCAGATAAAATCAAAGCCGCCTTTTACTTTATAATATGGAGGGTCTGCTATAATTAACTTCGCACATTTATCAGGTAAATCATTATTTAAAAAATCTATATTATGTATTGTATTTATGTTCATAGTTTTTATTTTTAAAATAGTATATCAAAATCAATTTCTGGACAATTTTCACGAATATATTGTTCGTCTGTTGTCAGTTTCATGTGTCCAAAGTAAACAAGAAGAAGTGCATCACTGTTCCACAATCTGATTTCTGTTGCAGGGAAATATTGTTGTGCAATTCTTTTATATCTGTTTTTTCTTTCTGTTTTGCTTTCTTTCTTTGCTTCTATTCTTGGCAACTTCAACTTCAATTGACTTTGCCATGTTTGTGGATGAACTTGAATAAATCCAACATTGTTTTCAATCAATGCAGCTTTTAAAAATTCAAAGTTTCTTAATAGTTTTTGAATTCCAAATGCTTTTCCACCAACCATGTCTGAAGGATTCATTCCAACTTTTTCAATGAAACAAATGGACCTGTCAAAACCTTCTGTGATTTCTTTCAAATATGCATTGATTTCTTTGAAGTCTTTTGGCATCTTAACTGATACAGGAAGTTCAGGTGTTTCACCATCTTTCATTTTCATGTAAACAATTGAACCGTTTGCACCTGGATCAATTCCAATAATCATTTTGTAGTCTTTCATTTTTCTAAGTTTTATAAATTATTAAAAAGGTAAATCATTATTATTTTCTGGACTTCCATAATTATCAAATTTAACCAATGCACCATTGAAATCAAGTTTGATGTTTTGAAGTTCACCGTTTCTGTGTTTTTTAAACATTGCAAGTGCAAGTCTTTTGTCAACATCATTTGTTCCTGGTGCAACCATGTCATAATAACCTGGTCTAAATAAGAACTGAACAATGTCTGCATCTTGTTCAATTGAACCTGAATCACGAAGGTCAGACAATTGTGGACGTTTTGATGGACGTTCTTCAACCTTTCTTGATAGTTGTGAAAGACAAATCACAGGCACATTCAAAGCCTTTGCAAGAAGTTTCAGTGTTCTTGATATTTCACTGATTTCACGTTCCCTGTTGTTTTTGAATTGTGGGTACTCACAAAGCTGAAGATAATCAATCATAATACAATCCAATTGTCCTTTTGAATGTAGTTCAAGACATTTGCTTTTTATACCAAGAATGTTATTTATTTTATCAAACAAATGAAGTTTTTCAGTTGTTAATGCACCAACTTTCTTGTTGTATGTAGTCCAATCATTTGTGTCAAGTGTTCCTTTCTTAAGTTTTTCAATTGGAAGTTCTGTTTGGTTTGAAATCAATCTTGTCATTAATTGTTTTGAAGACATTTCTAAACTGAAGAATGCAACATGATAGTCAAATTCAACAACCATGTTTCTAAGTTGTGAAAGTATGTATGCAGTTTTTCCCATTGATGGACGTGCAGCAACAATGACCAAGTCTGAATCCTGCCATCCACCTGTCAGATGGTCAATTTCATCAAAGCCTGTTTTAATTCCTGTAACACCTTGCTTGACTTTTGCTTGTTCAATGTCTTTTGTTGCTTCACGAATTAATTCAACATTGCTTTGTTCAATGTTCGTGTCCATTATAGTCAATAAATTGTTTGCTTCAAGTGAAATAATTTCATTTATTGTCAAAGCATCACACGTTTCGTCATAAGCATTTTTAAGAATAGTTTGTGCAAACATTATTTGTTCCCTTTTCAATTCAAGTTCCTTCAAAATCATGCAGTGGTATTCAATATTTGAAGATGATGCAACACGATTTGTCAACTGTGTTATAAAATATGGACCACCAACCAAATCAAGTTCACCTTTTGATTTTAATTTCATTGTCACACTTATGATGTCAATTGGTTCTGATGCAATGTCAAGGTCAACAATTGCTGAAAATATTTTCTTGTGACTTTCTTTGTAAAATGTTTTTGGTGTTAATACTGTTCTGACTTGTATGATTGCAGTCTTTTCAATTAACAATGCACCAAGAACAATTTCTTCAATGTCAATTGCTTGTGGTTGCATCATTCCTTCATTTGGATTTTTTTTCATTCTCTAAGTTTTAAAATTGTTTATTATTTTTCGCTTAACATATTACTCATTCCGTTACACTTCATTCCGTCATACGTTTTATAACAGCCACGATATTGCATTGAAACGCAACATCGTTTGGTGTTAGCAACAATTTCCGCATTTAGCACAATAAGATTCGTTATGTTCCTCATCATAATCCATAAAAGAATTACAACACTCTGTTAAACTGTTGCTAACATTCTGTATATTTAATGCTAAAATCTTGCTTTCTAACCAATTCACATAATGGTCGGAATACTTTCCAACGCCTTTGTAGTTACCATGTTCTCTGTGGTATTCTTTTTGTAATTCACATCTTTTACTCATTCTATTTAATTTATCAGTTAATAATTCGCACTAAACATACAGTAGTCATTAGGCACAATTAAAACATAGTTAATTGCTGTTGGTGTTTCTTTAATCTTTTGGTAGCTGCTTCAAAATAATCCTTATCTAATTCGCAAGCCGTTAATTCAAATTTTCTATTATGGCAGGCTAAAGCAATAGAACCGCTACCTAAATGCGTATCAAGTATCTTGTTTCCTTCCTCCGCATAATTATCAAGTAACCACTCATAAAGTTGTATAGGCTTTTGGGTGGGGTGATGCTTTTCGCTTGCAGATGTATTACCTTCTAAATTGCCATAATATCTGTAATCAAATTGTTTTGCTACTTTATTAAAAGAAGTCCAAGCAAGCTCACCATCTGCAAAGTTTGGTACTGGGTTTCCTTTGTGCCAATAAATAAATCCTTTACCACCGTAACCCCAAATAAAAGGGAAGTAATTACCACCCCATATTATTTGGTTTTTACTTACTCTAAATAGTTCTTTAAAATATTCCTCTGTTGGTATTCCATCATCCCAATTAGAGTTTTTATATTTATCCGCTTTTATTCTTGTTCCATCACATGCTTTATTTGTTCTATTAAAAGCACCAAAGCCAATCCCATAAGGTGGGTCTACTATTGCAAGGTCAAAGCGGTTATCTTCATACCTTGCCATTAGTTCCATATTATCTTCGTTTGTTATTGTAATCATATCTATTTTTTTAATTCATTAATAAACTGTGCATAACACAAAAGTAAAAAGCAATAAACAGCTTTTACTTTAACCGTTAGCATTAATTACAGAAACAGTCTGTAAATATCATTTTTACTTATGTTTGGGCTACTTTGGTGGGTTTTAAAGTTCTTCCAATCGTGTTTTAAAATTGTATTTCTAACGTGTTCTAAATTGTTTTTATCAAAAACGACTACTTTATATTCATCTCCATATCGTTTACCATCTTCAAATATTTCTTTACCAACACTTCCACGTTTGCAAAACATAAAATCAGCTTTGGTGTTCTCAAAATTATCTCTATTGGTTCTATGTAAACTAAACAAGTCACTTTTTAAATTAGGTTTTTTATTTAGTATTCCGTTTTCTGGTCTATGATAAAGATTAAAGCAACAATGCACTTCAATTCCGCTATATTCCATTTTACCTAAATCAACGCTTTTAACTAAATCAAATTCATAAAGGCTGTCTACGTTGTTTAATTGGCTTATTGGTAATATAAAACCAATCATATCACACATTTTAATTGAATGTTTAAAAAACTTCAACGCTAAATTATTTCTATTGCCAAACGGTGGGTTTCCTATTATTGCTCTACCGTATTTGTAAGGCAAATCTAATTCTAAAAAATTTTGTTCAATTATAGTTTTGTGTTCGGGTTCAATATCATAAGCAATACAATTATCTAATTTTAAGCTAAAAGCACCATTACCTGCACTCGGTTCAATTAATTCTGTAACCTCTTTAAATGTTTCCCAAAACTCATAAATACACAAGTCAACTATTTTACTTGGTGTATAAAATTTATCTAAATTTATTTTATCACTCATATCTATTTTATTTATTATTAAAAACTAATGCTAACACGGTATAAATTGCATAGCAAAAAAGCTACGCATCTTATACTATCAGTTAATAATCATTTATGTCAAATGTTCCACCTTCATTTCCTGAAGATTTCTTTTTGTGTTCTGGTTTAAACCAAACTGCAATCATTTTCTGTTTCCAATTTACAACTTTATTACCACGTGCATCTTTCCAATCTGCAACATCATAATAATTAAAAGCCGTTAAACCTTGTTCTTTAGAATATCCTTTTTCATCAAAGTATTTAATGACTTCTTCTTTTGTTGGTGGTTCAAACTTTTTTCTTTTTTGTTCGGAACTTTTTTTCTTTTCAATTTTTTCTTTTTTATTAGATTGTGTTAAATTAAAATCAAACTCCAAATCTTCTTTATTTATTAATATATTATCTTTAGTATTATCTTTACTTATTAGTTGTTCGTTTTCCGATTGACGGTTTTCCGACAATCGGTTTTCCGATTTACGGTTTTTGTCAAATTGATAATCATAAACAACCCATTCAAAGCCAATAAACTGTCCTTTATCTGAAACCTTTTGAATTCCACAAATAAAACCAAGTTCTTCAAGTTCGTTAAATGCTTGGTCAATCCTTGTTCTTCCTTGTTTGAAATGTTTATAAAGTTGTGTTTTGTAAGTGATCCAATCTGTTGGTCTGCTCAATAGATATGCAAATATTCCTATTGCAAGACCATCTTTTGTCAATCCAAATATTTCATTTGGAATAACTGTGAAATTTTGTGAATGTTTACTTTTATATATCATAAATGAAAAAAACCAATAGCTTCATCGGTTACGGGCGAATCCACTATTGGTTTTATAAAGATGTCTTATTAGTGCCGTAACTCACTTTTGTAAATATACAATAATATTTTATATTGTGTCAATACCAAAGAAACTTTTTTCTTCTTCTGACATCAATTCTGCAAATTGAATTGCACGTTTCTTCCAAAGTTCAAATTTTTGTTTCCTTTGATTTAAACGGTTTTCTTCTTGCTTGATAACATTTGATTCATAATCAAATAATGAATAAGTCTGACTGCCTTCAAAATAAGTTTTTGACACATAAATCAATCCTTCGTTTAACAATTCAGAACATCTTGCAGTGATTGTTGACTTTTCCATTGAAGGAAAATGATATTCAAGTGTTATGATTCCAGTTTCTTTGTTGTCATAAATAAAATATAGTATTTTACTTTTGTCTGATTTTACCTTTCCAGAATGTATCTGTTTTAATAAAGTTGTTCTTTGTGCTTCTGTCATTTGTCTAAGTTTTTAAAAAAGTTATTATTATTTGCTTTGATAGTACTCCAACTTTGTATTCTTGGTTTGAATGCCATGTGGTCATTTAAGTTGTTTAATATTATAATATATTCCTTTTGTAACTTATTAGACAATGGTGGTGCATCTATTATTTCAGCAGGTCTTAATTCTTTATCTACTCCAAACCTTTCTTTCCACCATTTACTTTGATATTCACTTGTACATTTGTTGCACTTTCCAACATAACCACTTTTTGTGATTGAACTTCTTGGAAAATTACCTTCAAGTTGTTCATATAATTCTTTACAACTATTGCATCCATGTTTTTCCATACTATATTTTTTTTGATTCACGATATATTTCACCAACTTCATTTGCAATGTCTGTTGCACTGTTTGACAATGAATGTGTCAATCCATTCAGTTGATTTTCTTTTAACCATTTAATGGTCTTTGTTGCTGCATCAAATGAAAGACTTTCTGCATCTGCTTCAATTCTGT
>Ga0307378_10002613_pt1 | contig 27231 bp, 27 predicted proteins | sample UN1MG_FD_202238 | JGI IMG/M metagenome (GOLD analysis project Ga0307378, IMG submission 202238) | Soil microbial communities from Risofladan, Vaasa, Finland - UN-1 | ecosystem: Environmental > Terrestrial > Soil > Coastal area > Acid sulfate soil | place: Finland: Risofladan, Vaasa | collected... | reverse complement strand
ACCTTTGTCTTCTCGTTTGAAAGGTATAATTAAACCAAGCAGGAAGGGGTAACGATATGGAAAGAAATCAAGCCGCTCATATACCACCAATAAACGCCAGCCTTCATTTGTTAGACCCTACAGGTATTTCGCCTTGGCGCATCAGATCGATAAAGGCTCGTGCTAAGTCTCCGAGGTCTGCAGATGTGCTATAGCGCTTCTCGCTCATCTGCTGAAGCCATAACTCACGAGAGCGGTGTGTGCCGCAGCGATACAGGTCGATTTCGTAGGTATTGCCTCTCATTACTGGAAAGTCCAGGGTAGTGTAAGGTGACTTTTTGCGGAGACGCCACTTGCCCCATGTTTTGTGGCGCTTTGGTTGGTAGTCTGGCCCTATTACTATCAATTGAGTCTCCGGCTGGCGTCCACGTTTGGTTAATTGGCGCGCTGTCTGCCAATAGGGGGAAAATGGCACTCAGGACATTGCCGGGGCGGTCTCACCTGGCTTGGCACCCATTTGTGGTGGCATCTCATACCCTCTCGGCATGCAATCTCGGTTTCTGTACTCATGGCATTATTCATTTTATTATATGTCTATGGCATATACTGTCAATACCTGCGCCGAGATATACAGTCTCAGGGTATTTTTGAGGGCAACTACCAACAGGGGGTCGGAAACGCTAAAAATAGGTAATTAGTAAGAATTGAGCGGTGCTAAGCGATAAGGAGCTATACTAGGCGCTGGGGAAACCGGAGGACATTGCCAGCGCAGTGCTCTTCCTGGTCTCGGACGCCGCCGGGTACATAGCAGGGTTTACACTCTTGGTCGATGGGGGTCTGCTTCTCGGCCGCGGCTGGAAGCGCTTAGGGTAAGATTAGCAGTAAGTAACGAAAGGGAAGGCCATTGCCTCCCCTCTTAATATCAATGAAATTATCATTTCATCAAATTGTTCACTCAGAGCTGGATTTGAGATGAAGGAATACGAAGATGAGACATTTCCTATGTTTTGCTGGTTAGAGTACGTGATATAATTTATTTACTGTGAACATTCTATTCATAGACGATACTGAACAGTTGAAGAAACAATATGTGGGAATCGGCGGAGTGATTTTCCACGATGGTTATTTAAATAACTTGTTTAGTCTATTTAATCAGAAGAAAGTATTGCACGGTATTCCCCCCAAAGAGGAAATCAAATGGTCTCCATCCAAGAATAGTTGGATAGGGAAGAACCTTATTGATGATAATAGAATTTCAGCCTACTCCGATATTCTAGACTTGGTGAGGTCATTTAATGGCAAAATAATAGTTGCTGTAGTACAGAGAGGCGAGTCAAAGCAAAGCTTAATAGAAGCGAAATAGAAGTGTATAGAATTTATCACTGAAAGATTCCAATTCTATCTTCAGGCTCAGGAGGATAGAAAAGGTCTTATCATAGCGGATTTTCCTGGGAGTGGGAAGGAAGAGAAGAAACTTCTACAGGATTACTATCAGCTCTTAGAAAAGGGAACAAAGTACGTAAAACCATCAAACATAGTTATGAACCTATTAACAACAGAATCCCATTTAAACCCGGCTCTTCAAGTTGCGGACTTGGTTGTAGGCATTACAACAGGAATGTGCACCCCTCAGAGGAACTATGCTCTTCCCTACTGGGACATAGTTAAGCGCAATCTTCATCGCAGTCAGAATGGTGAAGTAATGGGTTGTGGATTAAAAGTCTTCCCCAATGAAATCATTCGAGAAATACATGCGACACTCTTTCCTGAAGAGGTAGAAGATTTGGAGGAGAGTTACGAAGAATATATAGAGAGAATGAGGCATATTTATAGCGTACTCATGAGTGAAGATGAACTGGATATATACTTTCCTCGCCCCTAGTAGACAAGTTTGGTGCTGCACAGAAAGCCATTGTGTATCATATATCAGCGCAGCAAAGTGAACAATCCACAGTATCGTGGATTTAAACGACGTGAAAGAAGACTCAAGCCTCTCCGCTACATCTGCTGCGGGGCGCTCATGCCCATTAGACTAAGGGTGCGAGCGAGAACGATCCGGGCGGCCTCTACCAGCTTGAGGCGTGCCCCGGTGAGCGCCTCGTCGTCGGAGACGACGCGGCACTTCTCGTAGAAGTTGTGGAAGACGGTTGCTACGTCCATCGCGTAGTAGGGAAGGTGCTGGGGCTCCAGTGTTGTAGCCACCAGCTCCATCACCTCCGGTAGCTGGAGCATCTTTCTTATCAGGGCCAGCTCGGGGTCACTGGTAAGCAGGGAAACATCCCCCCCGCTGTAGTCGATCCCCCTCTCCTCTGCCAGGCGCAGGATGCTGGAGATGCGGGCATGGGCATACTGCACATAATAGACCGGATTGTCCGCCGACTGGCGCTTCGCCAGCTCCAGGTCGAAGTCCATCTGGCTATCGGCGGAGCGGGAGAGGAAGAAGAAGCGACAGGCATCGACGCCCACCTCATCCACCAGCTCCCGAAGGGTGATCATCTCCCCGGTACGCTTCGAGACCTTGAGCACCACATCCCCGCGCTTCAGGGTAACCATCTGAGAGATGATGACCTGGAGCCTCTGCGGGTCGACTCCCAGGGCAGCGATAACCGCCCTCATACGGGAGACATGCCCCTGGTGGTCGGCACCCCAGATATCGATCACCCTGTTGAAGCCCCGCTCGATGAACTTGTTATAGTGATAGGCGAGGTCGGAGGCAAAGTAGGTGGGAGAGCCATCGCTCCTCACCAGCACATTGTCCTTATCCTCGCCCAGGGCGGTGGAGGAGAACCAGATTGCCCCCTCCTTCTCCACGGTATAACCTTTCTCCTCAATGATGGACCTTGCCCTCCGGTATTGACCGTGCTCAAAAAGGCTCTTTTCGCTGAACCACTCATCGAAGGTGACCCCCAATCGCCCGAGGTCGGAGGCGATGGCGGCGATTACCTTCGCCGCTCCGCGCTCGCCTAGCTCCGCCGGCTTATCGAGGAACCTCTCCCCCTCCTCCTCGATTATCTCCCTGGCGATATCCACCATATAGTCACCGAAATAGCCTTCTGCAGGCATGGGGGCATCTCTCCCCAGCGCCTGCTGATAGCGAGCATAGAGAGATTGATAGAAGGCATCCATCTGGCTACCAGCATCGTTAATGTAGTACTCTTTCACCACTTCATACCCCGAGGAAGCTAGCACATTTGCCAGGGCGCTCCCCAGGATGGCACCCCGGCCATGCCCCACATGAAGGGGGCCGGTGGGATTAACGCTCACAAACTCCAGTTGCACCCTAACACCCTTTCCCAGGTCGATATTTCCGTACCACTCGCCGGTATTCAAGATAGCCTCCACCTGGGTGGTGAGCCAGTCGCTTCTCAGGGAGAAATTGATGAAGCCCGGCGGCACCACCTCGATGCTCTCGCACTGAGGGGGACACTGGATCAGGCCGGCGAGGTTCCGGGCGATGATAAGGGGGTCCATCCCTGCCGCCCGGGCCAGTTTCAGCGGTAGGGTCGAGGCATAATCGCCGTGCTCCGGATTCTGGGGGCGCTCCAGCACGATCTCGGGCATGGCGATGGGAGGAAGCAGATTGCTCCGCTGCGCCTCCAAAGCCGCCTTCTCCAGCAGCATTGCCAGCTTGTCTTTTATCATGCCTCCCCCATACCGTTGCCATCCCCCCATAGCCGGGCCACCTCCCCTTTGAGCAGTCGGTGCTCCTTACGGGAGAGATCGGGATCCCGCTTAAACAGGCCAATCGCCTCGCTGCGGACAAGCTCCAGTAGCTTCATATCGGAAAGCTTAGCCATCTTGAGATCGGGAAGCCCGCTCTGCCTGGTGCCGAAGAACTCCCCGGGCCCCCTGAGCTCCAGGTCCTTCTCGGCGAGCGCAAACCCATCCTGAACTCGCTCCAGAAGGGACATGCGTTCTCTTCCCTCGGGCGACGGGCTCTCGGCAACCAAAATGCAGTAGCTCTGCTGCTCCCCCCGCCCCACGCGACCGCGAAACTGATGAAGCTGCGCCAGGCCAAAGCGGTCGGCGCTCTCGATAAGCATCACCGTGGCATTGGGGACATCGATGCCCACCTCCACCACCGGTGTCGCCACCAGAATATCAAGCTCACCCTGGCGAAACCTCCTCATCACCCCCTCCTTCTCCTCGGCCTTGAGCCTGCCATGCACCAGCCCCAGCCTGAGGTCGGGGAACACCTCCCCGGAGAGTCGCTCATATTCGCTGATCGCCGCCCTGGCCTCGATATAATCAGACTCCGCAACGAGGGGACAGATGATGAAGGCCTGGCGTCCCTCCGCGATCTCCTTATGCAAAAAGCGATAGGCCTTCTCCCTCTCTTCAGGTTCGAGACACCTGGTCTTAATTACCTGCCTCCCCTGGGGAAGCTCATCGATCACCGATAGGTCCAGATCGCCATATAGTGTAAGCGCCAGGCTACGCGGGATGGGGGTGGCGGTCATCACCAGAAGGTGAGGGGTTGGCCCCTTCTGGCGCAGCGCGGTGCGCTGCATCACGCCGAAGCGGTGTTGCTCATCAACGATGGCAAGCCCCAGTCGCTCAAAATCCACCCCCTGCTGAATCAGGGCATGGGTGCCTATTACAATATCCACCTTCCCCTCCGAGATGGCCCGATGCACTGCCTTCTTTTCGCTCTGTTTCATACTTCCGATTAGCAGGCCCAGGGTGATGGGACAAGGGAGCAGGGAGGTGAATTTTCTGAGACCACCCGCTACCTCCTCTTCATGACCTGCCTGGGCCAAAAGGGCGGAAATATACGCAAAATGCTGTTCCGCCAGTATCTCGGTAGGCGCCATGAAGGCCCCCTGGTTGCTACTGGCTACCGTAGCCAGTAGCGCGGCGATGGCCACCACCGTCTTGCCGCTGCCCACCTCCCCCTGGAGCAACCGGCTCATCGGCCTAGCTTCAGCGAGATCGGCAAGGATCTCCCCCAGCGCCCGCTTTTGAGCCCCGGTCAGGGCGTAGGGAAGGGAGCTCATAAAGGCCTCAAGGATCCCGTCAGCGGGCTCAATTTGGGGCGCCGCGCCGCCCTCCTGCCAGCCTCTCCTACTGGAGAGCACCCCTAACTGGATGAGAAATAGCTCATCGAAGGCCAGCCTCCTTCGAGCACGATGCTTATGCTGCTCGCTCTCGGGATAGTGAGCCTGCTTTATCGCCTGGGGAAGTTCGAGGAGCTTGGCCCGCCTTCTCACATCCCTGGGAAGGAAATCGGGGAGGCGCGGTGCCCAAAGCTCCACCGTCTCCTTAACCAGCCTTCTCACCACACGAGGACTTAGCCCCTCGGTGAGGGGATAGAGCGGGATGAGCCGCCCAGTATGGGTCAAGTCCTCGCTCACCAGCAGCTCGTACTCTGGCGACTGGAAAACCTTTACCCCCTTATAGAGGCTCACCTTGCCGCTCAACACCAGTTGAGAGTTGGTACGCAGATTCTTGGCAAGATAGGGCTGATTGAACCACACCACCCTCATGTTGCCGCTCTCATCGCCAACGATGGCCTCGGTGGAACGCCTGCCGCCGATGAGGGCCTCCCTGGCCTGCCAGACGGCAGCGACTACAGTCTGCTCCTCGCCCACCCTAAGCTCAGCGATGGTCTCCCGCTTGCTGTAATCGATATGGCGCCGGGGAAAGAAGTAGAGCATATCACGCACTGTCTGGACACCCAGCCTGCGGAACCTGGGCATAAGCTTGACGCTAAGCCCCCTGATGGTGGTGATAGGTGCATCCAGGCCCGGGTCTGCTTCCGCTATTTTTACCCCAGGTGCTGGCTCACCCGGCCCCTCATCCTGATTCCCATCCAGCCAGCGCAGCACGCTACTTACCCATTCCGCCCGCTGCCCGGTATCCAGACTGGCATAGCTCGAGGATAGTAATTGCCGGGGAAGTTCACCCGCCGAGCGCTCAAGGTAGCGATCCAGCCCCCCGGACACGGCACCATCCCCATAGCCTTTCTTCCGCTCCAGCTCCAGGATCTTTCGAAGCGTGGCCAGTTCCAACAGTATTACTCCACGGAAAGGATGTAGTTGTAGTGGGGTTGACCACCGTGGATCGCTTCTACCTCAAGGTGAGGGTACTTCCGACGAAGCGCTTCAGCGATCCCATCGGCCTCAGCGCCCGCGGTATTGGCACCATAGTAGATGGTAACCACCTCGCATTGCGATAGATCGATTTGGAGAAGCACCTCACTGACCAACTGGGGAATGTGATCTCCCACCCCTACCAGCTCCCCATCGAGGAAAGCGATGGCCTGCCCGTCTTTCATGGCGAGGTCACCGAACCTTGCGGCGCGCACCGCAGTGGTCACCTCCACCGTCCGCACCTCCGCTATCGCCTCTTTCATGGCAGCGACATTTGCTTCTAGATCTTCTGCTTTGTCGAAGGCCAGGAGCGCCGCTACTCCCTGGGGTATCGTCTCTGTAGGCACTATCTCCACCCTCTTTGCGCTAAGATTGCACGCCTGCTCCGCGGCAAGCACGATATTGGGGTTATTGGGCAGGAGAATAACCTTGTCCGAGGGCACCGATTCCACCACCCGCAGCAGTTCCTCAGTGGAGGGGTTCATTGTCTGTCCCCCCGAGACAACGGCAGTGACCCCGAAGCTTCGAAATACCTCCCCTATCCCATTACCTGATGCCACCGCTACGGTAGCGATCTCGATCTGCGGTGGCTTCCCAAGAGCGGTAAACTCCTCATGCTGCTCATCTATGTTTTGCACGTTCACCTGGCGCAGCGTGCCCAGTGAGGTGGCGTAGCTAAGGGCGGCGCCGGGGTCGAAGGTGTGGACATGGGCTCTCACTAAATTCTCATCCTCCACCACCAGCACGGACTGCCCGATAATCTCCAGTTGCTCTCTAATCTGGTTCGGGTTGAGGTCTCGACCCTCGATGATAAACTCGGTACAGTAGCCATAGGCTTGCTCCGCCGCCGGGACACTAAACCCAACCTGCCCGGCGGATACCGGCGCGGGGATTTCAAATTCATCCGCCTCCCCCCGCAGGTAGCGTAAAAACCCTTCGAAGATTACAAATAGCCCCAATCCGCCGGCATCCACCACCCCAGCCTCACGTAGCACTGCCAAGAGGGAGGGCGTTCTGGCCACACTTTCCTTCGCCGCAGTAGTTGCTGCCTCTATAACATCACACAGGTTATTGCCATGAGAGACCGCCTGAGCCGCAGCGGAGGCCTCCCTGACCACGGTTAGGATGGTCCCCTCAACAGGATGGCTCACCGCTTTATATGCAAGAGAGGTACCCGCCAATAGTCCCGCTACCAGGTCGCCCCCTTCCAGACGTTCCTTCTCATCGAGCGTGGTAGCCAGCCCGCGCAGGATCTGGGAAAGGATTACCCCGCTATTGCCCCGTGCCCCCATCAGGGCGCCGTGGGCTATGGCGCGGACCACCGCAGAGGCACTCTCCCCGGTGGCGCCGGATGCCTCTTCCACTGCCGAGCGCATGGTGAGGAGCATATTGATGCCGGTATCGCCATCGGGTACGGGAAAGACGTTGAGGGAGTTTATCTGATCCGCGTTTCTCTCCAGCCACACCGTGGCAACACCAAACATCTCCACCAGGTCTTGCCCGCTACAGGAATCTATTACCCTCATCCCGTTCCTACTTGCTAAAGGAACCTATATATGGTATCCTTATTTGGTCAATTCTACTGCAAAATAATTGTTTGGTCAAAGGGTATGTGATGCCGGGGAAATGTGATATATGTGGCAAGACGCCTCAGTTCGGACATAATGTTAGCCACTCCAAGCGCCGTACCAATCGGCAGTGGAGCGTTAATAGCCAGAAGAAGTCGCTACTTATCAATGGGAAAAAGGTGCGGCTCAACATTTGCACCAGGTGCCTCAGGACTCAATATAAGCTAGCCGGTTAGCCCGGGAAGGCTCGCCCTGAGCCTGTCCATCGCCTCTTTAACGTTTTCCTGGCGGTTGAATATCGCCGAGCCCGCTACCAGTACCCGCGCACCCGCCTCAACCGCTCTGGGCGCTGTCTGGGCCGAGATACCCCCATCGACCTCGAGCTCGCAAGCCAACTCCCTCTCATCCAGGATATGCCTGAGGCTGGCGATCTTATCCAGGACCTCCTCCATGAAGGCCTGCCCGGCAAAGCCCGGGTTGACCGTCATCAGGAGCACCAGATCCAGGGCGGGAAGGATCTCATCGATCACGGCAAGCGGGGTCGCCGGCTTGATAGATACACCGGCCCTCACCCCAAGCCCCTTTATCGATTCCACCAGTTTACGGAGATCGGGGCAAACCTCGGCGTGCACGGTGATGATGTCCGCCCCGGCCCGGGCGAATTGCTCGAGCTGACGCTCCGGCCTCTCCACCATCAGGTGAACATCGAGGGGTAAATCTGTCCAGGGGCGAATCGCACCGACCACCGGAGGGCCGATGGTTATCTGGGGGACGAAGTGCCCGTCCATGACATCTACGTGGATGTAGTGAGCGCCCGCCGACGTTACCTCGGCGACCTGCTCGCCCAGGCGAGCGAAGTCGGCGGATAGGATGGAGGGGGCTATCTTAACCTCGCTACTACTCACCTTCGCCCTGGACAATCTTTCTAGCCCTGGCCAGTTGCTGCGTCACCTGTTCCCGCGCGGTACCGCCGAGGACATTGCGTGCCGCAATGGAGGCCTCAGTAGTGACGTTATACACGTCTTCCTCAAAGAGCGGCGAAAATTCCGTGTATTCACTTAAAGCCAAACCCGCGAAGCTCTTCCCCATATCCATAGCATATTGCACCAGCCTGCTCACTATACCGTGAGCCTCGCGGAAGGGCACTCCCTTAACCACCAGGTAGTCCGCCAGGTCAGTAGCGAGTGTGTATCCCTCCTCAGCAACGCCGCTGGCCCTATCGCCTCTGACCCTGATGGTAGCCACCATTCCAGAAAATACCTCGAGTGTAGACATCAAGGTGTCCACCGTATCGAACAGGCCCTCCTTGTCCTCCTGCATATCGCGGTTATAGGTCAGCGGAAGGGCCTTCATTATGGTCAGCATCGCCATCAGGTTACCGTAAACCCGGCCCGTCTTAGCTCGTGCCAGCTCAGCGATATCCGGGTTCTTCTTCTGCGGCATGATACTTGAGCCAGTGACGTAGCTATCGTCAAGCATTATGAAGCCAAACTCCGCCGAGGACCACAGGACTATCTCCTCAGCCAGGCGCGACAGGTGCATCATGGTCACTGCCGCCGCTGCCTGGAATTCGATGATGAAGTCGCGGTCAGAGACTGCGTCCATACTGTTCTGGCTTATCCGGCTAAAGCCCAGCTCCCTGGCCAGGAAATCGCGGTCTACCGGATAGGGCACACCGGCGAGCGCGCCGCTCCCCAGAGGCAAGACATCGGTGCGCTTAAGAGCGTCGCGGAACCGCTCTACATCGCGCTCCAGCATCTCGAAGTAGGCCAGCATGTGATGGGCGAAAAGCACCGGCTGCGCCCGCTGCAGGTGGGTATAGCCAGGCATGACGACATCTAAATTGGCATCCGCCAGATTTATTATGGCCTTCTGCAGATCGATAAGCCGTGTTATGGTCTGCGCGATGGCCTCTTTCAGGAAGAGGCGCATGTCGAGCGAGACCTGGTCATTTCGTGAGCGGGCAGTATGCAACTTTCGCCCTACATCCCCAATCTTATCGATCAATCGAGCCTCGATATTCATATGTATATCTTCCAGGTCATCGCGAAATTCGAAAGAGCCCTGCTCTATATCCTGGCGGATGGAGGTGAGCGCCATCGTGATAAGCTCGGCGTCCTTATCCGATATGATACCCTGCTTTGCCAGCATCCTGGCGTGGGCGATGGAGCCAGCGATGTCCTCTTTATACAGGCGCTTATCAAAGTGGATGGATGACGTATAATTTTGCACCGATTTATTGACCCCCTTACCGGTTATTGAACGACTATTTATCTTGAATCATGATGCTTCGCCCATTTAGCTATGTCACACCAACTTGATAAACTCATTCACTGATAATCCTGCCTTCTAGATAATAGCTCGCAGTGTTCCTCTGTCTAATTCCTTGTGGAGGGGGACAACTAATTGGCAAAATGGGTCATCTCGCCTGAGTGTCACATGACTACCTTCCTGCCTTTTAAAGTGGAACCCTGCTTTTCCCAAAGCTTTGATACACTTTTCACCCGATAAGACGGGAAGCTTACTCATACTACTACTACCGATACCTCGAACTTCTCTTCAGGTATGGGCAGTTTATCCTCTTCGAGGGAGTGGATATAGCAGTTTATAGCCTCTTTGATGTTTTTTAGTGCTTCCTCTTTCGTCTTCCCCTGGCTGATACAGCCGGGCAGGCTGGGACATTCAACTACCCAGTAACCATCCTCCCCTAGATATAAAATAACCTCTCGCATTTCTTCCCCTATCTAAGCCTGTTGCACAAAGCAGAAGCTTGAATAAATTCACCAACTAGGCTGTTAAAATCGCTATCATAATGGCATGATGGTTCCACTATTGGGCCTACGATAAGCTTTATAATAGGCCTAATTGTCCACTGTAATGAAGAGGGTCGTGTTTATGCAACAAGCTCTATCCATCCTATATTTGGCCAAATTCGTCCGGCTTAAAAGAGGATCCCCTCCTTCTCCATATTTCCCAAATTACGAATATCTGGCCTATTCTCCTTCACCAGGATAAATATGTCAATGTCTGAATCTTTATAGAAATCCCCTCTCGCCTCAGAGCCAAATATCGATACGGACAGCATTTCATCCCCCAGATTCTCTCCCAACTCCTTTATAAAAGAGCCCGCCATTTTCCTTTCAGTCTCGCTCAGGCAACCCCCATCCGTTTCCCACTATAGCACCCTACTTTTTCTTCAAGCCCATACAGCTCAACTCATATTCCCCTATTAATCCTTCATCAGCAAAGCTGAAGTATCTATTCTCACCTACTATTATATGGTCTAAGACCTTAATCTGCATAATACTGGCTGCGAAGACCAGATCCTGAGTTATCCCTTTGTCATCTTCACTGGGAGCAGGATTCCCCGCAGGATGGTTATGGGCAAATATCAGAGAAGCAGCATTATGCTTGATTGCACTCTTTATAACCTCGCGAGGGTAAATGGCGCTCAGGGTCAACGTTCCCTCAAAAAGGTCTTCCACTTCAATTACCTGATTCTGACTATTTAAGAAGAGAACCTTAAATTTCTCTTTCTTAAGGTCTCTCATCGAGTGATACAGGTAATCAAACACCTCTTTTGAAGAGCTACAAAATGTTTTATCCAGGAGTTGCTCCTTGAGGAACTCTCTGGCAACCTCCTGCACCAGCTTGATACCAAAAGCATTGTGAGGACCGATTCCAGCGATCTTCTGCAGCTCCTCCGAAGGGGCTTCCAGCACTCCTCTTAGGGTTTTGAACCTCTTTATCGCCTCCTTTGCCTGCTGCTTGCAATCCCTGCGAGGTGCCCCCAGCGTCAGCAGTAATTCGATGATCTCATAATCATTGAATCCGTTTAGACCAGATTTGATGAACTTTTCCCGTAATCTTTTTCTATGGCCCTCCCGTGATAATTGAGAAGCGTCAGCCTTTAGTGATTGCTGCATTTCTGGCTGCATAGTACCCCACCCCTACATGCTCCAGTAGATGGAGCCGGCGATATCCTCGTTATACAGGCGCTTACCGAAGTGGACGTATTCGTTATACTTTTACACAGATTTATCGATCCCTTTATTGAAACGGTCACGCATGGAAGTCATCTACCCTATCTCCGGCTGATCCACCCCCTGAACCCGGGCCTGGGTCTTCACCGGAAGTCCCCAGATGTGAATAAAGCCCACCGCGGCGCTCTGGTCAAACTCGTCGCCCTTATCATAGGTGGCCAGGCTGAAGCTGTAAAGCGACCTGGGCGATTTTCGCCCCACCACCGTCGCCTTCCCTTTACCAAGCTTCACCCGCACCGTGCCGGTGACGTGGCGCTGCGAGCTCTCCACGCAGGCTGCGAGGTCCTGGTGGAAAGCGGTAAACCACAGCCCATTATAAATAAGATCGGCATACTCCAGTGCCACCCTATCCTTGAAGCGCAGTTGCTCCCTGGAGAGGGTCATTGCCTCCAGAGCTTTATGAGCGGTAAGCAACACGGTTGCTGCCGGCGCCTCGTAGATCTCCCGCGACTTAATCCCCACCAGCCGATTCTCTACGTGGTCGATACGCCCCACGCCGTGCTCTCCGGCCAGCTCGTTAAGCTGCAGGATAAGTGATACGCCATCGAGGTTTTTTCCATCAAGGCTCACTGGCACCCCGCGCTCGAAACCGACCTCCACGTAGGCGGGCGTATCCGGCGAATCCTTCGGCGAGCGTGTCATTATATAGATCTCCTCCGGCGGCTCGTTCCACGGGTCCTCCAATACCCCGCACTCGATGCTTCTCCCCCAAAGGTTCACATCGATGGAATAGTCGCTCTCGGGAGGGACGGGGATATCGTACTTCTTGGCGTAGGCTACCTCCTGCTCACGCGTCATCCCCCACTCTCGGGCCGGAGCGATAATCTTGAGGTGAGGTGCAAGGGCCATGGTGCTTACGTCGAAGCGCACCTGGTCATTCCCCTTACCGGTGCAGCCATGAGCCACCGCCGATGCACCCTGCTCATTGGCAGTGTCCACCATTAGTTTGACGATTAGAGGACGAGCCAATGCCGTCGCCAGCGGATATTGCCCCTCATAGAGGGCATCGGCCTTTAAGGCGGGAAAAACGAAGTGTTTGACAAAAATCTCCCTGGCATCGACCACCAGAGACTCTACCGCCCCTACCTTAAGCGCCTTCTGCTGAATAGCGGGCAGGTCCCGCTCGCTCCCCACATCCACCATCAGGGCGATGACATCCATGTGATAGTTTTCAGCGAGCCACCTGATGGCTACCGAGGTATCGAGCCCCCCGCTATATGCCAGCACTACCTTCTCTGCCATTTTTTACCTCACATTCTATTTTTAAACTCACACTCCGGGATTTCTAATTTGGCCGTTACGATTTAACCGTTCTCACCCTGGCTAAAACCCTCTCGAGGATACCCATCGCTTTATCCACCTCGCTCTCACCGATAATAAGCGGTGGCATGAAGCGGATGGCGTTGGGCTTTACCGCGTTGAGCAGCAAGCCCTCCTCGAGGCAGGATTTCACCACACCATCAGCGATGTCACTGGATAACTCGACAGCCACCAGAAGGCCTCGCCCCCTGACCTCAACGATATTTTCAAACTTAGCCTTCAGTCCCTGAAGGCTGGCCTGCAGATAATTTCCCACCTGTCGACAATTTTCCACGATATTGTGCTCCAGGATATAATTCAGGGTAGCGTAGGCCGCGGCGCAGGCGAGGGGATTGCCACCGAAGGTGGAACCATGATCCCCCGGACCAAAGACGGAGGCTCTCTCCTTTGCCAGGAAGGCACCTATCGGCACACCGCCCCCCAATCCCTTGGCCAGTGTCATTATGTCCGGCTCAATGCCACAGTGCTGGTATGCAAATAGCGTCCCGGTTCGCCCCATCCCGGTTTGAATCTCGTCCAGGATGAGCAGGATGCCCTGTTCATCGCACCAGGAGCGCACCTGTTTCAGGTAACCATCATCGGGAACATTTACCCCTCCCTCTCCCTGAATAGCCTCCAGCATCACGGCACAGATCTTTTTACCCGTGGCTCGCTTGATGGCACCGATATCATTGTAATCCACATGGACAAAGCCTTCAGGCAATGGAACGTATGGCTCCTGATGCTTGAGCTGCCCGGTTGCGGCGACCATCGCCAGGGTGCGACCATGAAAGGAGTTAATAGCCGTAATGACCTCATAGGCACCATCCAGATGGAGCCTGCCATATCTGCGGGCGAGCTTTACCGCCCCTTCAGTGGCCTCAGCACCGCTATTGCAGAAGAAGACCCTGTCCAGGCAGCTATTCTCGATAAGAAGCTCCGCCAGGCGTATCTGGGGCACAGTATAAAATTGATTTGACGTCTGGATCAGGGTGCGCGCCTGCTCCGAAACGGCGTGCACTATTTCAGGGTGGGCGTGGCCCAGGACATTCACCGCCCATCCGCCGACAAAGTCGAGGTACTCCCTCCCCCTGTCATCCCAAACCCTCGCCCCTTCACCCCGCACCAGGGTCACCGGCAGACGCTTGAAGGTGTTCATCAGGTATTTTCGTTCCAGTTCCTGCCAATCTGTCATGGGTTTTTACTCCCAGGCAATTATCGTCCCGTTTTCCCTTCCTCTTACCGCCTCAGCCAGCGCATGAGGCACCCGACCATCTACGATCTGGGTTAGCGGCACGGTGGTGAGGGCAGTAAGGCACGCCTCCACCTTGGGGATCATCCCGCCGGCAATAACACCCGAGTTGATGAGCGAGCGCGCCTCATCGGGCAAGATGCGGGACAGCAGCTTCCCCGAGCCATCTATGACTCCGGCCACATCGGTGAGCAGGATGAGCATCTCCGCCCCGAGGGCGGCGGCGAGCGCACCGGCAGCAGGATCGGCATTGACATTTAGCGGCTTCGCTTTCTCGACCCCAAAGCCCGAGGGGGCAACCACGGGAATATAGCCCTCCTTCAGCAGGATCTCCAAAGGCTCCGGGTTAACCTTCACCACCTCCCCGATGAGACCGAGCTCCTCACTCCTAACCTTTGCCTCGATGAGGCGACCGTCGATGCCGCTTAGGCCCATCGCCCGCCCGCCCCGCGACTGGATGGCGGCCACAAGCTCCTTATTGACCACGCCACAGAGCACCCCGACCACCACCTGGAGCGTCTGGTGATCCGGCGTTGCCCTCAGCCCATCGACAATCCTGGTGGCGATGCCCAGCCTCGATAGCCAATCGGTCACCACATTGGCGCCGCCATGGACCACCACCAGGCTCTTACCCTCTATCTGCAGTGCGACCAGGTCCTCGATGACCCCGATAAAATCGGGGCTGCCGAAGGTACTTCCTCCGATCTTGACTACGATGGGCTTTTTCATCTTCCCGACCTTTACCCGACTGCCTCTGAGCTTCCTCTCAGGTCGTATATTCACTGTTTATGGTAACATATTCCGCCGACAGGTCGCAGCCCCAGGCGGTCGCCGCGAAGTCCCCCAGATTGAGGCACACCCTGATGGGCACCTCAGCCCCTCGCATCGCCGCCCTCACCTTTTCTTCGTCGAAGGTATGGGGCGAGCCCCCAGCGACGAGGCGTATATCATTCAGGAAAAGGTCTATCCGCGCCCCATCTATCTCGGCGCCGCTGCGGCCCAGGGCGGCGACAATCCGCCCCCAGTTGGGGTCACACCCATGAACCGCCGCCTTGACCAGAGGGGAGCCGGCTATGGTGCGCGCCGCCACCCGGGCATCGTCGAGGGTGAGCGCCCCGTCAACGGTAACCTCGATGAGCCTGGTCGCCCCCTCACCATCGCGGGCGATGCGCCGGGCAAGATAGTTGCAGACCTCCGTCAGCGCTGCTTGAAATTCCTCCGCCTGTTTGGTGCCCTCCCCGATGCTCCCCACCACCCCACTGGTACCGTTGGCAAGGATCAACACCGTATCATTGGGGCTGGTATCGCCATCTACGGTAACCATATTGAAGGAGGTATCCACCGCCTCCCCAAGCGCCTTCTCCAGGAAATGGGCATCGATAGCGGCATCGGTAGCCAGAAAACAGAGCAGCGTTCCCAGATTGGGATGGATCATCCCCGACCCCTTGGCAATGCCCCCGATAGTAAATTCGTCGTCATCAGCGGCCACCGCTACCTCCTTAGTACAGGTATCGGTGGTCAGGATGGCCCGCGCCAGCTCATGACCCCCCTCCTGCGATAGGGCAACCCTTTCTATACCTATCCCTATAAGGTCGATGGGAAGCCGCTCACCAATTACGCCGGTGCTGGCGACCAGCACGTCCTGAGGTTCGATCCCCAGCCGCCTTGCCGCCAGTCTCGCCATCTCGGCGGCATCCTCAAGCCCCTGCTCGCCGATGCAGGCATTGGCGCAGCCGGCATTGGCTACAATCGCTTGCGACTTCCCCGCGGCGATATGCCTCTGGCACCAGATGACCGGTGCCGCCTTGATCCTGTTGGTGGTGAAAAGCCCGGCAGCAACGCAGGATACCTCTGAGTAGAGGATGCCCAGATCAAGATCGCCCTTAGTCTTGAGTCCGGCGCGTGTTGCTCCAGCAAGAAAGCCCCTGGGAGAAGTGACCGTGCCGCCGGGTAGTGTCTTCACAGGCGAACTATATCACACCGATATGGCCGAGGCAAGAAGAGACGACTGCTATTACATATGCGGATAGCGTAGGTGCCAGATACGCCTCCGAGATTAAGAGACACTACCGCTGAGCGGATAGCTTAGAACCCGTTTATCGTTTGTCATGAATCACATTTTCTTCTTCGGCTTCGCTTTCTTCTTACCCCTCTCAACGAGCCTTCGCCCAGCTACATCCAGCGCCTTGCCCGCCCACAATCGCAGATTCCCTTCGTCCTCCAGCACGTCCGCCGGCACCTCGTAAAACTGCATGGTCTGCCCGCCGGACCTGAAAGGCCCCATGCCCGCCGCCTCATAATCCGCCCTGTTCACATCGTCCACCTTGAAATACAGCACATCCTCAGCGATCAGAGCGCAGAACAAGCCTTCGAAATAGATACCGACGCCGCCGAACATGCTCCGCGCCGTAACCTGTCCTACACATTCCAGCCGCTCCATAACATATTCCCTGTAGCCTTCATTGACAGGCATATCCTTACCTCCTTAAAAGGGCATGTCTGTGAAACCGTACCCCTTGACCCATACAACCATGCCGCCGTGGACAGTTTTCACGGGGAAAATATATCATAGGGAAGTAGCTATAACAATATGGGATGGTATAATGGTGCAAAGAGCACCAATAATCTTTGGAGGATTAGTATGAAACGTTTCAATTGGCTGGTTATATTGGCACTAGCTTTAATCACGCTGTCGGTTACTCTGTACCTCATTCACTATGCAATATTTGCAGATCCCCACCACATATTTATCTACTTGGTAGGTGATATTGCCTTTGTACCTATTGAAGTCCTGTTGGTCACCCTTATAATCCATCAATTGCTGAGCGGGAGGGAAAAGCGGGCCAGGCTACAAAAGTTGAATATGGTTATAGGGGTCTTCTTCAGTGAACTTGGAACAAGCCTGCTAACCCGCTTCTCCGACTACGACCCTAAATTGGATGAGGTCAGGAAGAAGCTTATCGTGGCCAGCGATTGGTCTCAGGAAGAATTCTCAACTGTGCGCAAGCTGCTTAAGAACTACGATTGCGGAATTGAGGTTCAAAAGGCCGATCTGGAAGACGTGCGCAATCTACTTATGGACAAGAGGGACTTCTCACTCAGACTGTTGGAGAACCCGAGCTTGCTGGAACACGAATCCTTCACTCGGCTTCTGCAGGCAGTATTCCATCTGACCGAGGAACTTGAAAGCAGAGAGGATTTAAACCAGCTGCCCGATAGCGACCATAAACATCTCGCCGGTGATATGAAAAGGGCGTACGCCCTGCTAATCCGTGAATGGCTGGATTATATGAAATATACCAAAGATAATTATCCCTATCTCTTCTCCCTTGCTATGCGAATGAATCCCTTCGATCAAAATGCGTCAGTGGTCGTGCGATGAAAGTTACATACAGAGTAATACCTCGATGTAGAATTTATCATGGGAGGCAGGACTGATCGAACAAAGAAAAAGAATAGGAGCTGTGGTGTATTTCACAAAATGGCGGCTTACATCGTCCCGCCTCCCATACAAGGTTTACAAGGTTGAGGCAGGCTGAGCGTGTGCAGGTGCACCAAATGTTATCATATAGAATCCAGCACCGATAAGCCCGGCGTTGCCCCACGTGTAGATACGTGCCAGACGGCGTCCCGAGGAATGCCCTTTCTGTAGCGTAACCAGTAAGCAATTCAGGAAGATAAAAACAATTAGGAGGTAGATCATGAGCAAGAGCACTGAAAACCTGGAAACCGCTTTTGCCGGGGAAAGCCAGGCCAACCGCAAGTACCTGTTCTTCGCTGAGCAGGCTGACAAGGAGGGCCACAGGCAGATAGCGCGGCTGTTCCGCGCCGCGGCGGAAGCAGAGACGGTTCACGCCCGCAAGCACCTTACTGTCCTGGAGGGGATAAGGTCCACCGGGGACAACCTGCAGGCGGCCGTCGGCGGCGAGCACTACGAGTTCACCGAGATGTATCCCGAATTTATACGTCAGGCAGAGGCCGAAGGGGAGAGCAAAGCGAGAACCAGCTTCGACCTGGCGAACCAGGTCGAGAAGGTCCACCACGTTTTATTCAAGGCCGCCCTCGATATGCTGGAGAAAAAGCAGGCCCCAGAGGATAAAACCTTCTACGTTTGCCAGGTGTGCGGCTACACTGTGGAGGGTGAGGCGCCGGATAAATGCCCCATCTGCGGTGCGCCCAAGGTAAAGTTCAAGCCCGTGGATTAGGTTTAGAAAGTGCCGATAGTATAAATCCAAACACAAACCGAAAAGGCACAGCTTCGAAGTTGTGCCTTTTCGCTTGCTTGGTAGCGGGAGTTCAAAGGTCTTATGAAACAACACTGCCAGCTGAAGCGATAGCGATAGGCCGTCGGGCTTTAGACCCAAAGACAACAATGCGTCAAAGACGTTTAAAGATGATTGAGTAATGGTTAACGGTGCTGGCTAGATGTTGTTGGATTTATGTTTATTGATTAGCGAGTGGTACTACCATATCCGCTGAAATAACCTTGAACGTTAAGCGATTCTTTGAAGGATTGTACGTCATTCGCCATTGATCAAGTATATCACGCCCTAATAAAGATGGTATATCACTGATCTCAGGATTTGGAGGTGTTATCTCGAGATCTATATTATACACATAGAGAAATTTTTTAGGTTCGGAGAACACGACTATTGTGGACTCAACATAGTTATGGCATAACCCACCAATACCGACCATTTCGTTATCTCCAATAAGTTGAGAATAGTCCATTCCCATACGGATACCATCTAGCGGATTTAATAAAGTATGATCCGCACCAGTATCTACCAAAAACGATATATCAGTAGTAATATTAAGTCGAGGAATAAAGAGGCGACCCTCTATATAGGGTCGCCCACTTGTATCCCCGAATCTACCTCTCATTAGGTTGCTAGAGAATCATTGTGCGTTGATTCTTATCTATATAGCGTACAATGACATGTTCGCGCTGAATGCCCTTCTTATCAACTTCGCGCAATGCAGAATTTAGGGTCCGCCCAACGGCTATAGTCTTTCCCTCATAGACTGCCACCCACTGTTTCGGATATCGGATAATAAGTCGAGGATGCTTGGAAGAAAGTACCATAGCACTCTTTCGGAAACTACGTAATTCCTTATCTACCTCGCTGGGATTGCCCAACTTCTCTAATATACTTTTTTCTAATGTTTTAGGCATAGTCCTTCCTTCACCTCTTCTCGTAGTTTAGAATATATCATATTTTTCTGTATTGTCAAGTGGCCATAAGTATCCATTTATGCTATTATCCTCTCTTTGACCACCTTGCCCTTGCTGCCTTTCTTGCTATTTCTTTTCGTTGCTCAGGAAGCAGCTTCGCTGCACGTGCAAGTCCGCCTTTTCTACCGCCTAAACTACCAAGCACAACTGCATGCATATTCTTCTGTGTCTCTACGAATTCTTCTGAGAGTTTAGGCGTAGGGTCGCCTAATCCATTAACATCTCTCATTGCCTTATTTATGCTTGACCGCTTATGCATACTCCAATTATGCCACATTTGACCGTTTTTGTCTAGTCCCCTAAATTCATGCCGTCGGGCTTATAACCCGAAGGCACCAATGCGTTAAAGGAAGAAAGAATACGACCTCCGGTATGAGACAAAGGTTGCATACAAGCGTTACCCCATGGCTTAAGATAGTTATATTGAAATACGGAGAGGTGTATCTCCGTATAGGAGGATTAGTGGCTATGCGAGAAAAGATAGAAGCAGCGATTGACCGTGTAAGACCCGCTCTGCAGGCCGATGGTGGCAATGTGGAACTAGTCGAGGTAGAGGATGGGGTGGTCTCAGTAAGGCTAACCGGTGCCTGCGGCGGTTGCCCTATGGCAACGATGACCCTAAAGAACGGGATCGAGCGCATTATCAGGGAAGAAGTGCCTGAGGTCAAAGAAGTAGTCGCGGTATAAGCGGGCAAACAAATGCACAAATACTCACAGAAGCCTTGAAGTAAGGAGTTACATGTAATGAGAATCTTTATGGCCATTGTAGTTATACTTCTATGTGGTGCTGTCGCGGGGACAGTGATGGTTGTAAGGGAAATTCCAAGAAGGGGAAATATCGATAACGCAGAGTACCTTCAATCTATAGAGATTAAAGACTATGAAGGTATAGACCTTTCATCGATAGTCGATTTTTGGGAGAACTCAATAAAAGGCCCTCAGTACGTAGATATGGATAGTTACAGGCTTAAAGTTAGCGGCTTGGTAGAGAGCCCCATGAGCTATACTTTCGATGATGTTACCAATAACCACCAGAATTATAAAAAAGTAGTGACATTGCACTGCGTAGAAGGATGGAGTGTCACTATCCTATGGGAGGGTGTGCTTGTTAGAGACCTGATACAAGAGGCAGGAGCTTCTCCAAATGCAAGTGTAGTGATATTCCACGCATACGACGGATATACAACCTCTCTCCCTATCGAGTATATAATCGACCAGGATATAATCGTGGCACATAAAATGAATGGCGTTCTCCTTCCCCCTGAAAGGGGTGCTCCCTTTCAGCTTGTAGCCGAAAGTCGATGGGGATACAAATGGATAAAATGGATAACGGAAATCGAAATTTCGGATAATACCGATTACAAAGGCTTCTGGGAGCATCGGGGATACTCCAACGATGCAAATATAAATGATAGCTTTTATTAAGAGATGATGAAGCCTATAATTTAGACGAAACATGGTTTCTATATTAGTGTTTACTACGCTTGACCCAAACAGTAAGGGCGCGGCTTCTCGACCGCGCCCTCATAAGTTCTTGGTAGCGTGAGTTGGATTCCAACCAACGAGGGGATCCGGTCTGCAGGCTCTATATTGAGCCTAACTGGCGCCCTGGAGTTCGGATGTGCAATATGCACACCGTTTGGCCTCTATGGCGATTTTAGACAGGCAGTAAGGGCAGTCTTTCGTATTCTCCGGCTCCGGTACTTCAGCTCCCCTCCGCATCTTGTTGATGTAGCGGACAAGAAGAAATACAGCAAATGCAATTATGAGGAAGCTGATTATGGCCATAATAAACACACCGTAGTTGATTGTGACTGCCCCGGCGGCCCTAGCGTCGGCAAGAGAAGCATAGGGTCCAAGTGGATCCCCTTCTTGAAGAACGGCGAAAAGGTTGCTGAAATCAACGTTGCCGAGTGCCAGTCCAATAGGAGGCATAATGATATCCGCGACAAATGACGTCACTATGACACCAAACGCCGCACCGATTATTATCCCAACCGCCATGTCAACCACATTGCCACGCATTATGAATTCTTTGAAATCCTTGCGCATCGATTTCTACCTCCTTCTAAATAGATTGACTCTTGCTACCCGGTCAAAGTCCTAGTTAGGCAGCCCAGAGGAATACCCAGCCTCTTTAATATCACTGACAATATTAAGTCTAGCTTTAACACTTCCCTATTCTGAACATCTTAGTGCCGCATGTCGGACACAAACCCTGGGTTGCCGGCTTGCCTTTTTTCAGCGTTACACTCTTGGCATCCTTCATTTCCCTTTTAGTACGACACTTCATACAGTATGCTTACATTGACTCACCCCCTTTCCTATATTTTTGCCTGAATGATAGGACTTTCGCTACAGAAATGTCAACAATCTGACCCGCCCCGGATTATTGTAACGCCCAAAAATTAGAGTTGCTGGTATACATGGTGGCTGCATAACCTCTGGAGCTGGTGGCTGATGCCCCAGAGAGCTGCGCGGTCTAATCCGGTGGTAATCCTTATGCCCGTTCTCGACAAAGTACCTTCGCCTCCGCTTTCTGGTAGATAGATAAAAAGTCACGGCTTGAGGCTGTTAGCCCGCTATTTCTTGGTAGCGGGATTTTGGATTCGAACCAACGACCTCCGGAATGAGACAAATGTTGCATACAAGGGTCACCCCATAGCTTAAGATAGTTATATTGAAATACGGAGAGGTGTATCTCCAGATAGGAGGATTAGTGGCTATGCGAGAAAAAATAGAAGCAGCGATTGACCGTGTAAGACCCGCTCTGCAGGCCGATGGTGGCGATGTGGAATTGATCGAGGTAAAGGATGGGGTGGTCTCGGTTAGGCTAACCGGTGCCTGCGGCGGTTGCCCTATGGCAACGATGACCCTAAAGAACGGGATCGAGCGCATTATCAGGGAAGAAGTACCCGAGGTCAAAGAAGTAGTCGCGGTATAAGCAGGAAACCTATGGCCGAGATCCTCACAAATACCTTCAAGCAGGGAGTTGTCCTCTTTGAGTTTATATTAGCTTTCGCAGCGATTGTTCTATGCGTTGCTTGTACCGAGACTGCTGAAATAGTCTCAATCAACCCCCTAATCCCCCAATCTTGGGGGACTCGTTAATGCTGCCCCGATACATCGGGGAAACCCCCGGTATATATTTATTATGATCGAGCAAGGGAGAGATATGCCTGATAGGATAGTAAAAAGCGATGCGGAGTGGAGGCAGCTTCTTACAACGGAGCAATATGAGGTTGCCCGAAAAAAAGGAACCGAACTAGCTTTTACCGGCAAGTACTACAACTTTAAGGAAAAAGGCACATATCAATGTGCCTGTTGCGGTAACGAGCTATTCAGCTCCGAGACCAAGTACGATTCGGGAACAGGTTGGCCAAGCTTCTGGGCGCCACTCTCAGAGCAAAACATTACGACAGAGACAGATACCAGTGCCGGTATGATAAGGACCGAAGTAATGTGCCAAAGGTGCGGTGCACACCTGGGACACCTATTTAATGACGGCCCCTCACCAACCGGGCTTCGCTTCTGCCTCAATTCGATCTCTATGAAGTTCGCTGCGGGTATGGGGAAATAGGGTCGGCATGAAAAAAAGACCGTAACGGACTCCCCGGTCAAGATTACGGTCTCTAGCTTCCCTGGTAGGCCAAGTTGGACAATACAAAGAACCTTCAGCTTAACTATTAATATCCCTGCATGATCAGCGATATCGCCTGACACAGAACAGGTCGGTGCTTAATTGCACACTTTCGACTTTGGTTAGGTGACTGAACAGAATAGAAGATCGTGTGATTGATTAAACCGTGCTTATATACTTGACAAAGGTTAGTTTTTGTGTTATACTCATTATATGAGGCTGAATCATAGCTATTTAGAGTCTTTTTCATGGGCTACTTCCTTAAGTTTATCGACAACTTTTTTAGGAAATAGCTTCTTTATTACTTCCTCAGTTGGCTTTTCGGTTAGCTTCTGTTTTTTCTTAGGCATGGGAGGTCTCCAATGAACAAAAAGAATGGAACAAAACAAGAGATAAACCTGATAACACTTGTAGAGCGATACCACAACGAAGATAAGTGCCGAGCTTACCTTGAGGAACTACGCTGGCCGAATGGTGTTGCTTGTCCTCGCTGTGGTTCAGTGAGCATATCGAGGATACAAAAACCCCGCGTCTTTGACTGTAATTCATGTCGCTATCAATTCTCCGTTACTTCGGGAACTATCTTTCACGATTCCCACCTTCCTTTGTGGAAGTGGTTTGCTACTATGTATATGATGATAGAGTCTAAGAAGGGTATCTCTGCTAATCAGGTTAAGAGGACTATTGGAGTATCCTATAAGACAGCCTGGTATCTCTGTCACCGGATAAGAAACGCTATGTCTGACGGAACACCAAATCCGCTTAAGGGTATTGTAGAAGTTGATGAGACCTATGTGGGTGGCAAAACTAAGGGAATGGGTCACGGCTTTAAGGGCAATAAGACTATTGTTGTTGGTGCTACTGAGCGTGGCGGCGAAGCTAGGCTTCAAGTGATCGATGATAATGGGCGCAAGACGCTTCACCAGTTTATTCGAGAGAATACGGCACCCAATACTGAAGCTATCTACACTGACGATTGGCCTGCTTATAAGGGAATCACTGACCAGGATACGAGGCATGAAACGGTCAACCATAGTGCCGAGGAATGGGTGAGAGGCGATGTCCATACCAACTCCGTAGAAGGTGTCTGGTCGCTTCTTAAACGCTCTATTGTTGGCTCTTATCATAAAGTCAGCGTTAAACATCTCGATGCTTACCTTGACGAGTTAGAATGGCGATTTAATAACCGTGAGAACCCATATCTGTTTAGAGATACCCTATTGAAGCTAATCAATTCTGAGAACATTACTTATGAGAAATTGACTACATAATAGATTTAGGCAGAGTTAGGACACTTTTTACATGTCTACTATAATCACTTCGATCTAAGATATCATTCAAAGAGTTGGGCATTACTTGGCTCATCCTCTGGAATTATCTTAAGACGTAATCTCTTCCACCCTATTGGCCTTGCACCTTTCATACTAACCGTGGCCAATTGACTAAATTCGCATAGAACTATCTGATTTGTTTTAGGACTTGTAGTAAGATTATATGATAAAGTAAAGTGTATTTCGTCCTTACTTTCTTCCATCGGTTCAAGCCATTTGATATTGAACCCCCCCGACCATTCAAATGGGCAAGGTATTTTTCTTCCAAATACATTCTTAATATGTGCTATTGCATGAGCATCTGTGAAAGTTAACATAATGCTATTCATGGTATCCTTATTTGTAACATCCATTGATACAGGGATGGTTAGTTTGTATCCTCCGTTGATTTTGTGTTGAGTGATACTTCCCATACTTACATAGTAAATAGGATGATATTTTCGCCAGTACCACCACTCCCTAACCATTGTATTGCACCTTTTGAAGAGGGTGGTTATGATACGAGGTGACCTGCAGATTTTGGGGATAGTGATACTTATAATAGTAGTGATTACAGAGGTTAGAATGATGATTACAAGAGTTACTTGACCTTCTGAGGTTTGAAAGAAATCCCAGGCAGACTTCAGCCAATCCATGATAACTTATTCTATCACTTCTGCCTCCTGAGTCAAGTATATAATTCCGGATTAAACGATCTGGACAAAGGTGCACCCAAGGGAAGGAAGTTCGAACGAGGACGGCGTTGAGAGATCGGTAAAAAACGTTTTGCACAGTATGTATTTTCGATAAATCTGCAGGGTCGCGGTATAGTCCACACCTGAAGCGTAAGTATGTGAGAGCATCAGCATGCCGGTCACCGGCGGTGTGCCCCACCATTACAAGAACACCAAGAATAAATAATAGACTAATATATTGACAAGGGTCAGCGGCAGCCCTATCTTCACGAATTCAAGAAACGTCAATGTCTCGCCGGATCTTCTTTCCGCGTTCTGTATTATTATCACATTGCTAGCCGCCCCGAGGATGGTGAGGTTGCCGGCGATGGTGCTCCCTACGGCCAGCGCCATCATCGCTTTGGTCTCGGCTCCCAGCTGAACTAGCGTGGGCAGGTACAGCGCAACCAGCGGGACGTTAGAGATGAGCTGGCTCAAGAGGACGCTTGTTGTCATAATAACGCTTCCTGAAGCTAGATTAAGATCCATTGAGCTGACTATTGACTGGAATACCTCAGAGTCCCAAACGCTCTGCATAAGGATGAACATAGAGGCAAAAAAGACCAGCGTGTACCAATCGATTCTCCTGATAATACCGAGCCTTTTTGAGCTGAGGAGCACAACTGGCAAGGCTGAGACAAGCGCAATATAGGTTAGCCTGAAGTCGATCTGTAAATCTGTAAATACCAACACGATCTTTGCCACTACTAGGGCAAACATCAGGGCCAGCGAAACCTTAGAGAGTACTGCCAGTTTCCGGTCCGCTATGGGCACCGGGGAGTGGGTGAGCGGCTCACCGCTGAAGTGCTTTCTGTATAGGAGCTTCAACAGAAGGTAAGCCAAGAACAGGTTTAGCAGTGTTGGAATTGAAAGGTACTTGAAGAATGTAACGAAGGGATTGGTGATATTCCCATTGATGGAAATCAGGAGATTCTGCGGATTCCCTATAGGGCTCATTGCACTGCCGATCGTTACCGCGAAGGCCAGCGCAATCAACAAGACCTTGGGCTGCACGTTGGTTCTCCTTGCAAGCGACAGGACAACAGGGGTCCCTATGATGGCTAACGTGTCGTTCATCAACAGCGCGGAGAGCATGCCCATTCCAAAAAGTATCGAAAGCACCAGACTGTCTAAAGTCCTTCCCCTCTTGAATAATCTTGAGGATAGATGCGCGAGGTAGCCGCTCTCTTCTAGGGCCTGCCCGACTATAAACGTCCCGAACAGGAACAGCATCACGTCGAGGTTGACAGACTTGAGAGCATTCTGCGGAGAGATCTGCCCGGTGAGCAGGACCCCAATAGCCCCGAGGAGCATTATCTGCCATATCTGCAGCCTTATATTGCCGATGTGCCTGACCGCAATCAGTACAAAGACGACAAGCAGGACGATTAACGGGATCATATTAATTTATGCTTACAAGTCGGCTCACATCACTGGTGCCGATCACTATTTATTACAGCCCCGGCAGATTGCGCTCCCACTTGGAGATGCCACACCTGGCTGTAATTACTGTATTATATTAGTTTCCTGTAAATTCTACATAGCATAGATCACCAACCATGCCTGTGGAACTTTATAGATTGCTCCCTGTCTGGCAGCACTATCTGCTGAATCAGTGTTGGGTAGCTCGAATGCCGGCGACTGTGGGCAGCTTTAACCCAACTACAGAACATTTGATGGCTGGTGAAACTGGAGTGCTGACTGCTGCGACCAATTTGAACAACTCGTCAAATTGTGCAGCTACGAAGGTGTTGACTCAAGAAAAGTTGAAAGCGGCTTTGAAAATCAAATCTGTAGTTCTATCTATTGAGCAACGCGGAGAGCTAGGCTTGCTACAGATATAAAGTCAAGGTTCCTGAAGGGGAGTTCCCACTGAGTATCGCCGAGTCAATGAGTCGAAATCGCGTTTTTGATGCTCTGTAGCTATAAAACTCCGACTCCTAACTTCTGATCAGGGTGTTAAGGACCAAAGACCCGTATTCCATGCCATTATATTCGAAAAGAGGGGCCTGATCGGCCCCCCTTTTCTTTGATTGTCTCCAGCCATTTTGGCTAGCTGTGAATCCTTAGTGTTTGCC
>Ga0307378_10002612_pt1 | contig 27237 bp, 22 predicted proteins | sample UN1MG_FD_202238 | JGI IMG/M metagenome (GOLD analysis project Ga0307378, IMG submission 202238) | Soil microbial communities from Risofladan, Vaasa, Finland - UN-1 | ecosystem: Environmental > Terrestrial > Soil > Coastal area > Acid sulfate soil | place: Finland: Risofladan, Vaasa | collected... | reverse complement strand
CCTTAAAGCGGCTTCTACTGGACTTTCCTCTAATTCCATAAACCCGCTGGGTAGTGCCCATTCGCCTTTACGGGGTTCTATTTTCCTTTTGATTAACAATATTTTGCCTTTATCATCTCTGGCTATCACTGCTACTACCGGAGTAGGATTTTCGTAATATATTTTTTCGCACCTCGAGCAATGCAATCTTTCTTTTCCTTCCAACATCTTTCTGGCTAATTTATAACCACAATAAGGACAAAATTTTATGGATAAATTACTTTTCATGTATTGCTAACTCCTTTTAGAGTAGATACAGGGTCTGCTCCAATTTTTTTCAATAAGCCCTCCTGGGTAAAACTAAAATAATTATCTTCTCCCAAAATTATATGATCCAGTACTTTAACCCCCACCAGTTCGCAGGCACCCGCCAGGCGCTCAGTAATATCTAAGTCATTTTTACTGGGATTTGATTCTCCGCTGGGATGATTATGTAAAAATATAACCGAGGCAGCAGATTCTTTAATTATCTCCTTTAATGCCTCGCGGGGATGGACAATACTTTCCGTCAAACTCCCTACTGAAATATCAATATCCTTGATAATTTTATTCTTTACGTCTAACATTATTACCTTAAATTTTTCCTTCTTTAAATCTCTCATGCACGGTCCATAATAATTTACTAAGTCCAAGGCATTATGAATTTTCTTTTTAGGTGAATTGGTTTCCCTCAAAAGTCTCTTCCCTATCTCAAGAGCTGCCTTTATTTGGGCAAATTTAGCCAGGCCTATCCCCTTAACAGAACTCATCTCCGGGTAACTTAAAGAATTTAATTTCCTTAGACTCTTTGTTTCTGATAATAAATCTTTCGCTACTTCCACCGATGTCTTCCCCTGATAACCCTTAACCAATATTATTCCTAATAATTCCGCATCTGTCAAGCAATCTACGCCATGCTCAACTAACCTCTCTCTCGGTCTTTCATTGTCCGGCCAATCCTTCACAGTATAATTCTTCTTCTCCATCTCTTACTCCTTTTTATAAATGTAAAGAAAAGTGCCAGGCACTTTTCTTTACATTTATGACAACTTTTGTGCCAGGTACTTTTCTTTACATTTTATTCGATTTAAGCGGTATTGTAATTTTTCTCTTAGAAAAATATTTTTTTTAATATTTAAAGCTTCTTCTATTATCGTCTCTGCTTTTTGATAATCCTTTAAATGATGTTCGTAATATTTGGCTAACTCTTCATAAGGATAATAAATAAATTCTCGGCTTCTTTCTATTATCTCTTTCCATATTTTTTCTGCTTCTTCCCATTTTCCCTGCCTCTTATAAGAGAAAGAACTCAATCTTAATATCTCTAAGGCCTCTTCCTCTGCTAAATTGTGTTTTAAAGCTTCAGCATAATAGTGGGTGCTCTGCTCGTATCTCTTCTCTTCATCAAACATCTTACCTATACTAAAAATATCCATTCCGTATTCGGTATTATTTAAAGGATCTTCTACTAGAAAACACATCCTGCTGACCAGGGCTACCAGAGAAAGGATATCCTGTAAATTATGTTCAAATACCTGTTTTAATGCTCGGGCATCTTTGGTTTTAAGATACCTGAAATAAATCTCGGGGACAAGATAACCCGGAACATCGTTTTCTCTAATTACCCCCAATATATCTCTTTCTACTGTAGATAGTGAACAATTTTCTAATCTTCTTTTCCATAAACGGCGGGCAGGGTAAAGTAAATCAAAATGACCAGGATTTTCTAAATTTAATTTCATCCCGGACATAATAAAACGGCTCTGAATTAAAGGAAAGTCAAAAGTCTTACCATTATACGAAACTATCGCTTCAAAATTGGAAAGAAATTCATTTACTGCTGATAACAAAGCCCGCTCTTCATTAAAATCCCGCATAAAATATTGCCGGACACAAAATTGGTCTCCTTCAAAATATCCTACTCCCACCAGAAAAATATAAGTCCCTGCTCCTCCGGCTAACCCGGTAGTCTCGGTATCTAAAAAAACGGTCTTGTGAATATCTATTTCTTTTAATCTGTCATCCCTGGCTAAACTGCAAATAGTTTTGGCGGAAGATTGAAAAATTTGAAAAAGTTCAACCTCACCGCACCTATAATCCTGGGGGAAATAATTTTCCCGGATAAAACTTTCCCCGAAAGGAGTAGAGATAAATTTTCCCGATAATACTTCTTCTATCTTTACTTCCTGATTCACAATACATGTGCTTTTCTTTTTTTGTGATTGAATAATAACATCATTTACATTCCTTCTTAGCTGGGCAATCTTTTCCAGTCGGTTTTTTATATCATCCATAATCAGCTTAAAGCCTCCCTTAAAATTAGAAGAGCGCTATCTTTTCCTTTTGTGCCCACTTCGTCAATAGGCCCCACACAGGAAGGACAGCCTTTTTCACATCCGCAGCCTTGAATCAACTCCTGAGCTGCCTGCAATAAAGTCCGTCGGAGTTCAAACATCTTCTCGCTAAATCCTACTCCTCCGGGATAATTATCGTAGATATAAATAGTCGGTTCCCCGGTAAAAGGAGAACGCACTTCCGAAACTGCCCTGATATCTTTAGGGTCACACATAACATATAAAGGAACAACATTAATAAGGACATTAGATAGAGCTAAAAGCCCGCTGCTCAAATTAAAAGATGTACTTTCACTTTCCAAGTGCTTCAATAACTCTCTAATATCATCAGCCAAAGTAAGCCAGTAAGCGGTGGTATGCATTTCTTCCGGCGGTAAAGATATTTCCCCAAAACCAATATTTTCGTGAGTATAAAATTTTATTTTTTTATAACAGGTAGAAACGGTAGTAATAGCTACTTCTCCGTAGGCATGCTCCATATTCAATTCTTCACCTTTTTCAAACACCTCCAAAACCTTAATATTAGTCTCGTCCAAGGCATCAGTGTAATAATTTACTTTGACTTTTTCAGCATAGGCTTTTTGATTCTGATAATCCAACCGGTGAATAGCATATTGTTCGCCTTCATGCAGATAAATGGCTCCTTCGTAAATAAGAGTGGGTACGCTGGCTCTATCCACTTCTCCGATAACCTGTTCCCGCTGATCAGCAGTATCTATAATTACAAAATTATCTACTGAAGCACTACGTAAACTTATCTCTTCGGTGGGATAAATCTCGCTCATCCAATACCATTTCTTCTCCACGTAATGAAGTACGCCTTCCTTCTCTAAATACTCCAGAACCTCCCGAAGTTTTTTAGTTCCAAAATCTTCCCCTTCTTCAAAGGGTAATTCAAAAGAAGCACACCTGATATGACTGACTAAAATACTTAAATTATCCGGATCAATAACTGCGCTCTCCGGTGATTCTCCGAAGAAATAATCAGGATGATTTATTACAAACTGGTCTAAAGGATTACTGGAAGCAACTAAGATAGCTATTGAACTATTAGATCGGCGTCCAGCCCTTCCAGCCTGCTGCCAGGTACTGGATATAGTTCCGGGATATCCCGCCATAAAACAGGCATCAAGCTGGCCGATATCTATACCCAGCTCCAGGGCATTGGTGCTTACCACTCCTTTTATTTCTCCGTCTTTTAAACCTTTTTCTATTTCACGTCTTAGATTCGGTAAATATCCTCCTCTATAACCTCTGACTATATCCTTGGACCTCCCCGTTTTTACTAAAAAATCTTTTAAGTAACTGGTTAAAATCTCGGTAGTTAACCTGCTCCGCGCAAAGATTATGGTCTGAATGTTATAATTTAAAAAATAGGCAACAAAACGGGCTACTTCTTTGATTAAACTTTTCCTGATTCCCAATTCTTTATTAATTACCGGAGGATTATAAAATAAAAAATGTTTCTCGCCCTGGGGGGCACCATTATTATCAACCAGAACAAAATCTTCTCCTACAATCTTCTGGGAAAGCTCTTGAGGATTAGCAATAGTCGCCGAACAGCAGATAAATTGAGGGCTCGAACCATAAAATCGGCAGATTCTCTTCAATCTTCTTATCACGTTGGCCAGATGGCTTCCGAATACTCCCCGATAAATATGAACCTCATCGATTACCACATATTTCAAATTTACAAAAAAATCCATCCATTTAGTATGATGGGGTAATATCCCCAAATGCAGCATGTCCGGATTAGTTACTACAATATGTCCTTTCTTACGGATGGCCTGCCGGGCAGAAGAAGGGGTATCTCCATCATAGGTATAGGTCTTAATTCCTTCATCTAAGGCTGATACTAATTGATATAATTCAGTCAATTGGTCTTGAGATAAAGCTTTAGTGGGAAACAGATAAAGAGCCCGGCTATTTTCATTTCTTAAGATGGAATCCAATACCGGCAGATTATAACAAAGAGTTTTTCCGGAAGCGGTGGGTGTCACCACCACTACATTATTTTTATTCTTTATAAATTCTAAGGCAGAAGCCTGGTGAGAATAGAGTTTGTTGATACCTTTTTCTTTCAAAATCCGTACCAGCTTACTCTCTATCCACTCCGGAAACTCCTCATAAATTCCGGATTTAGCTGGAATATGCCTCCAGTCAGTAAAGCAGGAGCTTATTTTATTATATATTTTTAATTCATTTAAGATTCTCTCTACCAGCATTTATTTGAATCCTCAATTTGAAATTAAACTCTTTACTAAATTAATATTTTTTAGATCGTCTTTTTCGTCATGCTTGGGAGTCTCCAGAATAAAAGGCAGGTCTTTTAGATATTTATGATTCACTAACCCCCTAAAACCTTCCAGCCCTATATATCCTTTGCCAATATGCATATGTCTGTCTTTTCGTGAACCCAAAGGAAATTTTGAATCATTAAGGTGTATCACCTTTAATCGCTCTAAACCCAAATATTTATCAATCTCCCCTAAGGTCTGTTCGACCCCTTCCTGATGCGAAAGGTCATATCCTGCCCCAAAGGCATGACAGGTATCAAAACACATTCCTATCCTCTTTCTATCTTTTACCTCTTCTACCATCCTCTTTAACTGGTAAAAAGTGTAACCTAAATGTGTACCTGAACCGGTAGTATCTTCCAATAATATCATCGTCTTTAAACCTAAATCTGCACTTTTCTCTAAAATAATATTAAGGGCTCTGATTATCCTCTGAATCCCGTATTCTTCTCCTGCTCCGGTATGGGCCCCCGGGTGGGTAATTAGGTAGGGTTCGGTCAGTAAAATGTCAGCTCTCTTCATCTCTTCTAAAAAAGCATTAATTGATTTGAAATAAAGTTCATCTAAGGGAGAAGCCAAATTAATGAGATAAGAGGTGTGAATAAAAGCGGGGTTAATATTAGAATTTTTTAAATTCTCTCTAAAATTCTCTACTTCGTCCTTTTTTAAAATCTTCTCGCGCCAGGTGGATGCATTCTTGGAAAATATCTGCATGGTACTGCATCCTAATTCCTCTGCTCTCTTAACAGAATTATCTATTCCCCCGACGATAGAAATATGGCATCCAATCTTCAATCTCTATTTCCTCTTTTCTTCTTCGGTTATTTAATTTTAATTATAAAAATTATCAATTAATTAGAAATTTCATTGACTTCTCTACTTTTATAAGTATAACATATTACTATAATCTAATTAAACAATTATTACCCTTATACTCTGCTCGCTTAATAAATATTTTGGTTAAAAAATAGGGGAAAGAAATGCATAAACAAATCCTTAAAGAATTAAAAGAACATATGCCTTTTACTGCTTTCGGAGCTGCTACCGGAATAATTATGATAATATTTTTGCGCAAACTACCTTCCAGATTTTCCTATAATATTTTTTATACCCTTCATCCCCTACATGTTTTTTTAAGTGCAATGGTTACTGCTTCTATATATAATTTTTATAAATGTGATAGGGGTAAGAAAAAATGTAACCTGGGAATTTTAATCCTCATCGGTTATTTAGGTTCTGTCGGAATAGCCACATTAAGTGATTCGATAATTCCCTATCTGGGTGAAATTTTGCTCAATATGCCTCATCGAGAAATTCATTTGGGCTTTATTGAAGAATGGTGGCTGGTAAACCCTTTAGCCTTATTCGGCATTGGAATAGCTTATCTAAGGCCTTCCACAAAGTTCCCTCACTTTGGTCATGTTCTCCTTAGCACCTGGGCTTCGCTCTTCCATATTATTATGGCTTTAGGACAAACTTTGAACTGGCTTACCTATATTGGTATTTTTATTTTTCTATTTCTCTCTGTTTGGATACCTTGCTGTGTAAGTGATATCGTATTTCCTCTATTGTTTGTAAAAACACCAGAAAAATAAATATATCTTCCGCCTGGCTTCTAATTGTGGCCGGCTATAATTTTTTCTCTTTCTCTTTTTCTGAAAAAGTCAACCCATCATCACTTTTAATCAGAAAGAAATTATTTTTTGTCCAATAAGTATATTTTATAATGCCCTGCGAACTGCAACATTAACCAGATTTCATCAAAAATAGCATTTGTAAATTTTTTGCCCTGATTAATATAATACTCTACCGCTTCCTTTTCGGTTAAACCTACTCCGTCTTCTATAATTAAAAATAATTTACCAGCATTATTATATTTTTTTTCAGTTTTATTTTTTATCCGCTCATTTAAGGAATCGCAAAACATTTGGGTCGCCTCGGCCAAGTAATCTTTCTTATCTTTATTTTTACGGTTATTATTTTTATTTTTTGCCCTCTTTTTCATTAATTTAACTAATCCCCAGGCAGCTTTCGCCTCATCTTTATTATAATAAACCGGGGCAATTTCGATGCTTAAATCATCTGTGCAAATACAAGAGGGTTCTTTTTTAATGGGATTCCCTAAACTAGTAAAGCGGTAATCCACTTTATTCTTTTTATTATATTCTTTTAGAAAAATTTTACAGGTTTCTTTTTCTGAAATCATATAATCAATTTCTCTGTCACTTCTGTCTTCCTTGATCGATTTATTGGGGAGCATTTCTATTATTTTTAACCTCCATAAAAAAATAACTTTTTTTATACTCCTATGTCTTAGCTCATTTAATAATTTATCCTTTATTAATTAATATTTGATATATCTTCTAATTGTCTCCCCCTCTTATTCATATATTATTTTTGTAATTATATCATATTAAGTCAACTTTAATAAATATAACTCTGGAATTTTCCCTTATTTCTTTTAAATCGTGAAATCATTATATTGTATATGACTAAGCACACTTAATTAATCTTTTTGTTAATATATTATACTTTGGTGATGAAGAATTTATCAAGTGAACAAAAACAGTATCGGGTAAGAGCAGTATCGAGTATCAAGTATATAGTACCGAGTCCAGGATAGGATTCGGGTAGAAATGTGGGAAAGAACAATATAGAACTATTTAGTATTTAGTAACAAGAGAAAAGATGCGGGTTTGAATCACGGGAAAACTACTCGATGTAGGGGCAGACCTTGTGTCTGCCTTCTTTAAATGATACAGAGAATCATCCTCTGTATTCATCCATGATGTGTCAAAGAACCGTCCCCTGACACACTATTATATTTCATGGGGCTAAGCACACTTAATTAATATTTTTGTTAATTTATTCTACTTTGGTGATGAAGAATTTGTCAAGTGAACAAATTGTCTTATAAAATAGCAAGAACAACAAAGATATATTATGAGTTAGATTTGACACAAAAGATAAGTTGTTATATTGTAAAAATTATAAAAATCCTATAAGAAGCTAAAGGATTAAAAAGAATGATATTGTCAATGGAAGATATAAAAGCATTATGTACCGAAACTTCTTTTGTACGCGGCTTAGAATATTTCCGCATGGGTAATGTTACCGACTTAGAGCAATTCGGGAACAAAATCACCGCTACGGTAGAAGGAACGAGGGATTATACGGTAACAATCCGTACAGATAAAAAAGCTATTACAGCCACCTACTCTTGTCCTTACGATTGGGGAGGTTGTTGTAAACATATTGTGGCTGCGCTTATCGCCCTATCAGAAAATAATCCAGATTAAACTAAATAGCCGATAAAGATAAAATCAGTAAAGAGATTGGAAGCCTTTTATAATTTTGAGATATGAAAATAATTTCTTATATATATTCTATTTAAGATGTTCTCCATCCCTTGAAAGGGGGAGAACATCAAGATACGATATAAATCATTATTATTTTTTTATATGCACCTTACAGTCGGAACCAGTTGTGTGTACCATGATTTGGTTGTCCTTATCCTTTAATTCTGTAACACCAAAGGTGATAGGGTAATTATTACCCTTTATCACAGCAATAAAGGAAACAATCACAATATTCCCGGTACCACTAACAGGTCCTGCTAAACTTTCCAAATTTAAAGTTATCGAACCAAGCGGACCACTAAGATCCGGTAATACAACGGCATCAGAGAAAAAACTACCCGGTTTAGCTGAAAGAAATGGCATTGCAACATGATCAAAATTTAAAGTAATGCTGGCTCCTAAAAGATCAGTCACGTTTTCTACTTCCACATTTATTGAAAATGATTCACCAATCTTTGCATTCTGAGTATGAGGGAGTAGCTCTAAATTAGGCGGTATAGGATTAACCGTCACATCTACCGTATCCTCTTTGGTTATTGTCCCCTCGGTATAGCTTACGGTAATGGTGACAGAACCCTGTGCTTCACCGGTAACTACTCCGGTATCGACAGTAGCTATCACCTCATTATCTGAACTATAACTGCAATCGGCAAGGGTGAGTGGTTTATCCGGACCATAGTTGTAACTGGCCATAATCGAGGTGATGGTACCGGTTTCTCCTACAAACAAGGTCATGGTTGCTGGAAGAACGGTGATAGATGTTAACTCAATGGGATTAACCGTAACTGCTACTGTGTCAGTCTTGGTTATCCCGCCTTCAGTATAACTTACGTATAAATCGTCCAACCCTTCTGTTACCCCAGTCACTACACCATCACAGACGCTTGCTATGCCTCCGATATTACAACTATAGCTGCAATCGGCAAAGGTGAGCGGTTTATCCGAACCATAGCTGTAACTGGCAGTAACCGAGTTAATTCTACGTACTTCTCCTGAAAATAAGGACATGGTATCGGGATCCACCATAATAGAAGTTAATTCTATGGGATTAACCGTCACTGCTATTGTATTAGTCTTGGTTATTGTGCCTTCGGTATAGCTTGCGGTAATGGTGTCTGGACCTTCTGCCAAGCCAGTCACTACACCATCACAGACGCTTGCTATGCCTCCGATATTACAACTATAGCTACAATCGGCAAAGGTGAGCGGTTTATCCGGACCATAGTTGTAACTGGCAGTAATTGAAGTAAGGACATGTTCTTCTCCTACAAATAAGTTCATGGTATCGGGAAGAACTGTGATACTTGTGAGTATATCATAAACGGTTATTATAAAACTCTGGGAAGTAGATTTTTCTCCATCACTTACCTCCACTGTAACATTATTGTCTCCGATTTGACTGGAGATAGGTGCCCAGCTAATCTCACCGGTTACCGAATCAATCGTCATACCGATAGGATTAGTTGCCAAAGAATATGTCAAGATATCGTTATCAGAATCGGTGGCTTTTACATCATAAGTATACAGTTCATCAACTAATACACTGGTGATGGGAGTTGATGTAATAACAGGAGCATGATTACTAAGTGTAGGTGGATTAACTGATGGAGCTTCACTTACTGTAATTGAAAAACTTTGAGTGTCATACAATTCTCCATCACTCACCTTAACAGTAACATCATGACTTTTATTTTTGACTGCAGTGGGGATCCAATTAATAACTCCGGTTTCACAATCAATCGTCATACATCTTGGACATGTAGTTAAAGAACATATTAAAGTATCATCATCAGGGTCAGTGGCCTCTACATCATAAATATATAGCTCTCCGACTGTAGCTGTAGTGATGGGAGTTGATGTAATAACAGGAGCATGATTCACAGGTGCAAGAAAAAAACATGAAAATAAAGGTAAGAATAATAATAGAAATAGTAAAATTAAAACTTTTTTACCGACTACTTTTTTCATTTAAAAATGTATCTCCAAAACTTAAAAATTTGGTACTGTATACAATTTTGGTTGCTATTTACTCTTTTAGTTCTTTTTTTAAAATAAAAAAGTCCTGGCCAAACCTTATACCAAGACTTTTTTTCTATTAAAATACTTGTAATTTTGTAAAACTTATATTAAAATATGAAATTACAAGCCGACCAATTGTTTTTGGTGATACTGGGCAATTGGTATAAGGTTTGGCATACCCCTTGGTCTAACGGCCAAGGGGTTATTTTATTTTTTTCAGAATAATTTTTAAAATTGAATCATTGTATTATTTAATATTTCTGTACTGTAACTTAGCTTATCAGCAACCAAAAAGAAAAAAAACTGCCAACTTTTTTTCTTAAAAGTTGGCAGTTTGGAAATCATGTCACTAAAAGTGATTTAGACCCATGACTTTGTGTCCTATCCTTTGGGATAGTTTACTTTTTTCAACTTTTTTTGAATTATTTACTAAATAATTCAGCTTTAGCTGATAAAGTCTGCTTTACTACCAGATAATAGAATAGATATTTAAATTTATGAAATAGTTCACGTAGTTATCAAAATTTTTTAAAGAACTTTTCTTTATTTTTTTATATATGCTTACATTATACTCCATAAATCTCAAAAATCCTTCTTTTTTTTAAAATATTTTTATTTATATATATATTATAATTATTTGAAGGAATTATAAATAAAACAGAACACGAGATTGCTTCACTGTTTCACTCCTCACAAGGACATGTAAACCTTTTAATTGCTTGACATTAATATCGTTATATCTTAATATATAGATATAGTGATATATTTTACTTAAAAGGAGTAAATTACCATGAAAGTAGTAGTTGTAGGAGGAGTAGCCGGAGGAGCAAGTGCGGCTGCCCGTCTGAGACGTCTTGATGAAAACGCAGAAATAATTGTTTTAGAAAGAGGCGAACATATTTCTTTTGCCAATTGCGGACTACCTTATTATATCGGCGAGGTGATTAAAAAACAGGACAACCTGGTGGTTCATTCTCCTGAAAGTATGAAAAAAAGATTTAATCTTGATGTAAGAGTCTTAAATGAAGTTAAAAATATTGATACGGAAAAAAAACAGATTGAAATTTATGATATTAAAAACAATAAAAATTATAGAGAAAGTTACGATAAATTAATTCTCTCTCCCGGTGCTGTTCCCATTAAACCTCCTATCAAAGGATTTGATGCCCCCAATGTATTTACCTTAAGAGACATCCCCGACACCATGGCCATTAAAAATTTTGTGGATAAACATAACCCGAAAAGTGCAATAGTAGTAGGCGCTGGTTTCATCGGAATGGAATTAGTGGAAAATCTTCATCAAAGAGGAGTAGCAGTTTCCATAATTGAATTAACAGAACAGGTATTAGCCCCCCTGGATAGTGAAATGGCTTCCCTGATTCACCAACATCTGAAAGAAAAGAAGGTAGAATTTTATTTAAATGATGAAGTAAAAGAAGTTGAACATCGGGAAAAATTTTCTCTGGTTAAACTCGGCAGTGGACGAGAAATAAAAACTGATATGGTTCTAATCGGCATAGGAGTACGCCCCGAAGTTACTCTGGCTAAAATATCTGGTATAGAAATCGGCGAAAGAGGCGGCATAAAAGTAGACCGCACCTTAAAAACTTCCGATCCCGATATCTATGCAGTAGGTGATGCTATCGAAGTGGTGGATTATATTAACGGAAATCCGACCCTCATCCCTCTTGCCGGACCGGCTAATAAACAAGGGAGAATCGCAGCCAATAATATTTGCGGAATACCGGAAGAATATGAAGGTACTCAAGGCACCTCCATATTAAAGGTATTTGATATGGCTGTGGCAGCTACCGGGAATAATGAAAAGCTGCTCAAAAGAAATAATATTCCTTATGAAAAATCTTTTACTCATTCGGCATCTCATGCCGGGTATTATCCTGAAGCTTTCCCTTTGTCTATCAAACTTATCTTTTCACCGGACAATGGTAAAATCCTGGGAGCCCAGATAGTCGGTTACGGTGGCGTGGATAAAAGAATAGATGTTATTGCTACAGCAATACGGGCAGGGATGACAGTCTACGATTTGGAGAAATTGGAACTGGCCTATGCCCCACCCTACTCTTCAGCTAAAGACCCGGTAAATATAGCCGGATACGTTGCTTCCAATATTTTAAAAGGAGATAGTATTATAATCCACTGGCATGATATAAATAAACTAGACCGGAAAAAAACCGTTTTGATAGATGTGAGAACACCTGAAGAATATAGTCTGGGAACCATAGAGGGTGCAAAAAATATTCCGGTTGATGAATTAAGAAATAGATTAAGCGAAATTCCCCAAGACCGGGAGATTATCATCTTTTGCCAGGTAGGGTTGAGGGGTTATATCGCTTGCCTAATCTTAAGACAAAAAGGATATGAAAGTGTTAAAAATCTCAGCGGTGGATATAAAACTTATTTCCCGGCTGTTCAGAAGCAAGACATTCCGGACATTTATCAATACGAAAAAATAGAAAAATCAGACCTGATTAAAGCAAGTGAACCTTCTGCGGCAAAAACAGCAGATACTAATTTATTTATTTAAATAAAAATAATAAGCAAAGTGATTAATTATATGGAAAATAAATCAAAATTTATTCAAAAAAGTGAACTGTTAAAAGCACTCGCCCATCCCACAAGATTATGTATTGTAAAGGGTCTTATAGAAAAAGAGAGCAATGTAACCAATATTCAGGAATGCCTTGACCTACCCCAATCAACTGTATCTCAACATCTCTTTAAGTTAAAGGCTGCAGGAATCATAAAAGGCGAACGTAAAGGGCTGGAAATATCTTATCATGTTATAGAAAATAATATTAAAAAGATTATTAAAATATTGTTTCCTTAAATCGGCGGATTAGCTAACCTTTAAGCTCTTAACCCGCTGAAGGCGAGAATTATGGTCTAAAAGCTTTTTCCTCAGACGAATATTAGAAGGGGTAATCTCCAACAATTCATCCTCCTGGATATAATCCAAGGCCTGTTCCAAAGAAAACTGACGGGGTTTCTCCAAGCGCAAGGCTTCGTCTGAACCACTTGCGCGCATATTGGTAACCTGCTTTTTCTTGCATACATTAACTTCCATATCATCACTCCTCTTATTTTCTCCTACAATCATCCCCTGGTAAACTTCTGTAACCGGACCTATAAATAGCGTTCCTCTCCCTTGAGCATTATGAAGACCATAGATGCTGGTTATTCCACTTTCATAGGCAATTAATACTCCTCGAGAACGAGTGGGGATAGGCCCCTTGTAGGGCTGATAATCAAGAAAGAGATGATGCATTATTCCTTTACCTTTTGTCTTGGTAAGAAACTCGTCCCGAAAACCAATCAACCCCCTGGCCGGAGTTTCAAATTCAAGCCGCAATTGATCGGAAGAAAATTCAACCATATCAACCAACTCTGCCCTTCTCTTTCCGCAAATTTCCATAACTACTCCTAAGCTATCTTTAGGGATATCACAGGTCATAAGCTCTATGGGTTCACATTTTACTCCCCTAATATTTTTAAAAATAACCTTGGGTTTGGAAACCTGAAATTCGTGCCCTTCTCGGCGCATATTTTCAATAAGAATTGAAAGATGAAGCTCTCCTCTTCCTGAAACGTGAAAAGTATCTGTGGATTCTGTTTCTTCGACTCTAAGGCTCACGTTAATTTCAACTTCCTTAAAAAGACGCTCTCTTAAATGGCGAGAGGTAACAAATTTCCCCTCCCGACCAGCAAAAGAACTATTATTGACCGTAAAATCTACGGTCAAAGTAGGTTCATCTATTTTTATTTTAGATAAGGCCTCGGGTTTCTCTCTGCAAGCTATTGTCTCTCCAATATTAGCTTCACCAATTCCCGCTATAGCCACAATCTCTCCGGCCTCAGCTCTCTTTACTTCTTTTCTTTCTAATCCTTCGAAAAGATAAATTTTTACCACTTTACTGTATGCCTGACTTTTATCCCGCTTGATTAAAGTGACTATTTCCCCCTCCTGAATTTCTCCCCGGCTAATAAGTCCAATTGCTATCTTCCCCACATAATCATCATAATCAAGATTGGTAATCAATAATTGCAAAGGAGAATTATATTCCACTGAAGGAGCAGGTATATATTTTAAAATAGTTGAAAAAAGAGGCGTTAAACTTTCTTCTAAAGAATCAGGAGAAAATCCGGATAAACCCGAACGGGCAGAAGTATAGATAACCGGAAAGTTTATCTGCTCATCGTTAGCCCCTAATTCAATAAATAGGTCATAGATTTCGTTTAAAACTTCAGCAGGGCGGGAATTGAGCCTGTCTATTTTATTGATGACTACTATAGGAATAAGATCTAATTCCATAGCTTTACGCAGAACAAATCGGGTTTGAGGCATAGGTCCTTCGAAGGCATCTACAATCAAAAGAACTCCGTTAACCATTCTCAAGATTCTCTCAACCTCTCCCCCAAAATCTGCATGACCCGGCGTATCTACGATATTAATCTTTACCCCCTGCCAATGGACTGAGGTATTTTTGGAAAGGATGGTAATCCCTCTTTCTCTTTCCAAATCGTTAGAATCCATTACCCTTTCTTTTATCTCCTGGTTATCCCGAAAGGTGCCGCTCTGCCTTAGCATAGCATCTACCAGAGTGGTCTTACCATGATCTACGTGGGCAATCAGAGCGATATTTCTTATATTTATAGCATCCATTATTTTAATTTCCTTTTATTTATTACTTTGTAAAATTTCATTGGGCATACAAATTTATATGTTACCACAATTAGAAACAATTCACAAGAAAATCTTTTTTGTTTTTTAAAGATTGTCAAGGGGACGATTGTCAAGGGGACGGTTCTTCTGACAATAATAGAATACCAAAAGAATAGAATTAAATATATAAAATATCAAGATCTCTATGTTTGGCATAACCTTTTTATAGAGTTGGGAATAGTCAAGGCATCTTTGGCTTCATAAGGCAAGAATTAAACTTAAGAAGACTTTGCTTTTAATATTTAAATTATTTATCTTCACCTCTCTTTCCTTTTAAAAATAAACTGTCCTCTAAATCAATCACCTCCAGTGGAATTTCCTGTTTCCTTAATTTATTTAGCCCTCTTTGCGTGACTATTAATGTACCGGGATTATTGAAAATAATTCCAGAGACCATACATGCCTTTCCCTTTATCAACACAATCTCAACTTTAGCATCATCCGGATCAAAAATAGTAATATCGGCATCTGCTCCGATAGATAAATGGCCTTTATTCTTTAACCCCAGCATTCGTGAAGGAGTTAAACTTATTTTTTGAACCAGTTCACTTAAAGTCAAAGCACAAAAACGAACTAACGGTAAACCATGAGAAAGAATACAATTTCTTGGAATTGCTCCTCCATCACTGCTAATAGCGTCTACCACGAAATTACCATTATTCTTTTCTGTGGCACATACTTCAGCAGACCTTCTACGATTAATGGAGAAACAAATACCCACCTTATATTCGCGTTCTTTCCAATAATTAATTGCTTCATCACCATAAATATATTTTATTTTACTGCCCCGTAAAGCATATACACCAGCATATTTTACCCGGAGAGCTTCTTCTAAACCTTCTTTGCTTACCTGATATCCGTTAGCTTTTAAGGAATTGCGCAGTACATAACTTATAGGCATACCATTTTCATCAATTCCCCCATAACAACCATTACGTAGGGCTAAATGACTCTCAGAAATAATATTAGGTGATTTTTTAAGAATATCCATCATCATTTTAAGTTCTAATAAAGGATCTTCTACGTAACCACGACAATAAGCATTAACATGAGCCATATGTAAAGGTTTTCCTTCGCTTAGTTTAACCGCCTCTTCAACTCCTTGTATGTTACTGCCGGTTTCAGTGGTTCCCACATGATACCCCATATAACCTCTCTCTTGGTGAGTTATTTGGAAAATATTATAAGTAGCTTCAGGAGTAAGCGGATAATGCCCTCCCAATATTTTTATTCCAATTGCACCACTATTTAAATTTTTATTGATAACTTCTTTTAATTCTTCAACTGTAGGATTTTTGCTTTTTATGCCATTCTCGGGATAGATTGCTTCTAAAACTGCCACATTGAGCCCACACCCATATTTAGCTATCTCCTGCTTAATTACTTCTATCGGCCCTTCAAAATCGAAAGCAGTAGTCACTCCAGCATTTATTAACATTCGGTAACCTGCACCTTTAGCATATGGTCTGGCAACATGACAATGAGTATCTATTATTCCGGGAATAATTACTTTTCCAGATATATTAATTACCTGCTCGGCTAAATAGTTATTTATTCCCTTAGAGACTTCAGCAATCTTATCTCCCTTTATGGCTACATCTCCAATAAAATCTTTATTGTTGGCAGGGTCAACAATATGCCCTCCTTTAAATAAAAAACTATATTTCATACAAGCCACACTTTCTTTATTTTTTAAATTTTTGTTAATAAGCTTCGCTCACTTTTTATATTATATAATACAAATTATTCAAAAACCCTTTTTTTTAATAAAAATTAAATATAAGGAGATGGTGAATTCCCGTTGCCCGTTTTCGCGGGCACAGGTTTCACGGGGATGATATAAACACGAGATTGCTTCGGGACTTTGTCCCTCGCAATGACATATAAACCTTTATTTATAAGGGTATCGGTGGTAGCAGCACAGCGTACTGTGCTGAAAAAGAAAACACGGCACGCCGTGTTTCTACAAAATTCTTGGGTTGCGGTACACTGTATTTCTGTTAGTTCGAATCTTATTCCCCGATAATTTTAACCAATACTCTTTTGCGTCTTCGGCCGTCAAACTCTCCATAAAATATCTGTTCCCATGGACCGAAATCTAATCTCCCATCGGTAATTGCCACTACTACTTCCCGGCCCATTATCTGTCGCTTTAGATGGGCATCACCATTGTCTTCACCAGTTCTATTATGAAGGTATTGGGAGGTTGGTTCATGGGGAGCAAGTTCTTCCAACCATCTTTTATAATCCTCATGAAGACCTCTTTCGTTATCATTTATAAAAACAGAGGCAGTAATATGCATAGCATTTACCAGACATATACCTTCTTTTATTCCGCTTTCGCGTAAGGTCTCTTCTACCTTTCCGGTTATGTTTATAAAAGCTACTCTTTCAGGAACATTAAACCATAATTCTTTTTTATAAGATTTCATAAATATTCCTCCTTACCCTCGCCTTTTAAAGAAACCGGGTCGGATAAATCCGACCCCTACCTCGACAGGCGTGATGTTTGTCCTTTTAAAAAAATTATTTTTGTCATTCCGCACTTAATGCGGAATCCATAAGCAAGGGCATATTGCAATATGCCCCTACAATGATGGATTCCCTCTTTCGAGGGAATGACATAAGATGTGGGAATGACACTGGCAAAGCCAAAATTAAAATTTCTACCGGCTACATAAGATAGAAAGAGCAATGCAATTTAATTTTACATCACTCTTATCTGCTCGGGAGGGTATTATTACCGGAGCTTTGGTGCCCACCAATGTATGGCCTACCTGGTAATTGGCATAATAGGTAAGTGCCTTGCCAAAGATATTTCCGGCGGCAATATCAGGAACAATTAAAATATCCGCTTTACCCGCCACCGGTGAGGTGATGCCTTTTTTCTCAGCAGCAAATTCTGAAATGGCATTATCTAATGCCAGCGGCCCATCAATTATACAACCGGTAATCTGCTTTCTCTCGTTCATTTTGGAAATCATCCCTGCCTTGACGGTCTCTTCCATATCAGGGTTTATGGTTTCCACCGCAGCAAGCAGGGCAACCTTGGGAATCTTTATCCCCAGTTTGAGGGCAACTTCAACGGCATTATTTATAATTGCAACTAAAGTCTTCACGTCTGGCTTTAGGTTTACTCCCCCATCACTCATTAATACCAGTTTAGAATTTTTTTCTCTTTTGTCTTCAAAAACAAAAACATCACTGACGATTTTATCTGTCCTTAATCCCCACTCTTTGTTTAATACCGCCTTTAAAAGCGTAGCGGTTTTAATCTTCCCTTTAAGGAGCGTCCCCCCTTCTTTTACTTTTTCTACTGCCTTTCGAGCTGTATCTTCGTCACCTTTTGCTCCGATAACCTCTTTTACAAAATAACTTTCTCCTAACATAGAAATGGATTTCTCTATTTCCGCCTCATCTCCTACCAGAATTCCTTCCCCGAATCCATAATCGTAACAGTCTTTCAGGGCTTTCAAGGTTTCGATATCTTCTCCACCGGCAACAATAATTTTTTCTCTTCCTTTAGTTTTTAAATTATCAAATAATTCTTTAAAGCTTTTTATCATCTTCGAACCTCCTATGCACAGATTATATTATGTGCTTGATTACACCGATTAAAACTAGTAGAGCGTTTCCTTAATAATGTTACAATGATTTGTCATTGCGAGCGATAGCGAAGCAATCTCAAGTCCTTACAAATCAAGGGATTGCCGCGTCGCTTCGCTCCTCGCAATGACAGATTAGATTATACTGATAGAAAAATTGATTTTAGGAATATATTTTTACTTTTTCTACCCCATCCATTACTCTGATCACTGCTTGGGCTAATGCCTTCATCTCTTCTTCTCCTGGATAAACTACAACTGGGGCTATCCAACTCGTACGATCTTTTATCTTGTTTACTAAAATTTCACTATGGGCTATGCCTCCGGTAAGAATAATTGTTTCAACTTTTCCTTTTAATACTATAGCCATTGCCCCAATTTCTTTGGCGATTTGATAACACATTGCCTCAAAAATAAGCTTGGCATAATTATCACCTTGCTCAATTTTCTTCATTACCTCTCTCGTATCATTAGTACCCAAATAAGAAACAAGTCCGCCCTGATTGGTAATTAGATTGTATAATTCTTTTTCTGAATATTTACCAGAATAACACAGATGAATTAAAGCCTTATTAGGGAGGGAACCGCTTCGCTCAGGTGAAAAAGGTCCTCCGTCATTAGCGTTATTTACATCAACAATTTTCCCTTTCATAATGGGGGCAATAGATATCCCTCCACCCAAATGGGCTACAATAAGATTTATTTCCTCAAATTTTTTCCCCTGTTCTTTGGCATATCGGAATGCATTGGCCCGGATATTTAAAGCGTGAAGCAAGGATTTTCTTTCTATTCCTTTTAGCCCGGATATCCGGGCGATATCGGTAAATTCATCAACCGACACCGGGTCAGCGATATAGGCAGGGACATCGATTTTTTCAGCTATTTCATGGGCAATAATCCCTCCCAGATTAGAAGCATGCTCAATGGGAGAATTTTTTAAGTCATTTATAAGTTTGTTATTAACCTCATAAGTCCCGGCTCCTAAAGGTTTTAATACACCGCCCCGTCCTATAATCGTTTTTATTGAATTAAATTCTATGTTTTCCTTTTTTAAGGTATCCAAAATTACTTTTTTTCTGACTGGGCCCTGTTCCAACAGAGATTTAAATTGGGAAAGTTCTTCTGTGGAATGGGTGATAGACCTACTAAAAATTTCTTTTCCTTCCTGGTTAAACAGGGCAATTTTAGTAGAAGTTGAGCCGGGATTGATAACCAATATATATTCTTTCATATTCCCCTCCATCTTAATTAGTCGTTAGTATTTAGCATATAGTATTTGGCAAAGAAAATAATAGAATTCAGGAGTCAGAATAATACACTCCTACTTCTTGTAACTCGCAACTATCTCTTTCTTCCCTATACGCTCTACGCTAAACGCTATACGCTTGTTATATCCTAACGACCAGATATTTTTTTCTATTCCCTTCTTTATTCTCATTATTCCTTCTTTGATATCCTCTAAAGAAGTAGCAAAAGATAAGCGGATATATCCTTCCCCCTGTTCGCCGAAGGCAGTACCCGGGACAGTTACTACTCTGTACTCGTCTAACAAATATATGGCCAACTTGTCTGAGTTCACTCCAGTCTTGCTTATATCAACAAAGGCATAAAAAGTACCTTCGGGTGCATGGCAGCTCAATCCCTCAATTTCGTTTAACCCTCTGGTTAGGATATTTCTTCTTTCGCTGTAAGCGGAAAACATTTCTTTAACGCAATTCTGAGAACCTTGTATTGCTGCCAAGCCAGCTCTTTGGGCAACAGAATTGGCGCATACGGAAGTATTTTGTAACAGTTTTGCTATCTCCTTTATCAAATTAGCAGGAGCTGTAAGGTAAGCCAGTCTCCATCCGGTCATAGCGTAACTCTTTGAAAAACCGAATATGGAAATAGTATGTTCCTTCATTCCTGGAAGGGAAGCTATGCTAACATGTTCCTTACCATCATACACTATATCTTCATAAAGCTCGTCACTGATTATAAATAAATCTTTTTCTTTCACTATCTCGGCAATGGTTAACAGTTCTTCTTTATTAAAAACAGCACCGGTAGGATTACTGGGGGAATTTAGGAGGATTGCCCTGGTCTTGGGGGTAATACAATTCTTCAGTTCTTCTAGATCGGGATGAAAATTGTTTTCTCCCCGTAGAGGAAGATATACTGGCGTTCCTCCCGCAAGATACACCTGAGATTCGTAAGACACAAAACCAGGATTAGGGATGATTATCTCGTCTCCGGGATTAATAAGAGTGTAAAAAGCAAAGAACAAGGCGTCTGTACCACCGGAAGTTACCACTACTTCCTCCGGGGAAATCGAAATTTTATTTTTTTGGTTTAACTTGATAGCCAAAGCTTTTCTAAATTCTGGAAATCCTAAATTAGGAGTATAGCGGGTATAACCTTCATTTAAAGCCTGTTTGGCTGCCTCCCGAATATGAGTAGGAGTGATAAAATCGGGTTCTCCTATCCCAAAACTGACTAAATCTTTTTTTCCTTGAGCTAAATCAAACAGTTTTCTAATTCCGGAAGGTTTTATCTTCTTTAAATTAGCATTAAATTTCAATGCTTTTCCCTCCTTTTTTTACTTCTTCAAATCCCAGTTCAAAAGCTCTTAAATTTATCTCAGTACTATTGAGAGGTAAGTTTTCTTTCATAGACTGAATAACTAAATCCTTATCTATTGGAAAATTGGGTATGGCGGCTGCTGCTCCGAGCAGAACCATATTTTCCGAGATAATACTTCCTGCTTCTTTAGCTATTTTCTGGGCATCAATTATTAATAAATTCTTTATTTTTGCTTTTAGTTCGTCAAAAACAGAAGACAGCTCGGGATATTCCGAAATACCCAGTGAAACAGTAAAGGGTACAATAGGGGCACTATTTACTATAACAAATGATTTTTGATTTATCTTATTTAAAGCCCTTAAGGCTTCTGCCGGTTCAAAGGCAATCAATAAATCCGCTGCCCCTTCTTCAATTAGAGGACTATGTGCTTCACCAATTTTAAGCTCCGTTACCACAGTCCCGCCTCTCTGGGCCATACCGTGCACCTCACTCATTACTACATTTAGCCCTTTTTTCATCGCTGCTTCTCCCACAATAGTGGAGGCCTTAACTGTCCCTTGCCCCCCTACTCCAATAAAATGAATTTTGTATATATTATTCATTTTTTTACCTCTATCGCTTTCTTTGGACATATCTGGGTACAAACTCCACAACCATCACATAATAAGGGGTTAATACTGACCGAACCATCTTTTTTTATAAAAAATGCCGGGCAAGTAAAATTCTTCACGCAGATTAAGCACTTAGTGCACTCTTCCTGGTTAATAGAATATTTAACACTTATACCTTTTTTCCTGTTTTCCGCATCAGTAATCATAGCACAGGGGTGTTTGGCAATAACCACTGCTACACCTTCAAATCGTAGGGCTTCCTTAAATACTTCTTCTGTCTCTTTTAAATCAACCGGATTAATGGACTTTACTAAGCCTGCACCTACTCCTCGAACAATCTTCTCTATGGAAACTTCGGGAGCAGGATTACCCATTCCATCTACGGGGATGCCGGGATTGGTTTGACCTCCGGTCATTCCGGTTATCCTATTGTCCATAACTACTAATAAAATCTTCTCTTTATTATGAACAGCATTGATTAAAGGAGGAATACCGGCATGAAGGAAGGTTGAATCTCCGATAAAGGAAATTACTTTCTGGTTGGTTGCCCTGGAAAACCCACAGCCAATACCCAAACTTGAACCCATAGAAATACAGTAATCTCCCATTTTATAAGGGGGTTCCAACCCCAATGCATAACACCCTATATCAGTAGAGTAAATTATCTCTTCTTCTTTTAATTTCAGTTTTTTTATAGCTTTCTTTAAGGCAAAATAAGTTGCACGGTGGGGACATCCGGGACAGAGTACCGCTGACCGTAAAGGCAAAGAAAGTTTAGTACTAAATTTTTCTCTTTTGACTAATTCTTTATCTACTATTTTTGCTATCCCAAAAGAGATAATATCCGGATTATATTCATAAATTCTGGGGAGGGTTCCGTCTAACTTGCCATATACTTTTTTCTTTATATTATATTTTCCTATTATGGCTAACACTTCTTTCTCCATTACCGGTTCCACTTCTTCTGCTACCAATATATTATCAACACTATTTATGAAGTCTAATAATAATTTCTCGGGGAAAGGATAAGAGAATGTGAGTTTCAAAATTTTAACTTTCAAATTATTCTCACTAACCACATCCATCGCACAATTAAATGCTCCTCCACTGGTAACAATACCAAGCGTCTTTCCTCCCCTATCTATTGTTTTGTTCAGAGGTGAATTGTTGGCAATTTCTTCAATCTTATCTAATTTTTCCATCAATTTTTTACGCATTTTCACTGAATAAGTAGGCATTACTACATATTGTTCTGGGTTTTTCTTGAAATATCCTTTTTCTTTTCCTTTGATGATTGCGCCTAAATTAACTACCCCTCTCATATGAGATATTCTGGTAGTAGTGCGCATAAGAACGGGAATTTTAAATTGTTCTGATAAATCAAAACCAAATTTCATCAGGTCTTTTACTTCTTGCGGATTGGAGGGTTCGAGTAGAGGAATCCCTGCTAAACGAGCCATAATCCGATTGTCTTGTTCATTCTGTGAAGAATGCATAGAAGGGTCATCGGCTGATAAAACAATCATCCCGCCCCGTACTCCGGTATAAGCTGCGCTCATAAAAGAGTCAGCTGCTACATTCAAACCTACATGTTTCATAAAGACAAAGGAACGCAATCCAGCGGCTGCGGCTGCAACAGAAACTTCTAATGCCACCTTCTCGTTTGAGGAAAATTCAAAATACACTCCTGCTTCCCGGGCAATTTTATAAAACACATCCCCTATCTCTGAAGAAGGGGTGCCGGGATAAGTAGATGCTATCGAAACACCGCCTTCTAGTGCACCTCGGACAGCAGCTTCATTACCAAGTAAAAATAATTTTTCTCCTTCTTTTTCGGTTAAAATTTCCCTTACCTTCAATTTTTTCCTCCTATCTTCTTTTAATTTCGTATTGCGTAGTTTAGTCGTTAGTGAATAACCTAGCGTGGAGCGTATAGCGTTTAGCGTATAGTTTCAGATTAATAAAATACTTGTCCTAATTAAAGCGAAAAATCACAATTAAAAACTCAAAACTTTTTATATAAAGTATTGTTTTTTTTGTGTCGGATTTATTCGACCCGTATTTTCCCGGGTTCGATAAATCGAACCCCTACATTAGATCAGAGACAAGCATTAGCCGTTTTCACGAAGGTAGGCCTACCTGTCCTGCTAACGACTATTCACTATCGACTATATTAACCAGTAAGCTGGGCAACTAACTAATAAGATAACCAAATGTATCCGCTCTACGCTCCACGCTATTCTTACGATATACTAAAAGAATCCGGGTATAGTAATTTTTTTAGCAGTAGAAATCAAAGAATCTATTAATTGAGGCAGTTTTTCTTTATCCATTCTCACTGTTGGAACACTAAAACTTAAACCAGCACAAACTTTTCCTTGCTGATCTTTTATGGGAACAGCCACACAAGATACTCCTGCCATATACTCCTCATTTACAAAACTGTATTCCCTCTCTCTAATCAATTTCAGGTCTTTCTTTAGATATTCTTTGCTGGTAATAGTATAAGGTGTATAGGATTTTAATCTTACTCTTTGCAGATAACCATCTAACTCCTGCTCGCTTAAATGAGCTAATAACACTTTCCCCACGGCGGCACAATAAGCAGGTTGATTAGAACCAATTCTTAAATCTAATTTAAGTGTATTATCACTACCCACACTATATAGATAAATAATTTCATCTCTATCCATAATAGCCAAGTTGATTGTTTCGTTAAATTGTTGAGAAAGTTTTTTCATGTAAGGGATAATCTGTACTAAACCGATTCTATCTGTAATTACTGTTCCTAATTTAAAGATTTTAACTGTGAGGTAGTATTTACGATTCTGGGGATTTTGCTCTATATAGCCGAGGTTTTTTAGGGTGCCTAACAGACGATGAACGGTTCCTTTGGGTAGGGATATCTTTTTACAAAGCTCGGCAATACCCAGCTCTAGCCCGTTTTCTGCCAAAACTTCCAGAAGGGAAAAGGCGTTTTCTACTGAATGAATAGGATATTTAAATTTGCTTTCACTATCATTTATTTTAATCATAATGTTTCACTATATATACCTTTGGTCTTTATATTGAAACTTTTCTATAATTATATTACCACATGGCGGGGAAAAATCCTTCTTTTTGTTAAAAAATATTTTAAAAAATTTTTAAGTTAATCAAAATGATGTGGTTTTTAAAAACAAATTTTAAAGATAAGGTTTTAGATGCGAGATAGATAAAGAAGAAAACAAAATTTATCTTATAAATTAATGATCCCGATTCGAACTTTTTTCTATGGTTAAGGGGGAGAAGGTCGGGAGACTTTAAAATAATTATTTTATTTTAGCAATTTCTCCTGATTTAATAAGGGCCTATTTTCTGAAAGGGCATAAAACTGAGTAAGTAATTTTTAGTAGAAAATTATTCTGATACTTTTTTATCAAGCCAGTCTAATAAAAATTTAAAGACTTCTTCTTTTTCCGGTTCATTGTGAATCTCATGATAAAGGCCATCCCAAATTTTTAAAGTGCAGTTTTTGGATTTCGTGTTAGCAAATTCATGACTTACCTTAACAGAAATTATTTTATCATCTCCCCCGTGCATAAGTAGAAGGGGAAGAGAAAATTCTGAAGCATGTTCTAATGCCCAATATCCTGATTGATAGATGCCCACAAACATCCGGGCTGAGATATAGTCATGGACTAAAGGGTCATTTTCATAAGCGTGGACTACTTCGGGGTCACGAGAAAGAACTTTGGTGTCCAAACCGTTTTTCTGGGAAAATGAAGGCCAGATGCAATTAGTAACTTGGGCTAGAGTAACTTTAAAACGAGGGGGTTCAAAAGCTAAACGAAGCCAGGGGCTAGTAACAATTACTCCCTTAAGCTTCGGTTGACGACGGATAACGTAATTAAGGACTAAATTTCCGCCTAAACTATGACCATAAAGAAAAGAGGGCAATTGGGGAAATTGTTTATTGGTAACCTCCAACAAAGAAGAAATATCCTTCATTAGTGCTTCATAAGAAGGGGTATGACCACGCGGACCTTCAGATTTACCATGTCCGCGCAAATCAAAAGAAATTAAAGCATAGCCTGCCAGAGTTAAAGCATCAGCAACATGAGTATATCGCCCACTGTATTCTCCCAGACCATGGACCAAACAGATCACTGCTTTTGGCTTACTTTCCGGCTGCCAACTTTGACCAAAAAGTAATAACCCATCAAAGGTTTTTAATTTAAATTCAGTATGTTTCATGACTTACTTTTTTTTCTTATTATCGTACAAGTCGTTAATTTTAATAAATATAATTTTTTAGTTTTCAGTATATAGTTAAAAATTTAAAACTAAAAGCGAAAAACCATAATTCAAAACGCAAAACTTTTTCTCTCAATATTAAATTTTAAGTTTTAGTTTTTGCTTCTTTATCTTTTTATTCTTGCTATATATCATGTGAAATAAGAAAGATGAAAATTAATAGATAAAACAATATATTTAAATTTTAAATTTTTAGCTATGGTTTTACGTTTTGCGCTTTTCGTTTTTCGCTATACTAATTAAGGCTTAGGAAAAAAGGAAATTCTTATACAATTAGATTAATATAATTAATAATATCTTTTTATATAATCCTCAACGTCATCTCTGGTTCCCTTAAAAGGACCCGGTTTTTCCATCTTTAATGAAACCAATGCACTTGCAAAAAGTAAGGCACTTTCAATATCTTTGTCTAACCTTTCGGTGATATAAGCACTGAAACAGGTATCACCCCGGCCGGTTCTTCCTGAAAGATTTCTCGGTTTTAAAGGACAGGTATAATGTTTTTTACCATTATAAATTAGTACTTCCTTATTGTGGGTAATCATAATTTCCTTTGCTCCCCACTCGAAGAGCATTTCCGCTGTTTTCTTTCTATCTTTTGTTCCAGCTATAATTTCAGCTTCGGCAGCATCAGTTTTTAAATAATCACTATAAGGAAGGTATTCTTTCTTTTCTTTCCAATCTTTAAAGACCATCTCTTTATTTTCCCCTACAGTTCTTAAAAACCCTTGAACATCTAAAGCAATTTTTCCTTTATTATGCAGAAACTTTATCATTTCGCTATTAAATTCCCCTGAGATGAGACCGGCAAAATGATATATTTGGGAATTAATATTATCCGGAATATCATCGATGATGAAGGGGTCAGCAATCGATAGCGCAGTACAGGTTCTTCTTTCTCGGTCTGCACTATGATAAATATTTCTTATGGAAGTTGTATTTCTGGAATCCAAAGCAGTAATATCTTCTTTGGGAATGTTGAATGCCTCCAAATACTTTCTATCTCTTCGAGATAATTTAGTTAAAATGCCTATTTTATGACCGATAGCATGGGAAGCACAGGATGAATAGAAAACTGCCCCTCCAATTTCCTTTACATTTTCTCCTTGATATATATTTTCATCAATAGAGATATGTCCCATTACAAAGCTATCATATCTTTTCATTTTCACCTCTTACTCCTTTTTTCACATAAAACAATTATACTCCCAAAGAATCCCTTTGAAAAATATTTTTAAACTACTTTTCATAAATTGTTTTGAATAAAAATAAAAATGTGGGAAAGCCGTAATTGAGAAATTGGGGCGATGAATTTCTTAAAGCTTTTTTACCTGAAAAAATAATTTGCCTGTCTTTAATTATCGTGCTTGAAGAA
>Ga0307378_10002610_pt1 | contig 27256 bp, 16 predicted proteins | sample UN1MG_FD_202238 | JGI IMG/M metagenome (GOLD analysis project Ga0307378, IMG submission 202238) | Soil microbial communities from Risofladan, Vaasa, Finland - UN-1 | ecosystem: Environmental > Terrestrial > Soil > Coastal area > Acid sulfate soil | place: Finland: Risofladan, Vaasa | collected... | reverse complement strand
CGGGTACACATAGTCCATGCCTAGAACTGCTGCTGCTTTGCCTTTTTCGCATGGAGCGCAGAACGCTGCTAGTGACCGCGAAGGCGCTCCCGAAACGCATTTGGCGAAACGCGTTCCGATCGCTTGAAGGCACGCGAGAAGTGGGCCGGGTCACCGTATCCCACGCGGCGAGCCACCTCGGACACGGTCAGATCCGTCACCTCGAGCAGATCTCTCGCTCGCGCCATTCGCAGGCTGCGGACGTGGTCCGCCACCGATTGCCCGATGTAGGCAGAGAATAAGTGGCTTAGCCTGCTCGAACTATAGCCTACAGCGTTGGCAACATCCTCCACGCGGAGCCGGAGGTGGAAGTTCGCGCGGCAGTGTTGGAGCGCATTCTGCACGACCTCCCAGGCAGCGGGATCGTTTGCAACCGTCGGCGACTCCAGGGGCGCAAGCTGATGTCCCCGACCCCGCCGGATGCGCCGGACCAGAATGCAGCTTAGGTACCGCAGCAGAGACTGGACCGCCACCTGCCAACCCCAGGCATGGTGGGCGAGTTCTGCGCCGATGGCCACGGCTATGCTCTGTACGTTCGTACGTCCGGGGAGTTCCAGCTGGGGACCACCCAAGGTCCAATTGCTTCCCGCGGAGTAGGTCGTGTGTAGGAGCATCGCATAGCTCTGGTCGAGTACGCACCAGCACAACACGTAGGAGGACGGAGATTCCGCTGGCGCTTCGCCGTGGTCCACCCCGGGCTCAATGAGAAGCAGACCGCCAGGCTCAATGGAGAAGTAATCCCTCGGGGTCGCTATCCGTGCCCGTCCGGAAACAGCGAACACGAACTCATGCCGACCTGCGACGTGGGGATCGAAGATCCCGGAACCATAGACCGGGAAGTGTCCCCAACTATCTTCCCCCGCACGCAGAACTCTGGACGCCGAGCGGTGAGCCCCGAGTGCACGCGCACGCCTCTCAAAGAGGCGTTCTGTGCTCAAAGACGCTGCGTCAGGGCTTCCTTGGGGCCGCTTCATAGTCTGCTTTATTCTTCCCTTCGCGGGACCCTTGCGAAACACCCTTCCTCTCTCTGCCGGCGATGGAACAGATCGGCACCGCCTGTACCGGCGCCAGCCGTTGACGAGACCACCGCGAAACCGCAGGTGCATGGTCAGCGCCTGGGAGCCGGTGCGGGAGATGCGGGTAACGACGGAACGGTCGCTGCCACCTGATGGCGCCGAGGCACAAGGTAGAGCGCCACCAGGAGCGCAGTGAATCCTCCGATGGCGGCGAACCGGATCGCCAGGCCGCGCAAGGAGCACGACCGCTGTGCTCAGCCGCCGGCTACTACCGCCACTGCGCCACTCTCTTGAGGACGTGCTCTGCGGCATCCCGGTTTGGCACGCCCGCCATTCCGATCCATACGCCTTCCGGCCGTAGGTTCTCCATGATGCAGTCAAGCTCGTCCATCTCCAGGTGGCGAAGCTCGAGCCCTTTCCCGGCCGCTTGGATCTTCTGGTACACGGGCAGCCAGTCGGAACAGCGTCCGTTGCCCGCGCCGTACACCCACTGTATGGCTGTCAACTCGGGGACATCCAGGAGCGTGTAGAGATGTTTGAGGGCGGTCGGACCGTCGAGGTGGTAGAGCGAGACCTCGTAGTGGCGCAGCTCGCGAACCAGTGCCGGGAGGAACATGTCGCGGAACATAGCAGGTGAGATCATGCACGAGAAGTCACACTGGGGGATGAACCATCTCTTCGTGGAGACCTGATTCCCCCACATGCAGATGGCCTGGCGGGCACTGGAGAGCTTCTGGTAGAAGAAGTCATAGACCCAGAGATACGTGTCCGTCACGTGCTCGAGCAGTGACCGCACTGCCTCTGGGCAATCTCTCATGTCCAGGTTCAACTGCATCGGATCGCGGAAAGCGGCTATGGCATCCGCGCCGGAGTGGAGGTCGGTGAAGCTGGTATAGAAGAGCCCCTCACCAGCCTGGAGCATAGCATCCGTGATCTCGACGATTGACTTCCAGTAGACGTTGTCAGTGCTGAAGCGAAGCTCGCCGACGCGCGACCAGTCCATGAGGTTCGGGTGCGACCAGGAGGTCTCCTCGTCGAAGGTGAGCTCGCAGCCGAAGAATCCGCTGAACAACTCCGGCCCAAGGTCGGGCGTTACGTGGGGGAGCGCATCCCCGAGGTATTCAGTGTTCAGGACTTCCGCTCGCGCCGCCTCGGCCAGATAGCCCGCGTCGAACCAGCGCTCGCATATGCTCCCGTGAGCGCTCACCGGGTACGGCGCCATCGGCTTCTCTTTCGGCACGGTGATATGAACTGGTGGGCGATCCAGCACCTCGCGGTGCCAGAATGCATCCTGTCTTGCGAGGCGCCGCTCCCAGTCCTCTATGCCTTCGATCGGCATTACTTGTGATCCAGTCAACGCAGTCATCTTTTGTTCCTTTCCGGATATTCGGCAGGAATCTGCAGCTGGCGCGAAGGAGACAGCTCACCACGAACGAACTGGACCGGCCGCGAGCGGAGCGCCGCTGAGGAGTGGAGACAGATGCGGATCGGGATTGTCGGTGCGGAGAACAGCCACACGGCCCTCATTGCGAGAACCTTGAACGCGGACAAGGCCGTGCCGGGAGCGAGGGTGACCCACGTCTGGGGGGAAACAGACGAGTTCGCGCAGAAGGCGGCGCGAGATGGGGAGATCCCCTCTGTCGTGAGGGATCCGGCAGAGATGATCGGCAAAGTGGATGGGGTCGTGGTGGATCACCGGGATGGAAAGCACCACGCGTCGGCTGCGTGGCCCTTCATCGATGCCGGCATTCCTGTGTTCGTAGACAAGCCCTTCTGCACCGACCTCGAAGAGGGCGTGGATCTCGTGCGCCTGGCCCGCGGCAAAGGCGTCGCCATCACGAGCTTCAGCACGCTCCCGCTGGAGCCGTCGGTTGGCGAGTTCGCGGAGCGCATGACGGGGATCGGCCGGCTGCGCGCGCTTGTCACCGCGGGCCCGTGTGACATTGACGGCCCCTGGAGCGGAGTGTTCTTCTACGGCGTCCACCAGGTGGAGGTGGTGCTGAGACTGGTCGACGCCCGACCGGTCAGTGTGACCGCGACGCGGAGCGGCAGCGATGGCGTGGCGGTTGTGACCTTCGACAGCGGCGTCATGGCATCGCTGCACTGCCTGGAGGAGTGGTGGGGAGGCGGTGGCTTCCACGCCTTCGCCTGTGGCGAGGAGGGAACGCACTCGGCCCACCTGACTTCCGAGGAGAAGCCGTTTCTGACCGGGGTGAAGCTCTTCTGCGAGATGTTCGAGACGGGCATCGAGCCGCTGCCGCCGCAGCGCTACCTGACCGGCGTCGCTGTGCTGGCGGCCATGCGGGAGTCGTTCGCGACCGGCGGCCCTGTGACGGTCGCGCGCGTGCCCGAGTTCTGAGCCGCACCAGCGCAGGAGCATCTTTGAGCTACTCTTTCGCACCGACTCGGCGGACGCGGCCGCTGTCCCGTCGACACTCATCGATGAGTCGCATGACTGCCAGCGGCTCTTCCGGCTTCACGAACAGCGGCGTCCCCTGCAGGATTGCCGACGCGAAGTTGGCGTAGATGTCAACGAGATATCCCGGGTCCACGCCGATCGTCTTTGTCTTAACCCAGATGTCGTCGTTCGGATAGAGCCGGTCGCGGCTTGCCAGCGACGGGTCCAGCTCTTTGGGCGACAAGTCTGACTTATCCAACAGCGTGACCGTGAAAGCGTCTAGGCTGGGGGTCAACTCCAGCGCTCCCTCTGTCCCCCACACCTGGGGCCCACTCGGCGAGACGGTGGCGGCCTGGTTCATGTCGATCTCGCCCGTCGCCCCTTCGCGGGTAACCACCACGAGCTTGAGGACGTCCTCGGCATCGCCCAGAGAGGCCACAACCTTGCGGTCGCAGAAGACGCGGCTGACGTTGTAGCCGATGAGCTGGAGCAGCTGGTCGATCAGGTGTGACCCGCCGTTGAGGAGCACACCGCCGCCATACCGGCTGAGGCTCTGCCAGTCATTCCGCCTGACGTACCGGTAGCCGGTCAGGCGGACCTGGTAGACCTGGCCGATGATTCCCCCCGCCAGCAGGCGCTGCAGGTGCTGGAAGTAGGCCAGCGCCCTTAGGGACTGGAAGACGGTGACCAGCCTCCCGGCCTCCTCCGCCGCGCGCACGATGGCCTCCGCTTCCTTCGCGTCTCGCGCCATGGGCTTCTCGATGAGAACGTGGCAACCGGCCCGCAGGGCAGCCACCGCCATACGGGCATGCAGATGGCTGGGAGTAGCGATGGTGATCGCGTCAAGACCACCGTGGCGCAGCATTGCGCCGAAAGTCGCATAGCTGGGGACTCCGTATACCTGCTCGGCCTCTCGCCGTCGCTCTGGAACGACCTCTTGCACAGCCGCCAGCTCGAAATCTTCGCTCTTAGCGATCTCCCGACAGTGGCACTTCCACCCAATCCGGCCAAGCCCAGCAACGCCTATTCGTATCCGACTCAAGAGAGTCTCCTTGCCAGGTAATGTGCGTCCACGGTGGTCCTCCTGACGCCCGGCTTTTCCCGCCACGCAGGAGGCGGCCGCGCGCGGAGCATTGGCTCACTGCTCCGCTTGCGTCCGTACTTCAAGCTAGTCCCTATAGAAGCTACTCCCTGTGGCGGCTTCCTCCCGTACCCGACGCTGCTGACAATCTGCCCATTTCCACTATAGACCGGAAGACGCAGAAGGGCTTCGGCTCGCGCCGACAAAGCAGCTTAGCGGGTAGGCGGGCGGCCCCGCTCGGAGATAAGGGACTGTGCGCTCACCGACAACACTTGATTCGGGCAGGCACACATGGAGACCCTCCAGGACTTGGGGACTGAACTCAAGCGTCGTGCAGTCGGTCAGACCAGCAACTCACTCTCCCGATTCCACGCCGAGTTCGAGTTCGGCTGTGAGCTCGCCGCCGCGCGCGCCGGTGACCGTGGCCACTGGGAGCAGCTTCTGGCGCAGGCTGGCGCCCTGGTACTGGAAGCGAACGAATCGGAAGTCACCTCGGCGGTGTCGGAGGCCGAGGAGCTGCTTTCGCCGCTATCAGCCGCCGCGAAGCAATATACGGTTCATTGCGTTGGGCACGCACACATCGATATGAACTGGATGTGGGGCTGGCCAGAGACCGTCGCCGTCGTTCACGACACTCTCACCACTGTGGACTCGCTGATGGATGAACTCCCTCAGTTCCATTTCTCCCAGAGCCAGGCCTCCATATACGCTATCCTCAAAGACTACCTGCCGGAGCTCCGAGAGAAGGTGCAGCGTCGCATCGCAGACGGACGGTGGGAGGTCACCGCGAGCCAGTGGGTGGAGGGGGACAAGAACCTCGCCTCCGGCGAGGCATTGTGCCGCCATCTTCTGTATACCCGGCGGTTCCTGCAGGAGGACTATGGCATTCCGCCGGAAGCTGTGCTCATCGACTTCGAACCCGACACCTTCGGACACGCGCATACGGTGCCGACGATCCTGGCGAACGCCGGCGTGAAGAGATACTACTTCTGTCGCGGCGGGCACGGCCCTCGGCTCTTCTGGTGGCAGGGAAAGGACGGCTCGCGCGTGCTCGCCTTCGATGATCAAGTAGCCTGGTACAACGGCGCCATCACTCCGGAACTCACGCGCGGGCTCTTGTCGTTCGAGGCGGAAACGGGCATGAGGGACATGCTGTTCCTCTACGGCGTCGGTGATCATGGTGGGGGACCGACACGGCGCGACCTCAAGGCCGCCGGAGACATGGACGCCTGGCCGATCTTCCCGCAGGTTAGGCTGAGCAGGCTCGACGACTTCTTCATGATTGCAGAGCAAGACGCCCGCGATCTGCCAGTCGTCGATGGCGAACTCAACTTCGTGTTCGAGGGCTGCTATACGTCGCAGAGCCGCATCAAGGCGGCAAACCGCGCGACTGAGAATGCCCTGGCTGAGGCCGAGTCTTTTGCGCTGATCGCGGAACGAGTCGCGAGCTTTCGCTACCCACGACGCGAACTGGCGGAAGCGTGGCGCCACACGCTTTTCAACCACTTCCACGACATTCTGCCTGGCTCCGGTGTGGCCGCCACCACGCAGCATGCGCTGGGGCGCTACCAGGAGGCGCTGGCACGTACAACGGCGACCAAGACCCAAGCGCTGCGGTCGCTGGTGTCGTTCATTGACACCTCCAAGTGCCCGCCGAGTGGGAAGCAGGCTAACCTTCACATCGATGTTGGTGGCGGAGCGGGAGATGTTCCCGCGGACGGCGCCGTGTCCCGATACGCAGGGGGCAAGGGAGGCGGAGACCACCTCGTTGTCTTCAACCCGAGTCCCTGGGAACGCTCCGAGGTGATTACGCTCCGCCTCTGGGACACCGATCTCCCCCAGGACGCGATCGCTGTAGTGGACGAGACTGGGGTATCGCTCCCGGCACAGGTTCTTGGCGGCGATACCTACTGGGGCCACAACTACCTTGAAGTCGCTTTCCCCGCTCGCGACGTTCCCGGCCTCGGCTACCGAACGTACTCCGTGACCTCGGATCCGTCTCCCTCGCCCACGGGAGGATGTCGGAGAGACTGTGAGGGGGTGCTGGAAAACGAGTTTCTCCGCGTGCAGATCGACCCGAGATCAGGGGCCGTCTCGAGCCTGGTTGACAAGCGAACCGGCGTGGAGTTCGTCCAGCCGGGTCAGCTCCTCGGATGTCTGGAGTACGTGCTAGAGGCGCCACACGGCATGACGGCATGGGTGCTGGGCGAGCCCGTGGAGACGAAGCTGCTGTCCTCCGGCGCCGTCCTCGATCCAGTGCATCGCGGTCCGTGGTTGACAAGCGTGAGATCGCGGCGCCAGCTGAACGAATCCGAACTGAGTGTAACCGTTTCGCTGTCCGCTGACTCGCGCCGCGTGGATTTCGAGGTGGAGGCCAACTGGCTCGAGCGCGGCCGCCCCGAGATCGGTGTCCCCTCACTGCGAGCAGTCTTCCCATTGGCCATTGCCGACTCAGTCGCACGGTTTGAGTGCCCCAACGGACACGTAGTGCGGCCGACCGATCCCGCTGAACTGACCACTTACACCCACAAATGGGTCGGCCCTGCTGGGATCGCGGCTACTCCAGGCGAAGTGCCCGCTCAGAAATGGGCCGATCTCACCGGCAGACAGGACGGCACCTCCAAGCCGGTCGGGGCCGCCCTGCTGAACACGTCGAGATACGGCCACAGTGTCTCGGGCAATACGCTTCGGCTCAGCCTGCTCAGGAGCAGCTACGATCCTGACCCGCTCCCCGAGCTCGGAAAGCATGTCATCAAGTTCGCTCTGGAACCGCACGTCGGGGACTGGTCCGTGTCGCAGGCAACACGTTCCGGCTACGAGCTCAACCTCCCGCTGCAAGTGCTTGCGACGGACGAACATGAAGGAGTGCTTCCCCCATCGCAGAGCTTCCTACAAGTGCAATCGCATAACGTGATGGTCAGTGGTCTCAAGAAGGCTGAGGAGGGAGATGCCATCGTCCTGCGGCTCTATGAGATGGAGGGCAGGCAGACGCAGGCGCGCGTAGTCTTTGATCCGGCGCTCACGGGCGACAACCCCCGTGTCACGGAAACGGATCTGCTCGAGCGCCCCCTTGGGCGGAACACGGCCCAGTACCAGGAGGGAGCTGTGACCGTCGACATCCGCCCCTTCGGCCTCAGCACCGTGGTAATTGCGCCAGGATGAGCTGATCTGATGATGGAGGGAAAGGCGGAGATGTCGAGTCTGAGCCCCAGAGAAAACTACCTGGCCGCGATCCGGTTCGACAACCCGGAGCGCGTCCCCCTGGGCAACGAACCTATCTTCCACGCCTTCCAGTTTGAAGGAAACTTCTTCAAAGGGGATTGGACTGACCTCTGGGGCGTGCGTTGGGAGGTCGGGCTGGAGAATACGGTCCCCTTCCCGAAAGGCAATCCCCTGCCGTCGTTCGACCACCTCGACGACTATCGCCTCCCGAGTCCGGACGCACTCCTGTTCAGCGACGAACTGCGGGAAGAACTGGCAAGGGTGGATCGTGGAGCGACGCTCGTCATCGGAGAGCTGGACTACCTGTTGTTCGAGCGAGCGTGGGCCGTCATGGGCATGGACAACTTCCTAGCGGGCATCGCGACACATCCGGAGCAAGCGCGAGCGTTTCTGCACGCCATCGCCGGCTATGCCCGAGCGGTGTTCGACCGTTACCTTGAGCTTGGCATCGACGGCATCACGTTCAGCGAGGACTTAGGCAGCCAGCGTGCCCTGATGATCTCACCGCAGATGTTTCGCCAGTTCTTCCTCCCGGAATACGAGTACTGCTTCGAGAACGTGCTGCGGGAGGGGAAGCTTGTGCTCTTCCACAGCTGCGGCTGCGTGGACGCCATCGCGGGTGACCTTGCGAACATTGGAGTCTCCGTGCTGGAGCCGGTGCAGGCTCGCGCAAACGACCTACACAAGGTCAAGCAATATACCGTGGGTCGGATGGCACTAAACGGCGCCATAGATACCAGCGTGCTCGCGCTCGGGACGCCGGCAGATGTGCTCGCCGAGGTCGTCACCGTGATGGACATACTCAAACCGGGAGGCGGGTACGTCTGCGCGCCCGACCAGAACATTCCCGGCGTGCCGGCTGAGAACATGCAGGCGCTGTGGGACACCGCCCGGGAGATCGGACGCTACTAATCGCCCTGCGCGCACCGGGGCACTGGAGGACCTCGCCCATGATGACTTCACGCAAACGAGTCGGTCGCTGCCTGCGACACGAGAAACCGGATAGGGTGCCTATCTTTGAGTGCTTCTGGGATGCCACCGTTCATCAGTGGCGGACCGAGGGCCTCCCGGCAGGCGTGGCGCCCGAAGATCACTTCGGCCTCGAGATCGGACTGATGGAGGTGGACAATACGTTCGGCCTCCCGCCCGAGGTCCTCGAGAGAACTGACGAGTATGTGATCGAGCGGGATAGCTGGGGCTACCTCAAGAAGAACTGGTCGGACCGCCGGTCGACGCCGGAACTGCTGGACTTCCCTGTCAAAGACCGTGCCGATTGGGTTCGCCTCAAGACGCTCCTAACTCCCGACGCGGGGCGAGTGGACTGGCACGCGGTGCGAGCCCAGCACTCTCGTTGGCGGGAAGGGGGTCAGTTCGTCTGCCTCGAGGCGATGATCGGTTACGACATCCTCTGGCGGAAGATGGGGGTCGAGCGCGGGCTCATGGCGATCGCCGAGGATCCCGCATGGGTCATGGAGGTCTACGAGTACGACGCCAATATGCTCATTGGCATGGTGGACATCTTCCTGGACAGCGGTCTGGAGTTCGACGGCGCGTGGCTATACGATGACCTTGCCTACAAGAACGGGCCTCTCTTCTCTCCGAGAAGCTACCGCGAGCAGCTGCTGCCGTATCATCGTCGGATAGTGGACCACATCCACGCGAAGGGCCTGCCTGTCATTCTGCACTCCTGCGGCAACATCATGAGCCTGGCCGGCGGCCTCGTGGAGGCGGGCTTCGACTGCTTGCAGCCCCTCGAGGTGAAAGCCGGCTGCGACCTGGCGACGCTGGTAAGAGAATACGGCCGGGATGTCTGCTTCATGGGGGGCGTGGACGTGCGCGCGTTAGCCGCCGCTGACGAGGCTGACATGGAGGCCGAAGTCAAAGCAAAGCTCGATATCGGAATGGCTAGCCCGGGCGGCTACGTCTTCCATTCGGATCACTCGATCCCCCCGCAGGTGAGCTTCGCCCGCTATGGCAGGATTGTGGAGTTGGTGCGGGAGCATGGCGCGTACCGATAGGCATCGCCAGCGCCAGGCTGGCCCGCCGTCGGCCGGGCGAAACCGCGCTTTTGGGAGACGCGCTCGTGTATGATCGATGGAGTTCTCGCATGAGACCTGAAGAGATGACCGTGAGCGTACGGGACAGAGAGATTCTGCGCCGTCTCGGCGGTCGAGTGGCGGAGATCTCCTCCGACCCCGTCATGGAGCAGCGCCGGAGACTCTGGAAGAAGCTCAATGCCCTTAAGGCTGAGCGTCCTATGATTCTCACCGAAACGTTCGCAGTAGTGAAGGACGGCCATGAGATGGCCGAAGCCGTCCCGCAGGAGTGTGAGGATGAGTGGGCGCGCGTGGTGGAGCGCTCGCTTCGCGATAAGATCTTCCACTGTGAATTCGTCCGGGACGACGCCGTCGTCGAGCCACGCATCACATACGAGACAGTCGTGGAGTCCAGTGGCTACGGAGTGGAAGAGGACTACGAGTATGGCCGGAGCGAACACGGACGCGGCAGCTATGTGTGGGATCCTCCCCTCAAGAGCCTGCCAGAAGACCTCTCGCGACTGACCCCTCGGGTCTACCGCGTAAACGAGGAAGAGACCGAACGCAAGCGTCAGGCCCTGCTCGATGTCTTCGACGGCATTCTTCCCGTGGTGAACCGCAACAACTTCTGGTGGACCCAGGGGATGACGTGGAGCGCTATCAAGCTCGTGGGGCTGGAGCCGTTGATGCTCGCCATGCATGACCAACCCGAGGGTCTCCGCGGCCTCATGATGTTCCTGCGTGACGATCACATCAAAACGCTGGATTGGCATGAGAGGAATGGCCTCCTGACCTTGAACAACGAGGACGACTACGTCGGGTCAGGGGGTGGAGCCTATACGGACCTCTTGCCTCAGCCGGACTACTCACCCGGGCAACCGGCGCGCCTGAAGGACCTGTGGGGCCTCTCAGAGTCACAGGAGACGGTGGGCGTATCGCCCGAGATGTTCGGGGAGTTCATCCTCCCCTACCAGCTCCCCGTCATCGCCAAGTTCGGGTTCGCCTGCTATGGCTGCTGCGAGCCGCTCGACAAACGGTGGGCCTACGTGAAGCGGATACCCAATCTACGCCGCGTCTCGGTGTCTCCCTGGTCCGACGTTGCCGCTATGGCCGAGAAACTGGGCGCCAACTACGTTTTCAGTCGCAAGCCCAGTCCGGCCCTCGTCAGCGCGGACTGGCATGAGGAGCACGTGCTTGCCGACCTCCGCAAAACAGCCACGGCCACTAAGGGACTCAACGTCGAGATTGTCCTGAAGGACGTCCACACCGTGCGAGGTGAGCCCTGGCGTTTTCAGCGCTGGGTCGAGCTCGCCCGTCAGGCCATCGACGAAGTATACGGCTGACGCAGGCCGGCCGCGCCCCCCCCGGTCCCATATCTCCGGCACTCCCTGCAGCGCTGACGCCCTGATAGGGCAGGGCGTCAGCAGCTTCGGACATGGACGACCTTCTCTCAGGAGAGCTACCATCATTCTGGGTGCACTGCGCCCGGCAACCCTGCTCGCGCGCGAGTTCCTATCCCGCGGTGGCGCGAGCCTGCAGCAGGAGAGAACCGATGGCTGGATTCCCGAGAACACTGGTGGGGGGAGTGTCCCTGCCTCGTCTGATCTGTGGCAGTAACTGGATGCTAGGCTACTCCCATATTACGAATGCCAAAGACCATCTCATCCAGGACCTCTTCGACACACCCGCCAAGGTCGCGAAGGTCGCGGAGGTCTTTGCCCGAGCCGGCTGCAACGCGTTCATGAGCGTAGCCAATGAGTTCGTGGCCGAAGCCCTGGAGGAAGTGCAGCAGCGGACGGGCATAGAGATGCTATGGATCACGACGCCCTCCTATGCTGAGAAAGGCAATCCAGACACGTGGCGGCAGTCAGTCGACCGCGCAAAGGAACTCGGCGCGCGCTTCTGCTTTCCTCACCAAAGTATCGTCGATCCTCTGCTCGACGTCCGCCACAAGCGCTTCCACCAGCTGCTGACCGAACACCTTCGCGATGTCCGCGCGGCCGGGATGATCCCCGGGCTCAGCACCCATACGCCCGAGGCCGTCCTATGCGCCGACGAATCCGGCGCCGACGTCGCGACCTACATCCAGCCCTACAACTCTGCTGGCTTCATGTGTCAGATCGAGCCCGATTGGCTCCAGCGGACCTTTCGTCGGGCCCGCAAGCCCGTCATGACAATCAAGCCTCTGGCCGCGGGAAGACTTCATCCTCTCGCCGGTCTCAACTTTGTGTGGACCACAATCCGGGAATGCGATCTGGTCACTATCGGTACCATGAGCCCCTACGAAGCGGAGGAGGTCATCGAGATCAGCCTTGCCTGTCTTGAGCGGCGCGATCCGAACCTCGATCTGTCGTTCTCACGTAGCAAGCAGTGGCTCGTAGAAGGATAGGCCGTCGCCCCTTTCACCGTTGCCGAGATGCTATCAGACAGCGCGCGGACGCGCCGCTTCCAGGACATGCGCCCCATTTGGCGTCGGAAGTGCCGACAATCAACTGAGACAGGGGACAGGACGTGCCCGGTATCAGGCATGAGATGGATCACCAGAGCGGCATCCCCCTCGGAGGCATCGGGACGGGCTCAATCGAAATTCGCCCCGATGGATACTTCCACGAGTGGCAGATCTTTAACAGAGGGTCGTGGGCGCTAGAGCCCGGCGAGGCGACCCCGCCCGACGGCCCCATGCCAGGCCCGGGAACCCTTGCATTCTACCTTCGCTGTCAGGCCGGCGAGGGGCCTCTACGGGTGCGCCGTCTCGGCCTCCGATCAGACCAGCACGACCTCTACCATCTGCCGTGGCTGAAGAGCGTCCGCGCCATCGAGTTTGAGGGGCGCTATCCAACGGCTCGACTCAGCTACGTCGACCCATCCTTGCCAGTATCCGCCTCCGCGCTGGCATTCTCGCCGATCATACCGCACGAGGCCCGACTCAGCGCCACCCCGGGCTTCTACGTGTCCTTCACCTTCGAGAACTGCTCCCAGGAACCCCTCGATGTTTCGTTGCTCTCTGTGCTTGAGAACCCACTCGTCGCCGATGGAGCATTGAGGCCCATGGCGATCACTGTTACAGAATCTGACCCCACCACGCACATCACGCTTCGTATGGAGGCAGGTTCGCCAGATGACTCGCTCGCCGGCAGCCTCTGCCTCTCTGCCTCGGGAGAGCACGTGAGTTGGATTTCGGGCGCTTCCCGTGCCTTCATGCGAGGCTTCAAGCATCGCCCCTCCGCCTTCGTGCGCGCCCATCAGTGCGTTCACCATCGCTTTCGCAGGGAGGGACATCTGCCGAACCTGGGCGCAGCAAAGCCGCCCCCTGCCCTCCCGCGCGAAGATGAGATCACAGCAATGGATGAGCCCGCTCAGCGGACATTGCTTACGGAGCTGCTACAGCTCCCGTCCTTCAACGACTTCTATCGCCATCTGACAGAAGTCGAGCCAGATCTAGTCGAAATCCCTGAGGGACGTCTCTCCCTGCTCAGAGACGGACTCATATTGGTCGGAAATCTCGACCTGGAGAGCAGGGGTTGGGGGGATACGGCACTATGCTCGTCCCTCAGGCTCGCTCCTGGTGAGAAGAGGGATGTGCTGGTCACCCTGTCCTGGCACTTCCCTCACCACCTGAGCCCGTCCGGACGGGCGATCGGTCACCGCTATGAGGACTGGTTCGCCGATGCCCTCGAGGTGAGTCAGTTCCTCACGAAGAACTGGGACAACCTGTCTCGTCACACCTGCGCCTTCTCCGAGGCGCTCTACGACACCACACTCGATCCCGTCCTTCCAGAGGCCTGGGCCGGACAACTCTCGACCCTTGCCAAGGCCACGTGGTGGGCGAAAGATGGATCCTTTGGGGTCTGGGAGGGCCTCGGCTGCTGCGGCTTGAATACAACCGACGTGTCCTATCACGGGTCTTTCCCGCTGCTTACACTCTTCCCGTATCTCGAAAGACAGCAACTGGAGTCACTGGCGAAGCTTCAAACCGAGGACGGTCGCATCCCCCACGCCTTCTTCCCAGACCTATCGACTGTGGACGACCAGTTCACGCGAGTCGATATGAACCCTCAGTTTGTGCTGCTCGCCTGCCGACACTACCTCTGGACCGGCGACGTGGATTTCCTTCGTCGTTGCTGGCCCCACGTGGTGAAGGCTATGGACCAGACAGCCACCCTCGATCGGAATGGAGATGGTCTCCCTGACCACGGCACCGCGCTCAACACCTACGACCAGTGGGACTTCTTCGGAACTCCGGCGTACATCTCCAGTCTCTGGATTGCAGCTCTTCAGGCCGGTATTCGCATGGCCGAAGACCTCGGCGACACCGTGCGCGCGGGCGCGTGGCGAGCCCTGACGGGAACCGCATCCGAGAGCTTCGACCGTATGTTGTGGAATGGTGAGTACTACCGCCTGTGGGTCGATAACGCAGGCGCTCGCGACGAGTGCTGCATGACCGATCAGATCAGCGGAGAAGGCTTCAGCCGCCTCATCGGTCTCGAGCCGAATCTTCCCGACGAACGCGTCACCGCCGCTCTCGGCGCCATCTTCCGCCACAACTTCACGCCAGAGGGCGGGCTACTCAATGCCGTCTATCCGCCCAGCCAGCCGCGTCGCTTCCCTGCCTATGGGAACTTCCAGGCCGATGCCCCCTGGTCGGGCATCGAGTACGTCACTGCGGCCACGCTACTCGAGCTCGGATTGTGCGAAGAGGGGCTCGCAGTCGTCCGCAGCGTTCACGAGCGCTACCTCTCGGCGGGACGCCACTGGAACCACGTCGAATGTGGCGACCACTACTACCGAGCCATGGCAAGCTGGTGGCTCTTGCTGGCCTCGACGGGGTTCAAATTGGACCAACCACGGCAACAACTCACGTTCAGCCCGATGTCTCTCGACCGAGATTTCCGCGCTCCCTGGTTCACCCCCACCGGTTGGGGGATACTCCGACAGACGCCTGATGCCTTCGAGCTCAGCTGTCGCAGCGGCTTTGTGAGCTTCGCGCGGCTGTGCATCCCTATTCCCGCGGTGCCGAAATCGGTGCGGGTAGGCGGTCGTGAGATTTCGCACACAGCGATTAGCACTAACCGGCACATGGCGATCGCCTTCGACGAGGCCCTCATCTTGGAAAGTGGGACCGTGCTCGAAGTGACGTGAGCCGCCTTCTGCACGGGTTTCGCCTGGGGGCATCTGTCCCATCTGCTAGGGGGAGCAGGGCGATTGGCATCCGCCACAATAGGTAAGGAGTCACACATGTCTGCCAATCCCGTCTGGCCGCTTCCCCAGGAGCTGAGACTCCGGGAAGACGCTTTGTCGCTAGCCAATGCCGTGCTCCTGGTTCCACCGGAGGCCGAGCCGGTCGATCTGGCCCCGATACGATTGCTGGCCGACATGCTTGCCGATGATTTCGGTGTCGTGGTTCCCGTCGTGAAAGGTGAGCCGCCCAAAGGGGCTCTGCCAATCGAAATCGCTATTGCGGGTCGTGCCGGGGCCGAACAGATCCCGTCAGAGCTCCCCGGAGCCGAAGGTTACCTCCTGACTGTCACAGCTCAAGGTGCTCGCGCTCTCGGTCGCGACCCGCGCGGCGCGCAGCATGCCGTCGCCACGCTAATCCAGCTCGCCGAGCGCCGCGGGGGTGAAGTCGCCGTGAGGGGGGCAGAGGTGCGAGACTGGCCTCACAAACCTATTCGCATGGTCCATCTCTATGTGCCGGGCTCCGACCACCTCGGGTACGCGCGGCGGTACCTGCGGGACTTCCTCGTCAGATACAAGTTCAACGGGGTGTTCATCGAGGTCGGCGGAGGAGTCCGACTGCGCGGGCATCCGGAGATAGCCGTGGGATGGCGACGCTTCGTGAGCGACATATATGCGCTCGGGGACCTGAACCCGGTGCACGGACATCACGCGCCGCTCGGTCCCGACCGCCACTGCCAGAACTCCATCCACACCCACCTGGCGGACGGACGCTACATTGAGCCCGATGAGCTCGCGCTTCTCTTCGACTGGGCGCGTGCCTATCACCTGGACCCGGTGCCGGAGGTCCAGAGTCTGGCCCATGTCTACTACCTCGCCTGCACCCACCGCGACATCGCGGAGATCCCTGAGACGCCGTTCCCGGACGCCTACTGCCCGTCGAATCCGAAGTCATATGAACTCCTCTTCGAGGTCATGGCCGAGTACGTCGAGCTGACGAAGTGCAGGAGCGTGAACATCGGGCATGATGAATGGCGGGCCGGCGGGCTGTGCCCGAAGTGCCGCACGCGCGATACAGGAGAGCTGTTTGCCGAAGACGTGCTGAAGGTCAGCTCCTGGCTAACCGAGCGGGATCTCGGCGTGTGGATGTGGGGCGATCATCTCGTCCCCAAACACAATGCCGACGGCACCGACTCCGACCATGGCAAGATCTGCTACCGGTTCCCGCAGACTCGCAAGGCGGGAAGAATGATCGCCGAGGCCGCGCCTCACATGACGCTCCTGAATTGGTCCTGGTCGTTCGGGGAGCAGGAGTCGGATCGGGTGCTCGCCGATCTCGGATTCCAGCAGATCTACGGCAACTTCGACGGACTTCTCTTCGAGGACTGGCAGAAACGCAGCGCGCATCCCTCGGTGCTCGGAGCCTCTGTCTCATCTTGGTGTGCCTGGAACGACTACGAACTCGGCATGATGCACTACCCGTCCGCCCTCTACGGCATCAACCTTATGTGGTCGAACCACATGCCCGCCGTGGGTGAGTCCCGAGAGCTGGCCGCCCGCCAGACGCCCAAGCTGCGCGACAGGATGCGTCGTCTGTGGGAGAAACCACGGCTCTGGAGTCAGGTTCCAGAGGCGAGGAACCGCCGGATCATTCCCCTCCGCGACGCGTGCAACGCGAGCCTCAAGACCGACCAGTGGGATCTCACCGGCATTCGAAGAGGCCGCCAGGAGTACGACGGAGTCCCGTACCACATGATCGAGCCGGGCAGCGACGGGGATGGGGAAGCGGTCGTTGTCGAACGCCTGCATCGGCCCGCAGCTGACTTCCTCCACGAGTCCCGGGAGATTCCAGTTGCTGGCAAGTTCGCCAGCCTCATCTTCTGGCAGGTGGCGACAGAGCCGGGAGCGAACCCGCCGCACACCGGCGACGGAACGCACTATCCGCGGGAGTCGGCCGAGCTCCTGGGCTGGTACGAGATACGGTTCGCGGACGGACTCACGCGCACCGCCGAGATCCGCTTTGGTGAAAACGTCCAGGCATGGAACCGGGGATACGAGATCGACAGCTGGTACCAGTCCCACCAGCCGATGTACCATGCCCTCGAGGTGCCTGCTGGAGTCCAGCCCGACGGCCGACCGCTCGTCATCTGGGGGCTCGGATGGACGAACCCGCGTCCCGCCGTCGCCATCGAGTCCGTAGTCCTTCACGGCGCCGGCGCGGTGCCCGAGACCCGGCCCGAGCATACTGTCTCGGACGCCCGACCGATGCTCCTCGGCATCACCGGCATCGAGCTACCGACACCCAGGGACTCATCTCGCGCCACGTAATCTCCCAGAGGTGGTGGCTACCACTCCGAAGATTGGAAAGTCCTGGCAGGGATCTCTCCGACCCTACCTGGAGCGCATTTCATAGCCCTCACTCGCCTGGCTCTCCGCCAGAGACGCTGACATGAAATGCGCCTGCTGGAGCCTGGCGGCTTGTGCTGCTGTTTCATAACCTCAGATGGAGGTTATGAAACAGCTTCTAGTAAGCCATGTGCTCTCGATATACGTCGAGCGCATAGGCGAAGTCCGCGTAGGCGACGTTCGTCGACACGGAGTGGTCGGAGCCGAATACGTAGCGAGCATTGCGCATCTTCATGCCTTCGATGAGCGCCACGACTTCACGCTGAATGAGCTCGCGATCTCCCGACTCGAGCACGCGGGCATCGAGGCCGCCGATGAAGGCAAGCTTGTCGCCATACTTCTTGGCATACTTCAAGGGATCGTTCCCCGCCTTCCTCTCCATCGGGTTCAGCGCGTCGAACCCCGCCTCGACTATGAGCGGCATCGCCTGCTCGATCCCCCCGCAGGTATGGAGCACCACCGGTAGGTCATAGGAGTGGAAGAAGTCGACCAACTCCGCGAAGTACGGGAAGATCAACTGCTCGAGAACGTCCGGCGAGCAGAAGAGACCGTTCTTGTAGCCCAAGTCCTCGTATACCCACACGCCGTCGGGCTTTCCCGCTTCCTCGAAGAGCGTCCGGTAGTGCGCCTTGAAGAAGTCCGTATAGACCCGGTTGTAGTCGTGGATCCAGCCGGGGTCGAGGAGCAGGCTCTCGTACAAGCACACATCGCCCATGCTCTGGCGCATGTTCTCCCAGATGAAGAGGTGTCCGTAGAACGTCCACAAGCCTTGTTCCCCACGCTTCGCGAGCCTCTCCGCGTTCTCCTGGGTGTTGATGCGATCCCTGTCGATATCGAGTACGTGGGGCCGGTAATCTCGCTCCCAGACAGCACGGCTCGTCATTCGAAAATCGATGTGCTCCGGCGTGCCTGACTTGTGCTTCCAGTACTTCAGCGCTGCTCCCGCCCCGTTTCTCCTGATCTCCCACTCGTCCGTCTCATCCACGATGTCGGACACTCCCCGTAACGGCATGGCGTCGAACCAGCCGCCGACCCCGCACATGTCGAAACCGAAATGGTCAACGGGATCGACGGGCCTCCCATCTGGGTCTCTCGGATATCCCTCTCCCACCCACCTCTCGAGCGTGTCGGACCACGGGGAATCGAAAAGCCCTATACGTTCGGCATTCCCGCCGCGGAGTAGGCTATCGACGACCTCTCTTGAAGTCTGCACGGCTTCCTTTCTCGCTTGGCTCCGGAGTGCCGACGTGCACTCACATTTCACTGCTACGGAAGCTGGGCGAACTCCGATCCGATGCAGGTCACTCGTACGAACCCAGTTCCTTACCGAGGCGGACGAATTCGCGGAATGTCTCCAGGCTCACCGATTCGGGCACGGAGTGATCGGAGCTGATCCAGTAACCGCCGTTCTCCTTCATCGCGGGGATGACCTGACGCATCTGCTCCCACAGCTCTTCCGGCCGCTCGAAGAGCACCGCGTTCAGACCGCCGTGAAGACACAACTGATCGCCGTACTGCCGCTTCAGCGCCACTGGGTCCATGCCCGCCTTGACCTCGAGCGGGTTCAGAACGTCAATGCCGGCATCGATCAAGTCGGGAATGAAGGGAGCAACGTACCCACACGAGTGTAGCCGCACCTTCACACCTTTGGCGTGAGCCCATTCCGCGGCACGCTGGTGTACGGGCTTGACCAGTTCGCGATACATGGCGGGCGAGAAGAACTGAGCCTGTTTGTACCCCATGTCATCGGGCCATTCGATCATGTCGAAGTGGTAGCCCTCATCCCAGACCATATCGAGCAGGGCCAGGTCCACATCGAGCCAGTGGTTGAGCATGTCCGATACCCACTCGGGTTGCTCAAGCATGGCAATGAGCAGACGCTCCGTGCCAACCGCCCAGGCGTGGATCACGTCGAAGCCGAACCACATATACGGCGTGATCCACGCGCCCTGCTGCCGCCAGGTCCCGTAATTGCGCTCGAGCTCAGCCCACGGGATCCTGTCTCGGCTTGGTACCATGCGCTCTTTCGCCTCGCGCCACGACTGCGTATCCTTGATGGTGAAGTCCAGGAACTCAGGGACCCCGCCATGGTGCTTCCAGGAGCGCATCCGGACGCCCCACTTGGTGATATGTTCAGTCCATTCGTCCGTCTCTTGCAGCACTTCCTCGGGATAGCGAGGGCTGTTGTCGCAGGAGAAGCTCACCTGCCTATCGAGGCCGAAGTAGTCGCCGAACGTTATATCATCCGGCATGCCCTCACGGTGCCAGCGCGCGATCGTCGAAGCCCACGGCGCATCGGTGATCGGTACACGATCCGCCTCTTGGTGGTTCAGAATGCGTGTCATGCGCTCGTGGGTTGTCACCTCGGCCACGACGTTTCCTCCTTTGGCCTATCAGCTCCAGTGCGAATCAGATATACCCTTTCGTCAATAGCGAGACGACGAGCCAAAAGCCCTGGCTGACGAAGTCACCCACCATCAACCCGATCGCCACCGGTAATGTCCGACGATACAGGCGCAGCCCACCGAACCGCACGACTATGACCTTGGCGAACCAGCCGATGAAGAAGGGAACCCAGGCCGTATGCATCCCCCAACAGGTTGAGGCCAAGTAGCCGATCGGATGCAAAGGCCACCACCACAGCCTGAGACGAAGCATGCTCAGCCCGAGAGCGATCACGGCTCCGCCTGCCATCGCCATCACGCCGTTGGCGTCGAACTCCGTTCGCTCCACGAGCATCTCGAGGATACGCGTGCGTACGAAACTCAGTTGCGGCCCCAGCCAGCCGGTGTTGATGAAGCCCGACCGCTGGAACCCATAGTGATACATGCCGGTGAGCACAACGTAGGTGACGACGATTACGGACAGCACGAACCCGAGCAGCATCACCGGCAGCAACTTCCCGAATGTGATCCGCGCGGAGTCTGCGATCTTGAACCCATCGACCGCGTTGCCGGTGGTAACCTCGGAGGAGTCCCCGAACCCCGGGAAGTAGGCCCATCGGAGATTGAACAACATGACGACTTCCGGGTCCCGCAATACCTTGTTCCCGAACGGCGCCACCAGCAGCTCATCCACCCGGAAGGGGAACGCGATGAAGCTGAGTCCCGTCTCCGCACGAAGTCTGGCCCACATCACATAGTACGTGACAATCAAACCTATCATCGCAAAGGCTACGACAGGTCTCGTGCCCGCGGCCACACAGAAGAGAACCATGTAGGTGAAGGTGAGCACAAAGCCAATGACGGCGCCACGGTAGATCCACGCCTCACCCGCAGAGGCCGCGGAGCCGCGCCGCGTGAAGGCGATTCGCAGGCAGTGGCGGAGGTGGTGGCGCGCACTCCAGAACACCCATCCAGTGAGCGCCAGTACTGCCCCCCCTCCCTGATGATGGACCGCTGGGAAGTCACTCGTATACCATCCGATGGGGGTTTCTGCCGTGGCCCCAAAGGCAATCGCAATCATCACCATCGCCACCTGAAAGAACCAGAAGAACCAGCAAGAGAAAGAGAGGTCCTTTGGTATCAAGTAAGCTATTGCCAGCATCCACGGCAGGAGAACCAACTCGACCCGGCCGAGTCCGGCCAGAAGGCCTGTTTGCTCAGCCTCCTTCAGCACCAGGCCGGTCAGGGGAATGCCAGGAATCGCCGGTATCACGGTCGACAGCTTGTTGATAAACCCGATGGCGAACACGATCAGCAGGCTGATCCAGAAGGCGGAGTCTTTCCTCAGCCGCGCCCCCGCGCCACTCTCGCCTGGCTCCTCGACCATCTCCAGCGGAAGCTGGGCTATCGGGAAACTCAGGCGTTCGTGGCTGATCCACTGTCGCCTCAGGAGCACCACCAAGCATAGGGGACAGATCACCAGCGCGAGGAAGAAGGGCAACCAGGTAGCCAGGGGTGTCCACCAGAGCGACCAAGGTACGGAAGCGCCTCCCAGGTAGTAGTTCTCGATGGCCGCTCGGTCGGTTATCCCGAACCAGTCCGGAAGGTATCGGAGATAGGGGGTTTCCCATTCCGGCACCGTAAACGCCCAATATCGCTGGGCGAGCACGTAGGGAAGCAGCCAGGGCAGGACGCCGTGGCTGATAAGGGGAGCGCCAAAGAGGACGATGACGTAGACGGTGAGGACCTCGCCGCGGCTGAAAGGTTTCCATCCGAACCGGGTCAGGCGGTGGTTGAGGACACTGAGGAGGAACAGGCAGCACAGCGGGGCCACCGCCGGCGCCCCCGCTCCAAAGGTGAACACCGCCTTATACATCAGCTCCCCGTAGAAGCCTATGGGGGCGATCGCTATGAGGGTCAAGAACGCCACTAGAATGGCGCGCCGAGTCACCGTTCGCTCGGATGCGCTCGGCTTGCGTGGTTCCGGTCGATCATGCGATATGATCGCAGCCAATCTCACTCCCAGGTCTTGGCAGCAGCACGAGCGGATTGGCGACGGCGCTCGGCGGCATGCCAGCTAACGGCCCATCGACGTGTCAGCCTATTCCCCCTCGAAGGCGAAAGCACCGACGTCTACCCCTTTGCGGTCGTGGCGTAGCCGTGCGTCACCTGTCGGCTCGACCCCCTGGGGCGGCGGAAGGAACTCCGGCCCGGCAAGCGGCGCGGGAAAGGGGTACCCCGACGCGGCCGACATCGTCGCCGTCCCTGCATCGATGAGCGCCGAACCGGCCGCTAAATGCATATCCCACGCGGTCACGTCGACGAATCCCGGGGCGGTCCCCGTGATCGTGCCCGTCCACTCGGGCGGACACACGCTCCCTTCCACCACCCAGTTGTGCTGGCCCGCACAGATCCGTTTGCCGGTGATCCAGTCCGCCGTGTCCTCACTCAGGATCTCGATTGGCTTTCCGTCGATGCGGTAGAAGACATTGTTATGCATCTCCACGCTTTCGAGTTGCCAGCGAGCCTGGATCGCGTTGGTGCAGTCTCCCGCGAGGATGAAGGTGTTGTTGACGAGTCGGTAGCGGCCCCGCGAGCCAAAATAGCGCCCGTCGTGGCCTATCTGGACGACGGGAAGCTCGCTCGTATTGATGAGCACATTACCCACGACGTCAGAGTTCATCGGCCTTGGGCCCGCCTCCTGGTCGCGGCCGATCAGAACGAGAGCGCGAAGCGAGTTGCTCTCCACCCAGTTGTAGTAGATCTCGTTGCGCTCACAGCGAGTCTTCACCGCGTTGCCCCAGGAAGCATCGTGGATGTAGCAGTGCTGCATGCGGAAGACGGCTCCTGGGAAGGCGACCGGGTCGGTAGAGACGTATATCTGATGGCCGCCCGGCGGCCCGCCGCAACGCGCCACCTCCACGTACTCGAGAGTCAGCGATCCGGACATCGTGTCAGAGCCAAGGATCCCTTGATCAGGGCAATCATGCACGTACGTATCGCGGATGACATTGAACGCCCCACGGTGACGAATCCCACGCGCCGATGCGTGCTCGATCTCGAAACCTTCGAAGACGTAGTAGTTCGCCTCCGCAAAGTGGACCCCGATCTCGCCGCCCGAGATGACCGGGCGCCGACCGTTTCTTCGCAGGCCGCGAACGGTGATGGGGTGCTCGGCCGTTCCGGACTTCGTCAGCGTAACGTCACCCGGATACGTTGCATCACCTGCGACCTCCACCTTGTCGCCCGGTTCTAGCAGATGAGTGACTTCCTGGAGCGTCTGGTACGTCCTTTCCGGTCCGACGTGATATGTCATGGCACTCGCGGGGCCGGCGCAGCATATGGCGATGGCCGCCAGCGGAATGAGCCTCATGCGTCCGATCTCCTCTCAGTTGCGGCGCGGCCGCGCCGCCTCATCTCCCCTGCAGTGCGGGGCAGATCAGGGCAACAACAGCGTCATAGTATACCCGTGCGCCCCGCGCACGCTATGCCCAGACGTGCTAGATCCGTGTCTGTCTCAATGGCGGAGTCGGTCAGACAGGTTCCGGGGGTCCCTATAAGGCAGCGCTGTCCGGCCCCTACTGGTGATTCATTTCACGATCCTGTGATGGTATCGGTTCAGACAGGCGCCTATCGGCGCTGACATCGCGCACTCTGTCGTCCGTCCGGAGGAAGCCTCTCAAGTCGCGCGAGGGCGCTAGCTTCCTCCAGACACCCAGAGGGCGAGTGCCCCCTGATCATGCTGTGGCAGTGGCATGAGGTCTAGGTGCTCCGTAGTCCCCTCCTTCCTTCAGCAACAAGCAGACCAGGTCCAACTGCACGTCTCGACTGGCTGTGTGACCACCTGTGGTGGTCACATGGGCATGGAACCGCCCTGAGCCGTTCTGTTGTGGGCAGCAGGCGCTGGGGATGACACTGGATCTTGCGGGCATGGGACCGCGATGGCGGCACAACGATGGCGAAATGGCCTCCGGTGGCGTGCGAGTACGGTGCGCTACTGAGCGCGAGGGAGAACAGAGGGCAGCCAGTCGGCGCGGCTAGGCCGCGAGACGGAATCCCGTGATGCGAGCCTCGGGGAAGAAGCGGCGCTCGATGTGAGCGGGAACGGTCTTCGCCGTGCGGGCCGGGGCTGACCATTCCTGCCCAGCATGGATCAGCCCCGGGACCGCTCCTCTGAGGGTGGTGTGGGGCCGCCACGAGTTGTAGTAGCAGACGAAGTCGGCCAGCAGGATCTCCAGGTGATCCAAGCCCCTGATCACCGGTATGCGCCGCAGCCACTCGTACTTCAGCGTAAGGATGACCCGTTCGGTCACTGCCATGGAGCCATGCCTGCCGACTGCGCCGAAGCGCTGCTTCACGTCCCATCGCCAGAGCAAGTCACGGAATACCTCGGAAGTGAACACCCCTTCCTGGTCGCTGATGAGATGCTTGGGCGCTCCGTGGCACCGGAACGCCTCCTCCAGCGCTTCTTCCACCCAGCCGGCATTCGGGCCCTCCAGGGGACAGTTGGCGACAACCTTTCGAGAGAAGTGGTCGATCGCCACCAGCACCCAGGTGGGCCAGACGCGCCGTCGCCACACCCGCGTGCGATCCACGCTCCAGACGTGATTGGGGTAGCGAGCAACGATCTGGCGCGGCTGCTTCTCTTCCGGCTTTCCGGCCGCCGCCGCGGGTGTGCCTGCGGGTCGCGGTTTCGACCTGAGCAAGATGTTGCGCACCGTAGAGGCCGCCAGGAAGATACCCAGTGTCCCCAACACCAGGGCGATGTGGCGTCGTCCCCAGCCAGCATTCGCCGAGGCCATCTCCCAGACCAGCCGTTCGAGTTCCTCAGACGTCCGGCGCATCGATAACTGGCACTGGCGGCCACAGAGCCCTCTACCATCCTGCAGTCGGCGCAGCCATCGCCACACCGTCGAGCGCGCCACGCCAAAGTGCTTCGGAATCTGGCGCCGGGAGATGCCGAAGTACTCGATGCACCACAGGATATGGAGCCGCTCCGCCAGGGAATAGGGCTTCCGAATGTTGGCCGCCTTCAGACGACGTTCCGCACAGGCCAGTCGTTCCGTCAGGAACTCCACGGTATCTCGGAGCAGGACGTTCTCGGCCTGTGCCTCCGCCCCATCACCCGCAGCCTTTGCCGCTTGCTCCAGGCCCAGTCGTCGTGTCCGTCCCGCCCACCGGCCACTGAGCAACACCGCCTTCATCACCAGGCAGACCGCAGTTCCAGTTCCGTCCACGTGGGTTCATCCTCCAGCGAAATGGAGTGCCCACGATACAGCAGAGAGTCCGTCAGGGCAAGGCTACGGCGGTTTCACGGCGAATTGACCACCACAGGTGGATCGTACAGAGGTCCAGGATAATCTTACAGTGTCTGGGCGTTCCCGTGCTGGGATGATAGCGGGGTAGCCACTTCGGCGGACACGGCCAAGCCCACGGGGCGACACGGCTGTCTCTCATCCCCGCCATCTCCGTCAGGGCCGGAGGGTCTCTTCGGAGGAGGCTGGCGAGAGCTGGCACGCTCGATCCTCGGCGCGCATCTCCGGCGTCGGAGCGCGCGGGTACATGGCACTTGAGCGCAGTGCAGTAAGGAGCGAGATGCGCGCTGAACACCCCTTCAATCAGTCTTGGATGTTTCGTCGCCTCGAGGAGTCGCGCTACGGCGACTGGACCTTTGCCAGCCCTCTGTTTGACGACTCGGACTGGGAGCAGGTGGTGCTGCCTCACACGCCGCGCCTTGAGCCCGTGGTGGTGAACGACCTATGGCAGGGCGTGTGCTGGTACCGCAAGCGGTTCGCGACAGAGGAGGCTTGGCAGGGATCGCGTGCGTTCGTCGAGTTCGGGGCCGCGATGCGAATCGCAGACGTATGGGTAAACGGAAGACATCGGTGCCGCCACGCCGGTGGGTACCAGGGGTTCGTAGTGGATATCACCGAGGACTTGGTTTCGGAGGGAGACAACGTCATCGCCGTCCGACTCGACAACTGTGATACGTGCGAGTGCCCTCCGGGGAAGCCATCGTATGGAACGCTGGAGAATCCGCTGACGGGGTTGGACTTCCAATACTTCGGGGGTCTGTATCGGGAGTCCCGCGTCATCGCTACCGATTGTGTCCACGTCAGCCACCCGCTTCACGTGCATGTCGAGGCGGGTGGCGGTGTATTTGCGAGGTTCGAGGAGATAAGCGAAACTTCGGCCAAGCTGGTCGTCAGAACCCATGTCGTGAATGAGAGCTGGTCCGACGTCCCCTGTCGCCTAGTCACCTGTCTGATCGACAGAAACGGGAATGCCGTCGGGCGCGTGGAGAGCGAAGAGGTGGTGCTCGGCCCACGAGGCGATCACACCTTCGACCAGGCGACAGAGGTGTCCAATCCCCTCCTGTGGCACCCGGATCACCCCCAACTTTATCTACTACGTTCCCAGGTCCACCGAGGCGAGGAGTTGGTTGACGAGGTGACGACACGGGTGGGCATCCGCGACATCGACGTAACCCATGACGGTGGGTTCACGATCAACGGCCGCCCGTTGAGACTCTTCGGGTCGAACCGCCATCAGGAACATCCGTATATCGGCAACGCCCTGTCCGCGAACGCCAACTGGCGAGACGCTTGCCGAGCGAAGCAAGCCGGGCTGGACTTCCTCCGTCTCTCACACTATCCGCAACACCCGGCATTCCTGGATGCCTGCGACGAACTCGGAATCCTGGTACAGGCGGCAATCCCCGGCTGGCAGCAGTTCCATGACTGCGAAGCGTTCGTGTCGAACGCATACAGGGACGTGCGCCAGTTGATCCGGAGAGATAGGAACCACCCGTGCGTCATCCTGTGGGAGGCGAACCTGAACGAGACAAGTTCTCCCAGTTGGTTCACCCGGGAATGTCATCGTCTGGCGCATGCAGAATATCCTGGAAACCAGTGTTTCACAGCGGGTGACGGGCCACGTTGGCAGCTTGGTGCCGTGTGGGATGTGCTCCACGGTACTGGTTCCTGCCAGAAGAAACCCACGCTAATCCGGGAGTACGGAGATTGGCAGTTTGGCGGAAATGACAGCACCACGCGGCAGTTTCGTTCCAACGGCGAGGAATCTCTCCTCCAGCAGGCCTGGAACTTCCTCTGGAGTCACAACCGGAACGGGCTCGTGGAAGGCTGCATTGGGGACACAAGCTGGTGTCTCTTCGACTATAACCGAGCCTATGACGACCGCATCGCCGCATGTGGGATGATGGACATCTTTCGCTTGCCTAAGTTCAGCTATTACCTGTACCAGAGCCAACGCGACCCGCGCGTGGTAGGTCCCGACGGGGAGCCCGGACCGATGGTCTTCATCGCCAGCTATCAGACGCCCCGAGAGTCCCCGACCAAGGCAGTCGTCTTCTCCAACTGCCATGAAGTTCAGTTGGAGTTGAACGGCAGACCATTGGCGCGCCGGGCCCCTGACGCGGGGCCGACGACTCGCTACAACCCGAGCAGAGACCGCGACCCGACGTTCACCACGGTTGGCGA
>Ga0307378_10002608_pt1 | contig 27264 bp, 19 predicted proteins | sample UN1MG_FD_202238 | JGI IMG/M metagenome (GOLD analysis project Ga0307378, IMG submission 202238) | Soil microbial communities from Risofladan, Vaasa, Finland - UN-1 | ecosystem: Environmental > Terrestrial > Soil > Coastal area > Acid sulfate soil | place: Finland: Risofladan, Vaasa | collected... | reverse complement strand
CAACGTGGTTATAGGTGCTCGCTCGGCGGTCTTTGCGCCGCTTCCAAAACTGGGTCTTGTCGTTGTTGACGAAGAGCATGAGCCGAGCTACAAGCAGGATACAGTGCCGCGGTATAACGGCAGGGATGTAGCGATAAAGCGGGCGCAACTGGCAAATGCACATTGTATTTTGGGCAGTGCTACTCCGTCGTTGGAAACGCTGTCTAATTGTCAAAGTAAGAAGTATTTCAGCCTTGTGCATCTGCCCAAAAGGGTTATGGATTTTTCCATGCCGGAAATGAAACTTGTCGATTTGCGGGCCGGGCAGGTAACCCAGAGGGGCATTAATCTGATAAGCGAGCCGTTGGCAAAGTGTCTGCAGGAGACACTCGCGAAAAAAGAGCAGGCGATTTTGCTTTTGAACAGGCGCGGTTACAGTAATTTTGTATTTTGTCCATCCTGTAAACATACTCTGCATTGCCGTAACTGTGATGTAACGCTGACCTTTCACAAATCAAAGACCAGCCGCCATGAGAGAATGAAAACGGTTACAGGAAAACATATCAATTATGGCTATGCGGTATGTCATTATTGTCTGGCTCAGACGCTTGTACCAGAAAAATGTCCTCTATGCGGCAAGCTGATGGCGATGATAGGGCTGGGCTCGCAACGGCTCGAAGAGGAATTGGCCAATAAGTTTCCCTTGGCTCGCATGTTGAGGATTGACAGTGACTCTATGGCGAGCAGGGACTATTATCGGCTTCTGAGAGATTTCGGTGAGGGACGAATCGATATATTAGCCGGCACGCAGATGCTGGCTAAGGGGCTGCATTTTCCAAATGTAACGCTGGTGGGTATTATCAGTGCTGATACCTCGCTGTATCTGCCGGATTTCAGAGCGAATGAACGAACCTTCCAATTGATTTCTCAAGTTGCAGGTCGGGCGGGGCGTTCCGAGAAAAAGGGCGTGGTTTTTGTCCAGACATTTCTACCGAATCAGCCGGCGATACAGTTTGCCGTCGGCAGGGACTTTGACGGCTTTGTTAAAGAGGAATTAAAGCATCGCAAGGGCTGCAATCTGCCGCCATTCTGGCGACTGGCGGTTATCGTTATGCGGGACGGGAATTTTGATAAACTTGACATGGCATGCAAGCAAATGCGACAAAGAATAGACAGGATTATCGGGCGTGAAAAAATAGAAGCGCACATTCGTGGGCCGATGCCGGCTGTGATAAGCCGGATACAGCGTTTTCATAGAATGCAGATAATTATTCAGGCCCCCCAAGCGGCGACCGTCCAAAAGTTGTTTGCCTGCCTGCGGGCAGCCGGACCAATACGGCCGGCTGTTAAAGTCGCAATAGATATTGACCCTGTTAATTTATTGTAGCTTGCAATTTAAATCTATATATGCTATTTTACGATTTGCTTTATCGGGGAGTAGCTCAGTTTGGCCAGAGCGCTGCGTTCGGGACGCAGAGGTCGCAAGTTCAAATCTTGTCTCCCCGATTAAAATTACTTTTGAAAAGAGTGAGAATTAGGGAGGGGAAGTTTTCTGGATATGCTTGTATTATTTTTACACAATTCAGCCAAAACAAAGATATTGACAGAAGGCAGGGAAATCATATAGACTTGATAAAAGAAGATATGAGCCTCTTTGCGGGCGTAATTCAGTGGTAGAATGTCAGCTTCCCAAGCTGGACGTCGGCGGTTCGAATCCGCTCGCCCGCTTTTGCTGTAGGTGGTTCGGGGGCAAAAGCATATGATCGTCTAAGGTATATAAAATCTTTGCTTTGAGTTGCTCCTGTCAAAATAATGTCAATATTTCCGGCGAGTTACTTTCAAAGATAACAGTCATTTGAAATCAAAAGCGATAACAAAAAGTGCGGCAGCGGTTATTATCTTTGGTGTAATATGTGCTTTTACTGCTTACATTGCGCCGGATGGCAAACAAGATTTGCAAACAAGCATGTGGTATAGTGTAGTTCCTCCCGTACTGGCAATTCTTCTGGCTTTTTTGACGCGGCATGTCCTTCTGAGTCTGGGAATTGCCATTATAGCAGGAGGTTTGCTGACTAAGGTTCCGCAAAGCCCCTTGAGTGTTGCTGCCTGGCTGGAGGGTTTTAAATCAGTAGGTATTTATGTAGCGGGTACTGTTACAAGCAGAGCGAATTTGCAGATACTTGCGTTTCTGCCGCCAATCTTCGTGATGATAGAGATAGTCATAGCCTCCGGAGGTTTTAAGGGAATCATTGTGTGGCTCTTGAAGTGGGTAAAAGGCAGGAAATCCACACAAACGGCTACCGCTCTGATGGGAATACTGTGCTTCATTGACGACTACACTAATGCCATAATCGTTGGCTCGATGATGCAGCCAATCACAGACCGGTTTCGTGTCAGCCGCGAAAAACTTGCCTTTCTTGTTGACGCCACCAGCGCACCCATTGCAGGACTCGCAGTGATTAGCACATGGATAGCCTATGAAGTGGGTCTTCTGAGCCAAATCGCAGAGGAGCTGAACATTGACAGAAGCGGATATTCGCTGTTCTTCGACGCACTGAGTTTTCGTTTCTATTGTCTGCTGATGATTGCTTTTGTCTTTTTGCATATTATTTTGGGCAGAGATTTTGGTCCGATGAAGACTGCTGAAGACCTGGCCAAAAATGCACCCGATGAAAATAACCGAGTCGGCCTGTCTCAAAATGCTTCTGATTCTTCTAAAATAGCTCTCGGGCAGCAATCCTCACGGGCAATCAAGGCACTTATCCCATTGGGCGGACTAATAGTGTTTCATATAACCGGGCTTTGGATCGATGGCGGCGGGCCCGCTATGCTTCGACAAGGCGGTTCGCTTCTCAGTTGGATTTACTGGCGTGACGTTATTAGCGCCGCCGAAAATACACACCTGATTCTTGACTTCGCAGCACTCTTCGGCCTGGCATTGGCCTTGCTGTGTTCGCAGCTCTTCGGTTCACTGCGTATGCCCGTAATAAGCAATTGCTTCAAGCGAGGTGTCAAGCGGGCTATGATTCCCTTTGTCATACTTATTCTTGCCTGGTCGCTCAAGAATTGCTGTGACAGCCTGAAAACAGGAGAGTTTCTGACGGCAATTCTGGCCGGTAGAGTCTCACCTCATTGGTTTCCGCCGGCAGTTTTCCTCGTTGCCTCGGTGACCTCATTTGCCACAGGCACGAGCTACGGAACGATGGCCATACTCATTCCCACTGCCATTCCAGTTGCATTTGCGCTCGATGGGGACACTTACGGCCTGACCACAATTATAAGCCTTGGCGCAGTCCTGGACGGTGCAATCTTCGGTGACCATTGTTCGCCCATCTCCGATACGACGATTATGAGTTCCATTGCCAGTTCTTGTGACCTTATGCAGCACGTTCGTACGCAATTACCCTACAGTCTGTTTGTTGCCGGTCTTGCTTTGTTCTGTGCTTACCTTCCCAGTGCTTTTGGTCTTGCGCCTGAATGGAGCTTTGCTCTGGCAATATCAGTTATGACTTGCTTTTTCATAGCTCTCGCTCGATACAAGAATGTATAGCAGAAATGTCAGAACTAATATTGTCCTGCATTGAACTATGATATGAGTAACCGCCAAACAAGCAACCGTTGACCACTTCCTAAACAATGCCGACCATTCTTACCTGAATTTGTAAGCCTTGGGATATTGATTTATACATAATCCCTGAAAAACACTTCTTCTGCGATGGCTAAAACACCTCATTGTAATTGAATATGGGAAGTTCGGGGGATTTTTATCGGAATTGAAGCAGTTATCTCCATAAGCAATGTGCGGTAAAAAATGTGCAATTTTGTCTCTTATCCCCCTATTATCGGGGCTTATCAAAAAACTGTCGATTGTTATTTTTTTGGTCTATTGGCTTGACGAAACACCTTTATTATGATAAAAGAACTTTCTATCATTGGCAGTCTCAAGGAGGAGGTATTTCTGATTTTTTCCACCATAGAGGGGTGTATCATTGCGGGGGAAGGATCCTTTTTTTTGTATTAATATACTACTTTGGGAATATAGCCTTTTATGTATAATATTGGGCCTAACTACAAACTATTAAGGCATAGATCGCTTTCTTTGGCGAATAAGGCAACAGGTAGAACGCCGCTATGGTTTGTTTGGATCCTGGCCATTGTGCTGTTGGTGTCTGCCGGCATGACTTACCGTATTCTGGCGTCCGCCTTGGAACGCGTTGTTAGTAGAACTATCAAGCTACCGGTTCCGATGAGTGATTTCCCCATGCAAATTGGCAATTGGGCCGGAAAAGATTTGTCCATTCCAAATACTACCAAGGAATATATGGAGAAGAACTTTGCGGACGATTATTTTAGCAGACAATATATTCATTCTGTCACCAAGGCCTGGGTTAACGTTTATGTCGTATATTGCTCGTCCCGGCCGGGAGGTATATTAGGTCATCGGCCTCGAGTATGCTATCTCGGATATGGCTGGATTCACGATGGTACCGAAACTGAGCAGTTTATCTCGCGGGCCGGCCAGAAAATACCTTATCTGATACACCGCTTCCATAAACCGGATATGACCGACCAGGCAGTTGTCTTGAACTTCTATGTCTTAAACGGCAAGCTTACTGCCGACGAAAAAGACTTTTCCGGCTCACTTTGGCGAAGGCCCAACATTGCCGGTGACTTGGCTAAGTACGTGGCACAGGTACAGGTAAGCTCGGGGGTGGAAAATTCAGTCCTAACGATGGCAAAGGATATAGTAGATTTGATTCTGGATTATCTCCCGGACCAGAATGGTAAAGTCCGTGCGGTTGATGATAACAACCTCAATAGAAGATAGTGTTTTAAAATTGGCTATCTTGAAACCGATGAAGGCAGGAATCGGAGGACAATAATAACTTGTTTTTTTACTCGGAGTTACATTGATTTTTCAATGCAACCGACGGGGACGGAGTATAAGCAAACCAAATAACAGGTTCTATATATACACCATACAAACATACAGGCACGATAGTATAGTGATATCTTCCTTTGCTGATAGTGGATTCAGACTCAAAGATTAAGCTCGGAGAAATCAAAGAAAGAATTTAGTTGCAAGCCGCAAAAGATAGTGTACTTATATTAAACTGCTAAATACGCTAACAAAGCTGTCTGATAAGGAAAACAACAATGAAAAAATTTGCTTTGATCGGTGCGGGAGGCTATATCGCACCCCGGCATATGAAAGCAATAAAAGAAACAGGGAACGTTCTTATTGCAGCATTGGACCCAAATGATTCTGTCGGTATCATTGATTCATATTTTCCAAATGCTGATTTTTTTACAGAATTTGAGCGTTTTGACAGACACCTTGAAAAATTGCGTCGAGAAAACAACCAGCGTATTGACTATATTAGTATTTGTTCTCCCAACTATCTTCATGATGCTCATATTCGGTTTGCTCTGCGAATAGGAGCGGATGCTATATGTGAAAAGCCGTTAGTATTGAATCCATGGAATGTGGATGCTCTTGAGGAGATTGCAAGGGAGACGGGGAAAACGGTTAATACGATTCTGCAGCTTCGGTTGCATCCGGCTATATTAGATCTGAAGAAACGCGTTGATAAATCGCCAAAAGGAAAGAAATATGACATTGACTTGGCCTATATTACCGCCCGCGGGCATTGGTACATGATTTCATGGAAAGGCAATGTTGCTAAATCCGGTGGTGTTGCCACTAATATCGGTGTTCATTTTTTTGATATTTTGCAGTGGATATTTGGTGAAGTCAAATGCAATGTGGTTCATTCAAATGAGCCACAGAGAGCTGCGGGATTTCTGGAACTCGAACATGCTCGGGTCAGGTGGTTTTTGTCGATAAAACGAGATGATTTGCCACAAGAATCTGAACCCGGGAAACCTGCGGCATATCGCTCTATGACTATCAATGATGAAGAAATTGACTTTTCATGCGGTCTTACTGATCTTCACACGAAAAGTTATCAGGAAATACTTAATGGCAGGGGATTTGCTTTGCAGGATACAAAACCTTCAGTTGAAATTGTATCAACAATTCGACGAGCCAAAACTATAGGCTTGAAAGGAGATTATCATCCATTACTGAAACGTTCCAAAGGTTAGCTGTTGTTATACAATGAATATGTTCCATTAAGGTAAATGCTGAGTAGTATGTAGAAGAAGGATTTGTAAGGAAAGAATTCGTAATGACAAAAAAGGAATTGACGGATAACCTGGAGTCGCAAAGTAAAGAATATTTCGTTCACGAGTCTGCCTATGTGGATCAGCCGTGTGAGATTGGCAGCGGTACAAAGATTTGGCATTTCTGTCACATAATGAAAAACGCCAAAATCGGCAGGAACTGTATATTCGGCCAAAATGTAAATGTGGCGAGCGGTGTGGTAATCGGCAACAATGTAAAAGTCCAAAATAATGTTTCTATTTACACCGGTGCGATAATTGAGGATGATGTTTTTCTTGGTCCGAGCTGCGTTTTGACGAATGTTACAAACCCACGGTCGCAAATTGTACGTCATGATTTATACGAGAATACGGTTTTTCGCCGTGGAGCAACTGTCGGTGCGAATTCAACCATTGTCTGCGGGATTGAACTTGGGCGGTATTCTTTCATTGCCGCCGGTGCGGTGGTGACTAAGGATGTGCCGGATTATGCATTGGTTATGGGTGTGCCGGCACAACAGGTTGGATGGATAAGCCGTCACGGCATTCCGCTTACGGAGCCGGATGCCGAAGGTATTATGATTTGTCCCGAGGGGGGCTATCGTTACAAGGAAGTCGAACCGGGGGTGCTCAGATGTTTGGATTTAGATGAAGAGGCTTCTTTGCCGCCGGAAAAAGCTACAGGCAAGGCTTCGTAGTACAAAGATATTAAAGGAAAATAAACGACGATACCGACTTTAGCGGTGAAAGCTGACATAATGAACGTACCTTTATTGGATTTGAAAGCGCAGTATATAACAATAAAGGATGAGATTCTGGATGCCGTTTCCGGAGTGCTCGAATCGCAGAGATGTATAGGCGGTCCGAAAGTCGCCGAGCTGGAAGAAAAAGTAGCTGCTGTCAGCGGCTGTAAATTAGCGGTTGGTGTTTCCAGCGGAACGGATGCAATTTTAAACAGTCTGATGAGTTTGGATATTGGCAGGGGTGATGAGGTTATTACTACACCTTTTACTTTTTTTGCGACGGTTGGCTGTATTGTACGTGCCGGCGCAAAACCGGTATTCGTGGATATCGACCCTGAGACTTTCAATATCAAGGCAGAGCTTATTGAATTGGCGGTGACGGAAAGGACTAAAGCTGTTATGCCGGTTCATTTGTTCGGGCAGATGGCTGATATGGACCCGATTATGGAAGTTGCAAATAAATATAATCTTGCGGTCATAGAGGATGCAGCGCAATCGATTACGAGTACATACAAAAACAGGAAAGCAGGCAGTATCGGAACTGTTGGCTGTTTCAGCTTTTTTCCCAGTAAGAACCTTGGCTGTGCAGGTGATGGTGGTATGATTGTCACCAACGACGAGGATTTACACGACCGGCTTAAAATAATGCGAAACCACGGCGCCAACCCCAAATACTATCATAAATATATTGGCGGCAACTTTCGGCTCGATCCAATTCAAGCGACAGTTCTTTTAGTCAAGCTCCGGCATCTGGACAGTTGGTCGCAGGCTCGTAGAAGTAATGCTGCCTTTTATGATGAAAAGTTCGCAGGTGCGGGGGTCAAAACACCGTATATCAAACCGGATTGTGTAAGCGTATATAATCAATATGTCATCAGGGTTCTTAAAAGGGACGAGTTGGTCGCTAATCTGCAGAATATAGGCATTGGTTGTGCGATATATTATCCGGTTCCTATGCACTTGCAGGAATGCTTCGGATATCTCGGTTATAAGATGGGCGATTTCCCACAAGCAGAGAAAGCCGCAAAGGAAGTTCTTGCCATTCCAATCTATCCAGAGCTTACGGATGAAATGAAAGCTTATGTCTGCGAGGCTGTCTTGTCTTTTTGCAACTAATTAAGAGATAAGATATCCCGTATGAAATTGAGACGCCGCCGCGCAAAACCTGAATATTCAATAACATGTCACAAAGCAGAACAGTCAAAGCTGGTATCCTTGCCTCAGGCACATTTCTGACGACTTGTGTAAGGCTGATTAGCGCAGTTGTTCTTGCGCGTGTACTGAGTATGTACGATTATGCTACGTACCGACAGACGCTGCTTGCGTATGCATTTGTTGCTCCATTACTAATGCTTGGATTACCTCAAGCCTTATATTACTTTTTGCCTGGAGAAAACAAACGGCCTCGTTCTTTGCTTATGGAGAATCTCCTATTGCTTAGTTTTATGGCCGGACTTTTTTCCCTTTTCCTTCTTTTTGGAGGAAATCGACTTTTGGCCTGGCGTTTTAATAATCCAAACATAGCCCGGACGCTGCTTATACTGGCTCCTTATCCTTTATTTATGTTGCCGGCTTCAGGGCTTAGTGCCTGTCTTATAGCTCGTAATAAAATAAAACAAGTTGCCGTTTTTAATGTAATAAGCCGCTTGTTTATGCTTGTGGTGATAATAACCGCAGTCTTGGTTTGGCGAACTCCTGCTGCGGCTGTTGTCGGTACAGTCGTTGGGGCAGGAATAGTGTTGTTGCCGGCATTGAAATTAATGTTTGCGTCCTGTAAGGTTGGTTCGTTGCTGCCAAGTACAAAAGGTATGTGGTCTCAGTTAAAATATGCAGTCCCGTTGGGTCTGGCCGGGATTATTGGAACTATTTCCCTGTCATTAGACAAGATGATTGTTTCTTCAATGTGTTCTCCGGAACAATTCGCTGTTTATGTAAATGGTGCTATTGAGATACCTTTAATCGGCGTATTAACCGGTTCGGTTATTGCTGTTCTTATTCCGGATTTTGTGCGGATGTATAAAGCAGATCAGTATCAAGAACTTAGAACACTGTGGCATAGGGCAATGGTCCGATGCCTTTCATTTCTTTTGCCGGCTATGGGTTTTATACTCGTAATGGCTCCAGAGATAATGCGAGTACTTTTCTCGGCAAAATATGAGGAAAGCGCCTATCCTTTCAGGGTTTATGCTCTGATGCTTCCTGTTCGTGCTACAGTCTTCGGGGCGGTGCTTATGGCTACGAACCGTACTAAAATAGTCACCCTCGGGTCCTTACTAAACTTGTTCGCAAATGGTGTGCTCTCTGTTCTGTTTGTTTATTTTATTGGGCCTATGGGGGCGGCCTGGGCGACTGTCTTGTCTGTTATTGGGCTCGCCTTATTCTACAGTAAGATAATAAGCAGGCGCTTAAATTTCGGCGGACAAAGTTTTTTACCCTGGAAGAGTATACTGCGGCTGTTCGTGGCAATTACACCACCCACAATCATTGTTATGGCGATTTTATTTGTGCTGCCCAAAAACGATATTTTAAGGCTTATGCTTGCATCTATAGTTTTTTTGTCGGTTCTTGCTGTTTGCTACGACAGACTTAAAATATTGAAGTTTGTTAATGTGGTCCATAAGATAAAGAGTAGCCTTCCAAATCGTTGGTCATTTTAACAGAAATGTAGGGAACTATTTAAAAATCTATAAAGAAGACAAACCAATCATGACTGATCCTAAAAAATTATATTATGAACAGCAAGCCCTTTGGGACAAAAACTATTTAGAGAGTTCTGTAGAGAAAGAGAGGATAGAAGAAACTATCAAAATAATTCCCGCTGAGACGCGGACAATTTTAGATGTTGGATGTGGAAACGGAACTTTTGTCAATACTCTTGTTAGTACATTTCCAAATAGATTTGAGAAAATAGTAGCTCTTGATACAAGTGAGGAGGCTTTGAGATATGTGAAAACATGCAAATTTCAGGGAAGCATTATCAATTTACCTTTTGAAGATGAAAGTTTTGATTTAGTAACTGCTACGGAAGTTTTAGAGCATCTCACGTACGAAGATTTTAAGAGGGGGATTTTGGAACTTCAAAGGGTTAGTAAAAAATCTATTGTTATTAGCGTGCCTTATAATGAGGATTTAGCAAGCTCTTTAGTGAGGTGTCCTAAGTGTTGTTGTTGGTTTAGTCCTATCTACCATGTAAGAAGTTTTAATAAAAATAGCATGGGAAGCATGTTCGATGATTTTAAATTAATTGAAGCCAAAGAAATCGGTCCTGAAGTGAAAAAACGCACTTATAACCGTCTATGGCTATCTTTATATCGTACTTTTAGAAGACCGGTACCTCGTGAAACGGCAATATGTCCTCAGTGCGGTTATCAACATAAAGGAAAAGATCGAGAACTCGATGATGAAAAAAAAGCCATTGATTTTTCTCCTACAGTATCACCTTGGGTCAAAAAATTAACCAACTTGCTAGTTTCGACCTTGCCAAAGAAGAGACCTTGGCTGTTGGCTTTATATCAAAAGTAGATAGGTGACCAAAAATGAAAGGCAGAGTTGTTCTATGTGGAGTGTCCCGTAAGCCGGATAATAGCGGGGAATGACTAAAAGTATTTTTGTGCATAATCCTTTTCCTGATGTACGATTCGTTGAAGATTTTGTTACTGGGGGCAGGAAGAGTTGTTACTAAAAGTTTTCCAAGCTATTCAGCCATTGCGTGTGTACCCACAAAAGTGATTTTTCTTCGTGGCCGGGAACTTTTATCTGTCAGTGAAGATAGTAAGGAGCAAATCCATTGAGTAGGTCTATTAAACTCGTTACTGTGGTTGGAGCCAGACCGCAGTTCATAAAAGCGGCGGCCGTTAGCCGGGCGATTGTTGCGCATAATGAAAAATTTCCTGATTCTACACTCGAAGAAAAAATTGTCCACACTGGCCAGCATTATGATGAGAACATGTCTAAAGTATTCTTCGATGAACTCGAGATTCCACAGCCGGACTACAATCTGGGTGTCGGCAGTTGCTCGCATGGTGAGCAAACAGGAAAAATGCTTCAGAAGATTGAGCAGGTTCTGGTCAGAGAAAAGCCCGGCTTCGTTATCGTATATGGTGATACTAATTCGACACTTGCCGGTGCCTTGGCGGCAGCAAAACTTAGTATTCCCGTTGCTCACGTAGAGGCGGGACTGCGTTCATTTAATCGCAGAATGCCTGAAGAGATTAATCGCGTCCTGGCCGACCATGTTTCAGAGCTTTTGTTTTGCCCGACTGAAGCAGCTGTCAACAATCTGTCGAACGAAGGGATTTCGAACGGTGTTTATCAAGTCGGGGATGTAATGTATGACAGCATACTTTTCTATGCGAAAAAAGCGAAAACTATCGAGCAGAAAATCCTCAAACAGCTTGATTTGCATTCAAAATCATATTATCTTGCGACAGTCCACCGCGCTGAAAATACGGACGATAGTAACCGCCTTCGAAGTATTTTTGACGGCTTCAACAATATTTCTGTGCCGGAATGCCCTACTCTGCTTCCGTTGCATCCGCGAACGAAGAAGAAACTTTCGGAACTTGGATTAGTTTGCTCCAGCTGTGTCAGGAACATTGAGCCAGTTTCTTATTTAGAAATGATAGCACTTGAGCAAAATGCGCGGGCGATATTGACAGATTCCGGCGGTATTCAAAAAGAGGCCTACTGGTTTAAGGTGCCTTGCATAACTCTTCGTAAGGAAACGGAGTGGGTAGAAACAGTACAATCAGGGTGGAATGTAATAGTAGGAGCTGACGAACAGAGTATTATTAACGCTGTCTCAGGTGCCGATAAGTTACACGGTATTTGGCAAAGAACAATATATGGCAATGGAGATGCAAGCAATCGAATCTGTGAAATTATACAGGAGTAGCAGTTGAAATTGTATTATCGAGTTATAGAAATAGTGGCAATAATAAATCATGAAGGACAAAATGAGCAGATAAATATGATATGAAAAATGTGCTGATGCTAACTTATATGTTTTACCCGTGTAATCATATCGCCTCACAACGCGCGGCGAAAACGGCGAAATATCTTCCCGAATACGGATGGAATCCTGTTATTGTGTGTCCAAAGTGGACAAAGGAAAATTCTAAATATTTCGATGCGGAAATGGTTGCTGAATTTGATAGGAGCAATGTGGCTAAGGCAATAGATTATGAAAATAATTTGGGCCATAGTCGTTTCCAAAAGCTTTTGGTTAAATGCATTACAAACCCCGATCCAAGAATCCTGGTAGTATCTATCCTTCGAAGGTTTGCTTTATTATTAGAGAAGCATCCTCCGGAGTTCTATTATGGCGCGATTGCTTTTTTGCGAAAATATTTACGAACTAACAGAATTGATTGTGTTTGGGCTACTGAACCGGTATGTTATACTATAGCGGATTGGATTCATAAGAATTTTGGAATTCCCTGGGTTGCAGACTTTCGTGACATTTACGACCAGAAGGGTTTGCCTGAGCATGAACGAGGACAATCGTACCTGAAAAAGGTCGAATCGAGAATAATCTCTTCAGCCAGTGCCATTGTAACTGTTTCAGAACCTTTGAAAAAAGTTCTTCAAACACGCCATACGATGCCAGTTTATGTGATTACCAATGGTTTCGATCCGTCCGATTACGATGGTGAGGTTCAACAAAACCGAGAAATCTTTAATATTGTTTACACAGGTAAGATAATCTTTCCTTTACGCGATCCGTCGCCTCTTTTTGAAGCATTAGCAACTCTGATTAGCGCTAATAAAGTAGAGTTTTCGAAAATATGTGTTTCCTTCTATGGCACGGAGTCAGAGAATATATTGGACCGGTTGATTCACAATTATCCTGCCTTAAATAATGTGGTGCATGTATTTCCCCGTGTTTCATTCAGAGAATCCATACAAATTCAGAAGCAGGCTTGCATTTTATTGCATTTGGCTCATGGCGGCCAGAAAGGGATCATGACAGGCAAGATATTTGAGTATTTGGGGGCACGGCGTCCTATTTTGTGTATCCCGGGCGACAATGACTGCGTGGATGCCTTATTGAAAGAAACCAAAGCAGGTGTTATTTGCCGGAACGCTGAGGAAACTGCCGCACAACTCCTGCGTTGGTACCAGGAGTGGCAGCAAACAGGCAATGTATCGTACCATGCTCGAGATGAACAGATTATGAAATATTCCCGTGAAAAACAAGCCGGCCAATTAGCGGAATTGCTGGAGAGCATTTATCAACATTAGACTGTTCCTAAATAAGGCATCTGAGAAGCTCATAGCCAATTCAATTTCAAGAGGACGTATCTAAATGAAAATAACCTTTATTTTGCCGGGTGGTGGCAGGTCAGGCGGTGTCAAATGTACGGTAAAAGCTGCTAATGGTTTGCTGCAAAGAGGTCATAGGGTTCGTCTTTTGGTTAATAAGGGTGGAAGAAGCCCCCGAGAGCGACTTCGGAATTTATGGTTGAGGACCCGTTATACCTGCAGTAATGATTGGCTTCATTTGTTCAAAGGGTCGGTGGAGAGATTTTCCGATATAAGGAAATGCACTTTTGAAAATAAGGAAGTCGTTGTTGCTTCAGGATGGTGGGCAGGTGCAGAGGTACGTCGATTGAGCCAAAATGGAATTATAAAAGTACATCATGTTCGAAGTATGTTGAAAGATGCTGATCAGATGAGAGCAGCATGGGGTGAGAATGTTCCTAAGATTGTAGTTGCTTCTTATCTGCAAGAGGTTATTGAACAGATTTGTGGTCAAAAAGTATGCGCAATAATCCCTGATGGTATGGATGCTGCGGAATTCTATCCCTCGGTACCGGAGAGTCAAAGAAATGGAGTGGGAACAATATTCGGCAAAAGTTATCATAAAGATCCGGAGACGGTGGTCAGTGTTTTAGAACGTCTGCAGACGAGTTGTCCAGAGATTCCTCAGCGTGTCTTCAGTGCCCACCGGAAGCCGAAGAATATACCCCGCGAAATATATCATAGACTGCCGTCGCTGGAAAAAGCCAGAGAGATATATTCCCGCAGTCTTGTTTGGTTCCTGGGTAGTTATTCTGAAGGATTTGGCCTTCCCGTTCTTGAAGCTATGGCTTGTGGGTGTGCCGTGGTGGCAACAGATTGCGGTGGCCCTCGAGATATCATTAACGATGGAGAAAATGGATTTCTCGTGCAAGTTGGCAACGTAGAGCAAATAGTCAGCAAAGTTAAATCGCTATTGGATGATGCAGAATTGCGCCGGCAATTTACCCGAAATTCCAAGGATACGGTAAGCAAGTTTTCATGGGAGAATTCTATTGACAAATTAGAGGAAACCTTGAGCAATCTCGCAAAAAGTAGATTTGACGACAATTGAAAATAGCCAACGGTTGATAATCGACAGGAGAACGGTTTGACCCTGGAAGAGATATTGAAATGTTGTGCCGAATAGTGTGGTAACTCACATCGTTCCATCCAATATGGTGGTACCCGGAAATCAAGCCCGTTTTATCAGGAAATATGAAGTTTCGGTAGGAACACATAGGGTGCAGAAGTGAAGCCTGAGACAATATTTGTTACATCTGTTCTTGTCATACTTACGGTGACAGTACCCCGGAAGTGGATACTTTTACCATTTGTTATGGCGGCCTGTATAGTCCCTCCGGATCAGCGAATCATTATATTTGATCTGGATTTTACGACCATTCGTTTCTGTATTCTTTTTGCAATATTGCGGCTCTATTTATACAACGAAGTGCGGCGAATTAAATGGAATGTCTTTGACAAGCTGTTCTTGACCTGGATTATTATAGGAGTAGTTGTCTATGTCATGCAATGGCATGATATGCGTGCTGTTATTTATAAAAGTGGCGTGCTGTACGATTCTCTGGGACTATACTGGTTATTCAGGATGTCTATCATATCTTGGGATGATATTCATCGTGTGGTTAAAATGTTCGCAATCTTTGCGATTATCTCAGCACCACTGATCATCTACGAAAGAGTAACGCAAAATAATCCGTTCGCGCTTTTGGGACATGTCTCCGGTGTCTTTCATCATGGACGTTTCAGATGTGAAGGTCCTTTTGCGCACTTCATCATGATGGGCCTGTTTTGGGCAAGTGTAGTACCTGTATTCGTGTCATATTTTGCCGCTGGGCGCTCAAAGTCGCTTTATGCCCTAGCTTCGGTGTGTGCCTTGATTTGTGTAATTCTAAGTGCTTCCAGTACCCCGTTGATGGCGGTGGTTGCCATAGCTTTCTTTGGAGCACTCTGGAAGTATCGCAGCTATGGAAGGTCAATCGCCCTGGGAATTGGGGCTATGATATTTGCTCTTCATATTGTTATGGAGGCACCGGTATGGCATCTAATATGCAGAATAAATATTTTCAGCGGATCAACAGGTTGGCACCGTTACAACCTGTTCAATCAGTTTGTCAAGAATATCGGAGAATGGTTCTTGTTGGGTTGCCGTGATGTGGAACATTGGGGTGTATTCCAAGGTGATGTTACAAATCAGTATGTTCTCGAGGGTGTCAGAGGTGGCGCATTGACACTTGTAGTATTTGTTATTATGGTTATTCAAGCGGTGAGGATTACGGGGATTTGTTCAATGAAATCCCAAAGTCGGGAGAAGCGCATCCTTTGCTGGGGATTTTGCGTGTCTATTTTGGGGCATTGTGTGTCTTTTTGGGGTGTCTCCTACTTTGGTCAGATTATGTTGTTGTTATACTTTACCCTGGCGATAGTCAGCTTTCTTGAAGATAAGGAACACCTCAAATTTGCAACAAAATATCAAACTGCCGCCAAATTTACTTGATTGTATTTGGGGACAATGTGCAAGCTGCTTTTCTAAAGGATTGCACAATAAAAATATGAGCATTACTGATGTGTCAGTCATTATAGTCAGTTGGAATACACAGGATATTCTCCGAAACTGTCTTAGGTCGATATATGAGCAGAGCGGTGATAGCTCTCTTGAAGTGATTGTCATAGACAATGCCTCAACCGACGTTTCGGCCGAAATGGTCAAGAAAGACTTTCCACAGGTAACACTCATTGAAAATTCTGAGAATCGTGGTTTTGCGGCCGCTAATAACCAGGCAATAGCAATTTCCAAAGGGCGATATGTATTACTACTAAACTCCGACACAATCGTTTTGGATAACGCAATAGATAAGACTCTTTACTTTGCGGACGCACATCCGGAATCTGCGGTTGTGGGCTGTCGTGTCCTAAACCCCGACCGGACGTTGCAGCCGACCTGCTTTATGTTCCCGTCTATATTGAACATGCTGCTATCTGCCACTTACCTTTATAAACTTTTCCCGAAGAATAGATTCTTTGGACGTGAACTAATGACATGGTGGAACAGGAATGACATAAGAGAAGTTGACGCTGTTACCGGCTGTTTCATGCTTGTAAGGCGTGAGGCGATCGAGCAGGTCGGATTAATGGATGATCGTTTTTTCATATACGGTGAAGAAACCGACTGGTGCTACCGCTTCAAGCAGGCGGGCTGTAAAGTCATGTTTGCACCGTGCGCTGAGATTATTCATTTGGGTGGACAAAGCACCCGAAAAAAGGCGACAGCTATGGTCGTACAGCTTCGAAAATGTAATATACAATTTATAAAGAAACATCATAGTCCATTCATCTACCGAATAGCATGTATTTTAACTGTAACCTTCCTTGCTGTTCGTCTGCCAATATGGTCTGTCATAGCTCTTTTTCATCGTGCTCAAAACAGTGAAGCAGCCATCAAGAAACGGGCCTATTATACCGGCATTGTGAATATACTGTTTGGCCGGACTGATTCATAGAACGGAGAGTATTTATTAAAGAAGTGTTGGAAACAATTGCAGAGTACAGAAGAAACGTAAACGGATTTGCTGTGTTTTCTTTGTTGGTGATGGTGATGGTCTGTCAACTTACCTATGCTGAACGGCAGATCAGCCAATTCGGTATAACATGGACATTCAACAGGGATTATACTGTTGGCCAATTTGCAAACGGTGATTATTGGGTTCTCGGGCCTGTAACCATAATAGGGATAGACCCACCGTCAACCGAAGCTGACGGTCGCACTATAAATGGCTCAATGGTAAATCCTTCTCCTAAACTCGGCTCCATACAGGGCTACGATAGTGCAATGTATGGAGGATATGGATCGCGTTTCGATCCAAATCTCAATGTTGGCCGACCTAATAATAGGGACCTTAGTGCAAAAAATTACTTTGTTCTACAGCCTCACTCTTCTTTGGTGTCCACTATCAGTATTCCGGAGGGGGGGCATAGACCCCAGCTTAGGACGGCAGCAATATTGACCGTTCTTTCTGAACCTGCTCCGGAAGGCAGCTTTAGACCTCCATACTGCGGCAATGATAAGGCTATTAAGTTTAAGAAAGACCAGCTCGATTACTCTTTGCTTGCGAACTTAAAGCCTGTGCCTGGTGCACCCGGCATTATGGCAGTAGAACGCTATTTTGAACGACCGTGGATAGACCACATTCCCGGCTGGATGGGTCGTTACCATCATCCGGCGGAAAACATGCCTTGGTATGATAGAGATGTGTGTACTCGAGTAGGTATCGGTGCCTTAAAATTACATCTTAATCTGACCAACCAAATGAAAGAAGTACTGTTTATACGTTATGTACAGTTAGGTATCGACCTTTATGGTATAGTTCAAGATGGAGGGAAAGCAAACTGGCTTCAGGACAGCGGACGTAAATATCCGATTCTGTTTGCAGGGCTTGTGCTCAATAATTCCGATATGAAAAACATAGGGGCCGTTGATGATCCCGCCGACCCTAATCACATCCGATTCGAGGAAGATGAAACGACATTTTACGTTGCTCAGGCAGATGTGGACATGACCCATAGCTCTCAGTGGAAACCTGACAGTCGAGCTGCTATGTTGCTTCCATACGAAGAACGGGATATTGGTCTTCCTGAATGGGGAATAGTGCGAATGTATGACCGTAAAGGAATCAACAAATTTTGGAGAGCAACATACAGAACAGTCATTGGCCAGGCTTACGGTGGATTTATCCTTGCAATGCACATTATGGGAGTAAAAGATTTGTGGAACCATGACGCCTTATTTGATTATAAAGACCGTTATATGCAGGTTGAGTCAAATTATAGAGAGATATCCAGGTTTGTTGAGAGGATGTGGGACACCTACCGCGCAGATTATGGTCCTGTATGGACGATGTCCCCAAAGCTCAATATTGTTGCGATTGGCGGCTCGGTAACAAAGACCCCTGATAAAACACTTTATACTCTTGGCGAAAAGGTAATCCTAAGTGCTTTTGCTGATCCCGGATATGAATTTGCAGGTTGGTCGGGAGGTCTCAGCGGAATGGAAAATCCTCTAACAATAGTTATGCATGCCAATCGCTCTATCATTGCAAACTTTGTCGCAATCGCGCTTGCGCCGGAGAATGTGAAGTAATCAGTTGTTAAGATATGCATATTCACGACAAACGGTACGGAAACAGTATTTTACTTTGTGTTAATTTGCCAACATAAAAATACTATGAATGTTAAAATAATAGCTAATGGTTTTGTCACGTTGATTACTAAGCGTTTTGCAGGTCCATTTTGGGTACGGAGAAAACAACTTGTTAAGACTCAGTGGCTCAGCAGTAAAAAATTGCAGGAACTGCAACTGACACTTCTTAAGAGGCTTATTCATCACTGCTACCATACAGTGCCTTATTACAAGAAATTGATGAATGATCGCGGCATTAAAGTCGAGGATATAAAAACACTTGATGATATAAAACAATTTCCCATTCTGACTAAGAAGGACGTTCTACAAGCCGGTAAGTCGATTGTTTCGACCAAATATCCAACGTGGATGACGCGTATGTCTTACACGGGAGGCACCACAGGAACACCAATGTTGATTTGGAGAGATTTAATCTCTGTTGGAAATCATCATGCATTTTTTCGCAGGCAGATGGATTGGGCTGGGATTGGAATGCGAGACAAAATGGCCATTCTAACAGGCAGATTGATTGTTAAACCTGATAAGAAGAACGTTCGCTTATATGCCTATGACCCGTTTATGAAAGAATTGATACTTTCAACATATCATCTGTCCAAAGATACAGCCAAAGGATATGCAGAAGTGATAAGACGACATAACATCAAAGCGATAGATGGATATCCTTCAGCAGTGTATTTGCTGGCTAAGACTTGTTTGGATTCTGGGATTGAGCTTAAACTACGGTCTGCCTTGACTTCATCCGAAACCTTAACCGAATCAATGCGGAACACAATTTCTCAAGCATTTAAGTGTAGGGTATATGATTATTATGGAAGTGCTGAAAGAACATGTATCATTCATACTTGTGAACATGGCAGCTACCACGTAATACCTGAATACGGATTGACCGAACTGATCCCTGTGGATGATTCGGCAGATGGACGGTGTCGGGTAATTTCGACAGGGTTTTGGAATATGGCCATGCCTTTGATAAGGTATGATATGGGAGACATTTTGTGGAAATCGGACAAGGACTGTTCATGCGGCAGGGCTTATCCGGTTATCAAATCCATCAGTGGCAGAAAAGGCGATGTAATAAGAACCCCATCAGGCAGAGAATTTGGTGCAGCAATTCTGACACACTTGCTGTACGGTACCAATCATATGCTTGAAAGCCAAATTATACAAGATGCCTTGGATCATTTGATTATTGAATATGTGCCGACTGAAAAATTTTCGAATAAAGATGTGGATGATTTCAAAGGCCTCCTTGCTAAGCACTTACCAAGTGAGTTAAGAGTCGATATGAGACAAGTCGAAGCAGTTAAAAGAACCAGTAATGGCAAGATAAAACCAGTAGTATCACAATTGTGAATATAATCTCGACTATGTTACAAGATCAAAAAATTGTTTGTTTTGCTCCAAGTGACTGGTGGGGGATGAATCCCAGTTGCACAACCCATATAATGAAAAGGCTGGCTGAAAAGAATAAGGTCATTTATATCAATCCCATTAGCTCAGACCTTTTAGGGATGAGTAGAAAGAAGAAACGTCTTGCAAGAATTATCAGAAAACTCAAAAGCATGCTCAAATTATTTCGAAGGGTAAATCATAATCTCTATGTGGTCAGTCCCATATTTCTGCCTGTCCAAGGTACTCTGCTCTTCGACAGAGTTAACAATGCCCTAATAACAATGCAAATTAAACTGTTACAGTTCTTTCTAAAAGCAAAGAGACCCATACTGTGGTTTGAGAACGTCAGAGTTGCTGATTTCATATCTCATTTTAACCAGCAGCTTGTTGTTTACCATGTTTCTGACCGCCTTGATGAATGCCCTTATACACATAATAAAGAAAAATTGCGATTACGTGAAAGAACCATATCACAAAAGAGCGATCTTATCGTATGCGTATCAAAAAAGTTGTATGACTGGAAGAAAGATTCGAATGCAAACGTTCATTATTTGCCGCATGGTGTTGATTTTACCTTGTTTCGGGAAGCGGGGGAGCAAAATATCTGCTTAGAGGAACTGGATGGAATTCCAAAACCAATCGCAGGATACTTTGGAACTATGACTGCCAATAACGATATTGAATTACTGTTATATTGTGCCCATAAACTTCCGGATGTTTCATTCGTGTTTGCGGGACAGATTACTGGAGGAGATTATTCAGAGTTATTGCAAATGCCCAATGTTTACTATCTTGGCAGATTGCCATATGAAAAAATTCCATTTCTTTGTGCAGGTTTTGATGTGTGCATGCTTCAATGGAAGATAAATGAGTGGATAAGGTATTGTAACCCCCTGAAACTTTTCGAGTATATGGCTTCCGGGCGACCAATTGTTTCAGTTTATATCAATGAAGTGGTTGAGAAATACTCAGATATGATAAGTATAGCAAACAACAATAAAGAGTTTTGTAATGCAATCACTTGGGAATTACATAATGATACGGCAGAGCGCCGAAATACTCGTATTAAAATTGCAGAACAACATAGCTGGGACAGTCACATAGAGAAACTTTCGCAGATAATTATGGATGCCATTGCTGCAAAACAGGCTAATGGTAACGAAAATGCACAGTAGTACATCTAAGGAAAAACAAATTGGCAAATAGAATGAAAATTGCTTGTGTTGGTGATATTATGTGTGGAGATTCATTTTACGCGATGGGACATGGCGTGGCTTCTTCACTGGACAAATACGGCAGCAGGTTTCTGCCCTCAGAGATTGTTGATATTCTTTCCGAACACGATGTCGTGTTGGGTAACGTGGAAAGCCCTTTATCTGATAAGCTCAGAAAAAACTATGTGCTGCGTAGCCTTCATATGCGCGGCCGAGCAGAATCAGCGTGCTACTTGGCCGATTGGGGGTTGACTGTGGCAAATGTTGCAAACAATCACATATTGGAACACGGTCATGATGCCGCAATTGACACGGTTCACAATCTTCAGAAAGCAGGTATAATAACAATAGGGGCAGGTAAAGATAAGCTTTTCCAAAATGGGCTGCAAATTGAAGAGATAACGTTTGGCAACAACGTATTAGCATTCATAGGTATATGCTTACGCCGGGAAAAGTATGCATTTAACGGTGGAGCTGAGCTTGAGGAAATACTTGGGACGATAAAGACTCTAAATAAACATGGCAAAATTGTATGTGTTTCTATACACTGGGGCGACGAATTCATGGACCGTCCCGGCATCCGGCAAAAACAAATTGCAAAGGTGATGATCGAAATGGGGGCCAAGTTAATTATTGGGCACCATCCCCATGTAGTACAGGGCATTGAACAAATCAATGGCGGATTCGTAGCTTACAGTTTGGGCAACTTTATGTTTGATTCCTTCCTTAGCTCTACAAAATGGTCACTTATACTAAGCATAACGATATCAGGAAGAGAAATAATTCAATGGGAGTGTATTCCAATAGAAAAGGACAACGAACACCGACCTCAAATTGCTACAGATTACAGGAGAGATGAACTTGAGCGAGAGATAAAACGTCGGTGTGACCTTTTGAACCCGGAAATATCAGAAGATAGCTATAAGGAGCAATATAAGTTGGATATTACCTCTCGAGATGTCAACGCAAGGTATAAATTATATTTTGAGCTCCTGAAAAAATTCCTACTTTTTAATCCCGTATATTGGCCCCAAGTTCTCTGGAGACCGATTCAAAGGCGAATGGGAATTTGGTAATGAGAAAGTAGCTTCGTTTTACTAGTAAATGCATTTATGTTTTTCATGTCGGTAAGGTGTATAAATGCAACCAGCTAATTCAACAATTTTTCATACAAAGAAAAAAATGGTCTCATGTATGGCGAAAGCGAAAAGAATGGCAAAAAGGTTTTTGTCATGCATACAGACCTACCATGAACTTGACTGATGAGCAGGAGTAAAGAGAAATTGCGAATTTGCCTTGCTGCATCCGCAGCAGGACAATTAACCCAATTATTAAAGCTTTCATAAAGTTGGCAGACTGGGTATCCAGTGGTTCCAGCCATAAAGCAACGATAAACACTCTGGTATGTAATGGTATATTCGAAGCACACCAGAGTTTCACGACTCATATAAGAATTATGTGTTGACCTAATAAGAGAGGCACTTTTAGGTGGAGATGAAAATCATGAGTGAAATCAGCATTTTTGGTTTAGGTTATGTTGGTGTAGTATCGGCTTGCTGTTTAGCGAATGATGGTCACTTCGTTCTCGGTGTAGACCCAAATCAGACCAAAGTTGACCTGATAAATAACGGTAAGTCCCCGATTATTGAAGATGGAACAGCTGAACTAATTCAAAAAGCGGCCACCGCTGGCCGACTTCAGGCGATAACAGATGCCGAAGAAGCCGTCCGCCGAACTGAACTGTCTCTAATTTGTGTTGGTACCCCAAGCCAACCAAACGGCAGCTTGGATTTGAAATATGTCCGTAATGTCTCTGAACAAATTGGGGGTGCTCTGAAGCAAAAGCACGGCTTCCACGTAGTGGTTTACCGAAGTACAATGCTGCCTGGTTCGATGCGTAATGTGGTAATACCGACTCTTAAGGAGTACTCCGGCAAAAAAGCGGGCATTGATTTCGGTGTATGTACTAACCCGGAATTCCTGCGAGAAGGTACTGCGGTTTATGATTACTATAACCCGCCGAAGATAGTGATAGGCCAGACAGATGAACGTAGTGGTAACCTAACGGCTGGTTTGTACAGCAACCTGGATGCACCGACAATCAGACTGGACGTGGAAACAGCAGGAATGGTAAAGTATGCCGATAATGCATGGCACGCCGTCAAGGTCTGTTTTGCAAATGAAATAGGCAACATCTGCGAGGCATTGAACATTGACGGGCATCTTGTGATGGACGTCTTCTGCCAGGACTCAAAACTCAATCTTTCACCTTGTTATTTGAAGCCGGGCTTTGCTTTTGGCGGCTCTTGCTTGCCAAAGGACGTACGGGCGCTGACGCATATGGGGCGTAGCATTGATGTTGAGCTTGCTCTGTTAAATGCCATCCTGCCCAGTAACAGAAATCAAATCGAGCGGGGCTTTCAAATGATAGCCTCTAAGAAAAACAGGAAAGTCGGAATCCTCGGTTTTAGTTTTAAGGCAGGAACAGATGATCTGAGAGAAAGCCCTATGGTCGAAATCATCGAGCGATTGCTCGGTAAAGGTTATGAAATCCGCATATACGACCGAAACGTAAATCTTGCGAAACTTACGGGCGCCAACCGAGATTATATCCTCAATCACATCTCGCATATTGCCCAGTTGATGACGGACAAAATGGAAGATGTGCTGGAATTCGGCAAGACAATTGTCGTAGGTAATAATGCGAACGAATTTCATGGAGTTTTGGAAAAGCTGAGAGAGGACCAGGTTATAGTGGATTTTGTCCGGATTACCGGCCAAAAAAGCGAAGAGGGAAAATATGAAGGCATCTGTTGGTAAGACGAGAAGGATTTTGATTATTGTTGAAAATCTTCCGGTGCCATTCGACAGGCGAGTCTGGCAGGAGGCAAAAACCCTTACAAACGCCGGATATCAGGTTTCTATAATTTGTCCCCGCGCCGAAGGTTTTATGGCAAAGTACGAATTTTTGGAGGGCATCCATATTTATCGTCATCGGTTGCCTATTGAAGCTAAAGGCGCGATTGGATATCTACTGGAATATTCTGCAGCTTTGTTTTGGCAATTTGTACTGGCGTGGAAAGTTTTGCTAAGACGTGGTTTCGATGTTATTCACGCATGCAATCCTCCGGACAACATTTTCCTGATCGGTTTGCAATTCAAACTGCTCGGCAGAAAATTTGTATTTGACCATCACGATATTAACCCAGAACTTTATCTGGCTAAGTTTGGCAAAAAAGACGTGTTTTATAAGATGCTTTTGGCTCTGGAGCGATTAACTTTCTGGACGGCTGATATTTCCATCGCAACCAACGAATCATACAAACAGATTGCGACCAAAAGGGGTCGAATGGACCCTGAACGGGTATTCGTCGTCCGAAGCGGGCCGAATCTAGACCGTTTGAAAATCCTGGCACCTCATGAAAGTTTAAAAAAAGGCCGTAAATACCTGGTGGGTTATGTCGGGGTAATGGGAAAACAGGAAGGTATCGATTATCTGCTGCGGGCAATTAAGTATATTGTCGTTGAGATGGACCGAAAGGATGTGCATTTCGGCTTTGTGGGCAGTGGGCCCGCGATAGAAAGACTGAAAGACTATGCCGAAGAGTTAGGGGTTTCAGATTATGTTACCTTCACCGGACGTGTGCCGGATAAGGATATGTTGGAGATGCTTAACACCGCTGATGTCTGCGTCAATCCGGATGTGGCTAACCAGATGAACGACCAATCCACAATGAATAAGGTGATGGAGTATATGGCGCTGGGAAAGCCGATTGTTCAGTTTGATTTGAAAGAGGGAAGATATTCAGCGCAAAGGGCATCGCTTTACGCTGAGAGAAACAACGAGATTGATCTTGCCAGGAAAATTATTCAATTGATAAATGACCCTGATTTGCGGCAAGAAATGGGCAGATACGGACGGGCCAGAGTCCAGGATGAACTGGCCTGGAAATATGAAGAGCCTAAACTGCTCGCAGCTTATGACACCCTATGGTCCTAGCAGGTCGGTAAGATTAAGGTGATACTGATGAAAAAACGATTTGTGGATTCAGTCCTTGATATGAAAGTGAACGGCAAGTAAACACAATGGCATGCAAAAAGTCTGTTAAAGAACAGTTAATCAAAGCTATTATACTTGTTGGCAGTCGTGATTTTGGAAGATGTCCGTTAACATCAAAGCTACCAACCGCCTTATGGCCGGTATTGGGAAAACCTGTCTTGGAACGTCTATTAACTTCATTAGCCGACCAGGGTATAAAGCAGGCAGCAATCTGTTCCAATGGTAACGGCTCACAGCTTGCAAAATTGATTCATGCTGATAACCGTTTGGATTTGAAGTATTTGGACGAACCGCTGCCGGCCGGCACTGCAGGTTGTATTCGTGATGCTGCCGGTGATGAAACAGATGCTTTATATCTTGTATTTTCTGCCGGTATAATATGTCCTCCGGTAATTGATGTATTGATAAAGGCCCATCGTGACGGTCAGTCCGATTTGACTGCGATGTTTAATCCCCTCAATAAAAATGGTAAATTACAGGGCGAACCGGCAGGGATTTATGTCTGTGAAACCAGTATCCTTAAACACATCCCCATGGCAGGTTACTTCGACATTAAGGAAGGCTTAATTCCGGAAATGCTCCGTGCAGGCAAAACTATTCACGCAGCAACATTGCCAAATCACGCCGGTAATTTTCGAGATCGGCAGGGATATTTATTCGGCATTGCCAATTATCTGAAAGGCAGACCAAAGCTTAATTCGGACTTGAAAGCCTGCAAGGGTGCCGATTCTCAAGATGTGTGGATTGCAGCAAATGCCAAGGTTGACCCGGAAGCGCGAATTTGCGGCCCTACTGTTGTTATGAATGGTGCTCATATCTCAAGTGGGGTGGTCGTTCTTGGACCGGCCATACTCGGAAAGAATGTTACTGTCGGCAAGGATAGTGTCGTGGTAAACAGCGTGCTGTGGGATGGTGCACAGGTAGGCTCGAACTGCCAAATCCGACGATGTGTACTCGACCATAGCTCAACTTTGCGAGCTAATACCGTTGAGGAGGAAAAATCAATACCATTTAAGCAGAAGGGAATACTTGAACATTTAGCTAATCAGGCCTTAAAAGTTACGCACAATAACGCAGGTAAAATGCAGCATGAATTACAACCACTGTTTCGTAAAATCAATGAAAGATTACCAAATTGGATACAATCTCGCAAAACAAGATTTGTTCACTGGCTTGCGGGTGTTCTGGTTCTAATAGCCTTTCTCTGGTGTTATAAGGCCGGCTTTGCGGACCTTTGGAATCTTTGGCATAGAAGTGATGAATACTCCAGCGGCCTTTTAGTTCCTTTTCTGGCCGTCTATATCCTGTGGTCGAGGCGTATGACAATCGCTCAGTGCCGAATCAAACCTGCTGTTTGGGGTTTGTTTGCCTTTATAGCTGCTCAGGTCGTCAGAGTTTTTGGACTGTTTAATATGTACAGCTCGGCAGAAAGATTATCCATAGTTTTTACTATCGCTGCATTGGTGTTGCTTCTGTTCGGCTGGCAGCTTCTCCGAAAGGTATCTACAGTATTATTATTTCTATGTTTGATGCTTCCCTGGCCCAATCGTGTTCAGACCGCTGTTACGTTACCTTTACAACAATGGGCAACTTCGTCAGCCGTATTTTGTCTGGAGATGGTAGGCTACGAGATTATACAGGAAGGCAACGTTATTGATATCGGTGGTATAAAGGTTGCAGTAGCTGAAGCCTGTAACGGCCTTAGAATGATCACAGCCTTTTTTGTCATTAGCGGTCTGGTTGTCCTGCTGGTCAAAAGAGCGTGGTGGGAAAAACTGGTGGTTCTGATTTCGAGCCTGCCTATTGCCTTGTTATGTAACACCATTCGATTGGCAATCACAGCAGTATTTTTCACAATACTCGAAGGGGAGTATTGGGAAAAGTTATTCCACGATTTTGGCGGATATGCAATGATGCCATTAGCTCTTGCGGCTATGGTCGCTGAGCTTTGGCTTTTGAAAAAACTTACCACACTTCCGGACGAAGAAGAGGCTATAATAATCACACGGCAAATGGGCGAAAAATCCCAGAGGCAATAAAAATACTCATGGAACCTGCTTATGGCGGGCCATTTCTGTAAAACATTAAAAAAAAAAGTGCTCGAAATCTGATTAATATTACGAATCACTGCTGGAGGTATAACAAAAATGAATGATTTAACAAAATATCATGATAATGACCAGATGATTGAACAAAACGTTGTTAGCTTTGAAT
>Ga0307378_10002607_pt1 | contig 27267 bp, 46 predicted proteins | sample UN1MG_FD_202238 | JGI IMG/M metagenome (GOLD analysis project Ga0307378, IMG submission 202238) | Soil microbial communities from Risofladan, Vaasa, Finland - UN-1 | ecosystem: Environmental > Terrestrial > Soil > Coastal area > Acid sulfate soil | place: Finland: Risofladan, Vaasa | collected... | reverse complement strand
GTAGTTTTAAGTTTTGCTTCCCCATGATTTGTTACCTCCTAGTGTGTTTATAAAGCATCTTTTTATAATCTCTATGATAGCTATTACTACACCCCATTCGGATGCACCATTTTGTGATTGCATTATTAAGATATAATAATCCACAAAATTTACAGTATAACCATGGAGTGCCTTTTAATTGAACTGATTCATGTCGTTCATATGAATATTTAATCTCCTTATCTTCAATTACTGCTGGAACCCAATAACCGCCTTTCATTGTTGTTCCTTTCATTATATCTGGTGGGGGTTGAAGGATTTGAACCTTCGACTTTCGCCTTGTAAAAGCGACACTCTGCGCGCTGAGTTAAACCCCCCAACTATTAAGTCTGTTGATCTGAATATGAAATTGCATTAATTTGTTTTGGGTCTATATCATGTTTTTTTGCCCAAGCCTCCCATCCATCATCTGCTGAATCATCTACCCAAGTATACGTCATTTCTTCTAGTAACATACCATGGAAATATGAATCTACCATTATATCAATTTGAGGTTTTAATTCCTCAAATAATTTAGCTGGTATTCCTGGTTTGCTACGATCTACGGATTCATATCCAGTTGTTCCTTGTTCTTTTTTAACTCTACATTGCAGAAGTAGTGTACTTCTACCTTGATACATATCACGAACTTCTAAAATACCTGATGCTATTCCTAATAATGGACTCATAAATTCCCAATCAATATGGATTCTAATCATGTGATCACCTATTTATCTCGAACTGATTCTTTCCATTTTGACTTTGGACAGTATGCCCAACCTTTGTTATCGACCATATCTGCTGCAACTTCATCCTTGACTCTTTTAATGTCTCCATGCTTTTCAATACATTTCATTGACAAATTCCTTTCTTTTAGTTATTTTCAAATTGAGATTCAATCTTTTCTTTTACTTTTATTAGACCTGCAATTGCAAGAATCCACAGGAGTTGAAATGGTACTATTGATATAGCTATCATTTGATCTGGAATAACCTCAGTCATCATTAATATAAAAACAACTACTATAATAATAAGAAAGAAGTATATGGGCCATATAAGTGATGTTGCTATATCAAATATATGTAATATCTTTCGCATATAATCACATTTCTTTGTACACATAGTTTTTACCAAACATTTTCTACAAAAAGGATTTTTCACTATGTTACTTCATCCTTGACTCTTTTAATGTCTCCATGCTTTTCAATACATTTCATTGACAAATTCCTTTCTTTTTTAAGGCATTATTTTAACATAATTTATTGACATTTCTTCACCACAATTAATACATATTGGTGCGCCATTTTGAATGCTATTAAATATAGTTTCATTTTCCCTTATATCACAGTCTTCACATATAAAGTAAACTTCAACCTTATTAGATTCAATCCTATAGCTTTTCAACATATTATCACCTTTCGTCTTGACATGCTTCGTCATCTTTTAATTCTCTTAATGTTATGAGGGTCTTACAACGACAGCATACATATCTAATTGCTTCATCGGGATCCTCGTCAAATTCCTCTACTTTTATTTCACAGATCGGGCAAATCATAATTACTCCTTTCGCGTAATTTTTTTAAATATGAAAAAAACTATCACTCCACATATCACACCCATACCTAAAAATAATATGTCCATTTTTACTCCCTTCTTTTTAAAATGGCGGAGGGGACAGGATTCGAACCTGCAAGGCTGTTACACCCGACGGTTTTCAGGACCGCTCGCTACCACTCGCCACCCCTCCTCATTAATATGAATCTTCTAAAATCATTATAGCAAATTGTGTTATTGAATCTATCTCATCAACCCCAGCCTCTGCCATAGCGATTTTTTTTAATAGATCATCCTTTAAGGAATCAACAAAATCACTTTTTAATTCAATGAAGTTATATTTTAATCCCGGATGAATAATAACATTTCCTGTATCATGAACTCTTCTGTAACTATCAAATGTTGATATAAATTCCTTTACTGTTTGTTTGCTCATTATTAACTTCCTTCCATTACCCCATTGAATAACAAAGCGTGTTATGAAATTTATCTGGTTTATCACATTGTATATATTGATGTTTATCGTCATCCCATTTAAACCAGATCTCTTCACGAAGATCAAAATTATACAATCCTGGTTTGACACCCTCAACTAGTGCATAGGGATAATATCCAGCTTCATTGATATCTCCGTAGTTTTCAATAATTACTTCTATTGCATCTTCTTTGTTTGGAAACCACCCAACACATCTACTCCTTGAGTTTTGACGCATTGTTACAACTGTATATATTATATCATTCACTATGTCCACCATTGTACTCATATAATGTAAATAAAAATTTTTCATACCCCCTGCTAGTGCAACAAATGGGATATGAAACAGTAATCATTTCATCAGCTGACTCGTTGTGACAATAACATACATCATCTTTATTATATCCACATAGAATAGCGTTACATATCTTGCATCTTCGCTTTTTTATCATGTACCATCCTTTCATTCTCTTTTGATATTAGTTCATTCCATAGAGCTGTACCCCTTGGAGTGTTTAATTTAATATAGTTGTGACCATCATAAATACTGCATCCGCCCATATTAGTTGGAGCGATAATCGCTGAACCTGCTGGATGATTATCAAAAAATATTCCTTCTATTCCAGGTATTCTTCCTCTTGCAACTTCAATCCAGTCATTCCACCCTCTCGCATAACAATGACCACATTTGGAAAAATAATAATAAATTTTTTCCTTATAAGTAACCCTGACTCGATATTCACCACGCCCATTACAGCGTTTGCATTTTACTTTTCCTGTTTCCATATGTTCTTTATATATTATGCGATCGAAATTCAGAAAGTTGTTTGTCAAGGGATATTGACATATTATAAACCTCATCAACACTTTGCATATTTGATTTCACAATTCGATTATATTCTTTGTTTACATCTTTATTAGCAGTAATATAAACTGGATAATTGATATGATCATAACTATCCAATGCTACAATCAGATGTGTTGCTTTAAGTTCTTTAGCTTTTTCAAGCCAATATCTTATATCTTGTAATGATGCAGTCATAATTTTTTATCCTTTCATATGAATAACCAATTCAAGGTTAAAATTAAAATTGTCATGTGTATTGCTTGATCTTAATTATAATACAGCGTTTGCATATTACTTTACCATCTTCTAAGGAATATACTACCGAGTATTATAATTAAGAACATTATATTAAGAGCAATTCCACACGCTAGGAGATACTTTATAAAATATTCAAAAAACATTTTTTTATCCTTTCATATGAATAACCAATTTAAGGTTAAGATTAATATTGTCATATGTATTACTTGATCTAATCCAATGACAACAAAGAACCAATGTGCATCCTTTTTATTATATAATCTGGAAGTAATTCTTGATGTAATAAAGTCAACTGGAAAATGTAATAAACCATTTAGAATAGCAAATTGCCATCCGAAACCAATCAATGGTAATGCATAAACAAAACAGTGCCACAAAAGAGCTAATGAATTTTTACTCTTATTCATTGCCATATATGTAGATTGTAAAACGAAATCAGCAATAAAGTGCAACCACAAAAGTATGATTATATTATATAACATATCAACTCCTTATTTTATTGTTGCTATTCTCCCGGGTTGAATACTTCCTTGCATCTTGGGCATGTAATGCTACTGTACCCATTTCTTTCTACATTTACCGGACTATTCTTTATCTTAAATATAATCAATTCTGTTGCAGTAAACTTGTGCCCTATGATTCGACATAGGAGGTTAGCGTGCCATGGCACTTGCTTTTTCATATTCAATCCTTTCTTTTAAAAATTGGTTGTAATGACAAGAGCGACATGCGTCCGCAGTGTGTAAGATTAGACTGTTTGGCGAACCATTGTCTTACTACACTCGCATCCTATCCACTGAACTGGGGTTGACCAAACTTTCTTCACCCAGACCTCTCTTGTCAAAATGGCGGAGAGAACAGGACTCGAACCTGCACAGGGATTTCACCTGGACGCCTTAGCGGGGCGTTGTGATACCATTACACCATCTCTCCACTTTTATTAATTAAACCTTTTTGAAGTAAAATATTATAAGTCCAAATTTCTAACTTTTTTGGGAACTGAGACCATTTACATTTATCAAGATCTGTCTTATAACCTTTAATTTCTAAATAAGAATTCCAATCATAAATATAAAAATCTGGACAATAGGTTGATTTTTTTCCCTTGAGATTTATATATGAAAATCTTTTTGTATTTCTATACCAATTAATATTTAAACTGTCTAGATACTTTGCGACTGCTAATTCCCATTTACCATCAACTTTAATTTTTCCTGCAATAGGACTTATATAATCATATTTTTTTGCCCTTCCACAAGAAGTTGCTTTCCATCCATTAATATACATTTCTGTTCTGGTTTTACTCATTTTTTCTCTTGTTTCTATAGAATGTTTTTTTCCTAAGAAACTAGGTCCATTTTTTTTATTAGTTCTTTTTGCTTTTTCTGTACCAATAGCTATTCGTATATCGTCTTTTTTTGTTAGCCCTTTATTCCATGGTATTTTTCCAGTCATTGGGCCAGGACCCGAGCGAACTCTTTTTTTAGTAATATTTTTAAGAGAATTTGAGTTTTTCTTTCTAACAGATGGACATTGATTTGGAAATTTACAACAACACCATTTTTTATTTTTCAGTTGAAATGAAGCTTTTAACCCACAACCGTAATTACAAATCATAACTTAATTCCTTTTTTATTTTTGTTCTAAAAAGAAATTAATCTGGTGCTTTTAGCCATACTCGGGCAACTCACCATTTTAATAATTCTGCGGAGAAGACAGGACTCGAACCTGTACAGGGAGGCATTTGAGGACGTCCTTTCCCTACGGTTACAACTTCAACCTCTGCCCGTTGTGTCTACCAGTTACACCTCTTCTCCATGATCAGTCCTTTTATTTTCAATATAACCCTTTCCTTCTATAAGAGCATCTATAAAAGGTTGAATGTTATTTTCGCTTAAAATAAAGCTCTCCTCTACCTCAATATAACCGGTAAACAACATCCTAAGTGACCCTGTTAATCTTTTCCAAAATTTTTGAAATATATTGGCTTTCTCCCATCCAGGGCACCAACTAACATTTTTATGAAAATTTAAAAAGATCATAGATTCAATTTGATTATCTCTTTCAAACTCAACAGTAATATCATGTTCATCAGCTCCACAAGAGCAAGCAACACGATAAAATATAGAGTCATCAAACTCAAATGTTTTCATTGCATTTTTACTTATCATAAAATTTTCCTTTGTTAAAATGTGGGGATGACCGCCGAGTTGCTAAGCATCTCACCGCCATCCCCACATTTGTTGTTATGGAAAGGATCGCTGAATCGCTAAGCGTCTCACCACCCTTCCCACAATCACAATAAAACATGCCCGACCTACCCTAATTTTATCTCTGGGTACTTTTCTAGATTTTCCCCTTTGAAACCAGCCAATCGGAAGCACCTACTTTGTAAAGCAGGCTTAAACCCCCCTTATAGCACTTCCAGCCAAACGCTTGGGTGTACAGGAATAGGTCAGAATTTTTAATTGGATGCCTTTTGGCAAGATCTGCACTTAGGAGCGCCGCTTATACCATTGCTCTGGCTCACGTCAACAGGACTTACCATGACCAATGCGTCCAATGACCATGAGTTTTCTGTGGCTCGTCTTAGACCCATCTGGGTTGCTTTCTCACAATTATTTTTGTAAGGCATCCAAAATTGGTCGCACCATATCCGGAATGGTAGTTATTATGTATCGCATTTAATCTGGCCAGATTAAATACTTAATAACATCCCACAGCTCTGGTGCGTTAAAAATGGTAGCGGAGCCGGGATTTGAACCCGGGAGGATAAATATCCAAGGGCTTATGAGACCCCCGAGATGGACCAGACTTCTCAACTCCGCATTAAATAACAATTTTTTGGGAGCGCAGGAGAGATTCGAACTCTCGATCTATGGCTTATGAGACCACCGGGGACGGCCAGACTCCCCCACCGCGCATCAACATTAATTTTTATAATTTGTTCTTAAAGTAATAATTAACAACTATGGTGGCGATAGAGGGACTCGAACCCACACTCTCGATCAAAGAACTGGTTTTTGAAACCAGCGTGTCTACCCTTTCCACCATATCGCCATAATTTGGTAGCCCAGAAGGGACTCGAACCCCCACGCCCGAAGACAAAAGATCTTAAATCTTTCGCGTCTACCAGTTACGCCACTGGGCCATGTTATTCTGTAGATTCAAAACACTTTTCACAAAGACCAGTTATCAAAAATACTGATCTTCCCATATCAGAGTAGCAGTTAGAAATACCGTCCTTACCACAGTCGATACATAGATCACCTTCTTTGTGTTCTGAAAGTTCTACTTCATTTTGAATAGATGCCATAATAACACCTTGAATATCCTTTCATTAAAATGTTTTGGATCCAAATAGCAGCCAGAAGTGAATTGTTGCTGATAAGTAGCTTCACTTGACCTGGATTTATCTCGGTATTTCTCATACCTCTAAACTTGATTCTTCAGCCCTTGAAACTTTAAAACCGCCTTATTTATTCTCGTTGCGGCCCGAGTTAAACTTAAAGTCTTGAGACTTGAAACTTGAACTATTATAAGCGGCTACGCTAATCAATGGATAGCTTTCAAGGCTACTCCTGTATTTTCATATTTACCCAATATGAGGGCTTATCTGTTTCAATGTTTACACTACCGAATCCAATTAATTTGTTATGCAGGCGGGCTCAAGAGTTGAGTTGTTGCATTGATAACTTCAAGACGACCTTCAATGGTCTTTCCAGCTGTCAAGTCTTCCCACTTTCTTTGACCTGCCCGTTTATCGTTTTCATCATATAGTCTGATAACTGTTGGTGCCAATTGATCTTTTCCCTGGTATCGCGTTTGATTTCTTGATGCTTCTTGAGTAGAAAGGGATTTATATGTTTTGATCAACAGACCACCTGTTTTTCTCAAAACAGTTAACCAACTGTGAATTGTTCGATTTTCATCATCAATCTGAACATGTGTTACCAGGTTTGTATAATCAACACATGATTTGATTCCACAGTATTCTTTTTCCAAATCCGTGTTTGCCTGGATGAGTTTTCGAACTTCTTCTTTCTGATTTGCTTCAGTATCGAAGATCGGTTTCTCATTTGAAAGGAGTGAAGAATATTTTTCGATTTCTTCACAATTCTTTGCCATTCGCTTGTCAAGAAGCCGTAATCTCTTAAGCCCCTCAGTGATTGTCATTTCCATTTTTTGTTCTCCTTAAACTTTAAGCTTTATTATTTGTTATCAGAACCAACGATTGTAGTTCCGTCTCTTAACCTTTCTTCTTCTGCTTGAAGGTCCTCTTTCATTGCAGAACCAATGGCAAGAGATGAATCATCATAACGATTTCTTTCTGCTTGAAGATCCTCTTTCATTGCAGAACCAATACATAATGCCATGATATATCTCCTTATACTTGAAAAATTATTCCTTCTTTTTATCCTCAGGTTTTGATTCAACAACCTGTAGATAATTCTTCTGCTCTACAGGTTCATTGAGATCATCAATATCACCCAATGAAGCTTGCTTGACTAATATATATCGAATATCATCTTTCTCATTTTTTTTATCAAAGAACTTTGTCCACACTTTTCCAAAGAAAGAAGGTCTTCTTACTATATAAGCATAATTACTTTCATAATCATTGAGGGTATCTTCATCTATTATATCTTTTCTATAAAAATGATATATCATATCTATTCTAATTATATTTGCTAAACGCTCAAGATCTGCACTTGTGAAAGTCCATGTAGAGATCATCATGATGCAAACTCAGGATCCTCAATAGGAAACTGTCCTTGAACTTTTCCACACTCCAAACAATATTCAAATGAGATATAATCTTCCGCATCACTAAGACCAATATCATTCGGAACATAGTCGCTTCTTTGCACACCATTAAATTCTAACATACATAGATCACTGCATTTGGCGTCTACTGATAATATTCTTTCGCTTGTACAACTTGGGGTATCACACATATTAATCCTTTCAAAATTTTAAAGTAATGGGTATATCAACAAGACCACGAAGAAATAACTTTAAAATATCCAATCTCTAAGTTTTTTAAAGATATCCCTGATCCAGCGAATTATCTCGCCTATTATACCCGAGTTATCGTGATCTGGCCCGGAGGGTCCGGCTGTACGAAGTCAAGAGGAACATCATTGATTTTTGACATACTTGATTCATTACCAGCATCATCTACTGCAGTTATACCAAGATTGTAAGTTCCATCTTTTGTAGTCATGTTTGGTAAAGCTGACAAATCAATGCTTGTTTCATTGCCCAAATCAAATGATTCTGAATCATAATCTACTGGACCAGGTGCTTCTTGTACATACAGTTTGTATCCAACAACGTCCGGTGAATTTGATGGTGGGAAACTAAGAGTTACGTTTTTAACTGGCATATTATTATACCTCTAATATAATCAATAATGTATTTTTTGGTAATTACTTACCTCATTATTGTTTTACTACTCTTATGTTCTGAATTACTTCTGGTAACGGTGGCTCATTACTATAACCACTGGCGTTATTTACATCTTCTACAACAATAGTATTTAATGCTCTTATATTATAAATTTTGGATGGGGGTGTATTTGGGTCTGGTGGTGGTGCATCATCAACTGTGTTTACTTCATTACTATAATCACTTTCATAATCCCCAGTATCGAAAGCGGTAACGACTAAAAACCATTGTTTGTTAGTATCAATGACATGAATTGTTACTTCAGGATCGCTATTATCTTCAAGTTCATAATCAGTTGTATTTCCTGGTGGTCTTTTTCCTTTTAACCAATAAATAATTGGAGAATCGCCTTGGGACATTCCATCCATTGTTGATGTGGTTCCAAGATATGGATCTCCAGAATCTATATCATAATAAATTTTATATCCTGCAAGATTCGATTCAGAATTTGGTGTCCACCCTAAAGTTAATGATCCTGCCAAACATATCCCAAAACTCATTGAAAAAATTATAATGGCTATTATTGTAAGGAATTTTTTCATTACAATTTTTTATCCAGTGTTGTCGAACTGTTTATTATTATATCGCCAGCTGGTTCTGTATAACCATAAATCCAAAAAGGTTTATACATTGGATTTGAATATGTATATACATTATCAGATACTGACCAAGGAGCTTCACCGTATTCATTGACACCCTTTACTTCAAAAATATAGTGTCCTGTTCTGGGAAGCTGAAATGTATATTGAGGATCGCTTGTGGTTATAATTGGACCATAAACATCTCTCTCAACATGTTTAATTCGTATTTTATACGATGTTGCTCTACTAGATATATCCCATTCAATCGTTATGAATTTGCTTGTATATCCAACTTCTGTTGTGACTTCTTTTGATTCCCAATCAGCACTATAAGAAATAATTGGGAAACTTATTAGAATAATAAATAGAATAAGTACAATAAATTTTTTCATAACAATTCCTCTTAACAAACCTTGATTTTATTGTTTGTTCTATCTCTTTTGATAATATTATTTCTTTTATCCTTTCATTGTTTTGGTGTATAATAATTTCCACATTCTCCGCATCTTCTAATACCTAATTTCTTTAAAGCTTTTACTTCAGCAACAGACTGTATCCCATATCCATCACAATCTTCGCATATATAATCTTGATCAATTTCACCCAATTCAACTGGGCAATTTTCATCTCTATATTTACACCCATGTAATAGACAACAATGAGTTCGATGAACGCCTATTTTATTCTTAATCATAACATCCTTTCATTATTTTGGTGGCCCTGCCAGGATTCGAACCCGGGATCGGAGGTCCAAGGCCTCCCGCCCTACCGCTGAGCTACAGGGCTACAAACATTATGTGACTGAGTGCTAATATTAATGCTAAACATGATATAACTATTGTTATAGCACAAAATCTTTGAAAAAATAACCCTCCTCCGCAATAACGTAGATAATTTAATTTTTTATTACATTCTTCTGAACAACATGCTCTAACTAAGCATTTATTACTTTTACAAGGGTCTTTGGCAAACATTGTTCCAAATAGAAGTTCCAAAAACCATGGAATACCATAAACAATGTAATGGAAGGTCTTCATTATTAAATCCTTTATGTCATTTAAAATGAACAACACCACGTAGCTTACTTACTGCATGAGTTGCATCGGCGTCCCTTCTTCTCATGGATTTGGGCTTTGGAATTGTTTCATTCCTTCAACGTGGTGTTATTATAAATGGTACCCCCGGCAGGATTCGAACCTGCGACTTTCTGATTAGAAGTCAGATGCTCTCATTCCGCTGAGCTACGGGGGCTCAGGTTATACTTCTTTTCTAATGATTGAGAGTTTGGGTCTTATACAGCTCTTTCGTTTTTTATTCTTTTCATGAGCTATATTACCATTTCTTATAAGTCTTCGTTCACATTCCTCCATTTTAACATTAGAAGAAATAACATATGAAATTTCTCGATACCTGTGCCCCATTCTAACATATTTATCAAACAATGGACGTATTAGTTTAGTAACTTCGTCATCGAGTGCTCTGGCATCATCATTATACATTCCGTATTCTTCATCAAATAAAGGCATTATAAAACTCCTTCCTGAGATAATATTAATATTTTGACCTACCTACCCTAACCAGACAACAAAACAAACCATCAAAGCAACATATGATGCAGATACAATAATTGCAGTTACAAGTTGTTTGCCAGTCAATTTTTCTCTACGATTTTCATAATACTCGCTTGGAAGTGTCATTTTATTTCCTTTCTTTTTTTGTGTGGAGCCACCGGCAGGATTCGAACCTGCGAGGGCTGTGTGCCTCCGGTTTACAAGACCGGCGCTATCGTCCAGCTAAGCAACGGTGGCTTAATTAACTATTTTAGATCACCATAATGTAAGGTTACTTTTGGAATTGGTGGGTTGATGATTTCGCTTTTCTGTAAAGCAATAAGATGTCTTGATAATACATCTTGAACTATATCTGCCATACTTGTGAATTTATCATAAGAAAATATAATTATCTTCGATTCAAGTATTTCAATTATATTGGCCGCATTAGATCCTTGATTGAGAGCTTCCATGATAATTTCAACTGTACTATATTCATAACCAAGATCATCAAAATCTGTTTGGTTTGGTTCTAATCCAGCTGTAGGAGTTCTTTCAATAATTGATTTTGGTATTTCTAAATATTCTGCCATTTGATACACCAGTCGTTTTGAAAGACATCCTATGGGATTCATGTGAACTGCACCATCTCCAAACATCGTGTAATATCCAACTCCATAATCTTCATCACGATTTCCTGTACCCGACAGAACTTTATTTTCCTTTTCAGCGAACGTTGATAAAACATTCGCTCTAACTCTTGAGTAAACATTCCCTTTTTGATAATTAGTTAATGGTGAAGAATAAGCTTCTACCACATCTACATGAGATAAGCATTGATCAGATATTGATACTAGTCGATAGTTTATACTAGGAAAAGTATCTATGAGATGATTAACAAAAAGTCTACTTCCATCTTCAACGCCATGCGGAAGATAATAACCAACTACATTATATGTAGTTCCCATAAATGCTTTAGCACAAAGAACAGCTACAACTGAAGAATCTATCCCACCAGAAAGACCAAGAACAACCCCACTTTTTTTATGTTTGTTAACTGTGTTTAAAATAAACTTCTGTATTTCTTTAGAAACTACTTCTGGATTCATACTTGGTAAGTATATCATAACCACCTCGTCAGTCGAGTTAATCTTCGCTTAATTTCAATTCGATCAAATTCAAATAGTTCACCTTCTCTCCAACTTGTTGAATTAGCCATATGACATAAAATTTGTGACATATCAATCATCAAATAGATATACTGCATAGGCAATCTATCAGTTTCCTGTTTATTAAAATCTTCTTTACCCTCAGTTCTGGACACTTTATCCATTATCTGTTTTTGAAGATTCAACATACATTCTAAAAGACCTTTATGCCAGCTTTTATCTTTATCTTTAAATAATGGAACACCCAATGAAGAAATTTCATGATTAATTTTTGTATCTTTAATAGACATCCGATCACGATCACGACAAGCAGCTTGAACAAGGCATGTATTACATGGAAATCTATATTGAATAAATTCTTCGCTCATTCCAACATCCTTTTTTTGTTGGTACCTGCGGAGGGAGTCGAACCCACACGCCATCCGGCACTGGTTCCTAAAACCAGCGTGTCTACCGTTTCACCACGCAGGCACATCACTGTGTTTAAAACTTGAATTGGTCGGAGTAGCAGGATTTGAACCTGCGACCCCTCGGACCCAAACCGAGTGCTCTGGCCATGCTGAGCTATACTCCGAAACAATTAAAATTTTATCAATTCTCTATTTTGTTCTAAAAAATTTTAGCAACAACACCGAGAATGAAACTAGTCAATTTTATAAACTGATTTTAGATAAGAAACAAACTCAGGACTTTCACACATACCTTTGCCAGGTGAATTTGATATTTTCGCTACTGGCTCTCCATTGCAAGAAACCATCTTGATAACGATATTCAATGGGTCGTATTCCCAATCGTTAGTGAGATTTGTTCCAATGCCAAACGAGACACCTATCAAGCGATGAAACTCATCATATAGTTTTGACGCCTGTTCAAATGTCAATCCATTGCTAAATACAATGGTTTTTGTAAGAGGATCTATCTTTCTTCTATAATAGAAATTGATTATTCGATGACCGAATGTAATTGGGTCGGGTTCTGAGTCTTCTCTCACCCCATCAAAAAGTTTATAGAAAAGAGGATCGTCAAAGTCTCTTAAGAATGCATCTGTATTGATTACATCTGACAAAGCGATTCCCAAGTCTCCTCTATATACTTTAATCCAATTTTCAAATGCCATCTTTTGACTTTCACCCACACGATAACCAAGTTGTTGATGAGCTTGTAACCATTCATGTGCCATGGTTCCCATAGGTTTGCATTTACTTGTCATTGCTAATAACAAATTGCTTGTCCCAATGAAGTTATTGGGAACTTGCTTCTTACATGTATTAACAACATGATGTTGCCAATCGAATGATTTTCTTCTACGAGTACCAAATTCCATAAATTTAAATGCCGGAGCATAATGTAAATTCTTAATTTTTTTATGAAGTTTGTTATCAGCATATTGAAAGTTTCCATCAGGTCTATATGACTCACTAACAATTGCTAATATGGGGACTTCAAATAGAATAGTGTGAAACCATGGTCCTGAAATGGTAATGTTTAATTCACCTTTACTCAACAATATATCGACATGATCGGGATCAAATCGAAACTGTTTTAAGAAACATAGATATTCATCAGAAAAATAACGAAGAGACTTCATAAATTCTATCTCTTGTTCTGAAATTGATAAATCTTTTAGACACTCAATTTGATGTATAATGTGGTGAAAAGATTTTGAAAAATTAATACCTTTGGTTCGACATTTAAATTTATATACAACTGGAACTGAAGCAAATCCCAATTTTAATAATGCCTGTTGCATAGTGAACTTATATTGATCATTATCTAATATACTTCTTATCATACCTGTCATATTAAATCCTCCAAATAGGTTTGGTTAATAATGACCCAATATTATCACCCCGAGCCATTTTTTTTAAGTTTTTTCCTGTTGTGGGATCAATTCCTAAGATAAGACCTCCCTCAATAAGATCTTCCCATCCAGCGAATGTATATTGATATTCTGTTTTAATAGAAAAATGTTTTTGAGGAAGTGCAACCAACCCAACAGCTGCAAAAAGATTTCTATGTGACATATCAAGTTCCATTGCTTTTCCCATTTGGCGAAAAAATAACTGACCAGAAATTAACTCATCTCTACTTTGTAGCTGTACCCTATTCTTGAAATCCAAACTATTCCTCCTTTCTAAAATATTAAATGAATGGGTTAAATTAGATGGGGAACGGATTGTTCAAAAAAGCTATCCGGAGCAATTTCTTCTTGGCTGCGGTCTGCTTGGGCGCCGGAGGACTGTTCCTCGATGGGCGAGCGCGATTTGAAAATGGCCCGCCCTGTGGCGAAATATGAACCATACCGTTTACAGCTTTGTGTTCTAGACCACCAGGTGCTGTAACCTGTTCGTTGGCTATAGTTGATCTTCTCGAATATCTAAGTTATCTTCCCGGCGGCGCGCCAAGGAGCCAGAATTAACTATCGATACTGAAAATCCAGTTGATCGGCTGGGTTTACAAACTGGAAAACCCCATCTAATTTAAACCAAAACTTTCCCATTCAGTAATTAATATATATAGATGAGCATGATAAAAATGAGAACATAATGTTGAGACAAATTTTTTATTGACGGTAACAAATAAATAAAAAGGAGATTTTGCATGAGTGAAGAAAAAGAGGCAAGGCATGAAACAATTATTATAGCACCACATGCGGATGATGAAATTATTGGGTGTTATGAAATTCTATGTGACCCGAGTAAGAGAATAACAATTGTATATTCTGGTGAAATGAATATAGAAAGAAAACAAGAAGCTATAACTCTAAGAAAATACAAAGAGAACGTCAAAGCACAGATGTTTCAAAACTCTATTCCAATGCCGTTGTTATCAATACCTAAAGAAAATGTAACATTTTATTTTCCTGATCCAATAAATGAAATTCATCCAGCACATAGGGGGTGGGGATTCATTGGTGAATCTCTTGCAAGAGAAGGAAGAGATATTATTTTTTATACTACATTGATGAATGTTCCATATATACATGAGGTTGAGCAAACAACTTTAAAAGAAGCATTGCTTAATTCTGTATATCCAAGCCAAAAATCTCTTTGGGAATATGAGAAAAAATATATTCTATTTGAAGGAAGATGTAAATGGATTTTTTAAATATACTTGGAGGGGGTGCTTTTATACTAACCTGTATCGCTTTGTATATGTTGAGAAATAAAAATAGTTATGGTTGGTTAGTGTTTTTACCAAGTTATGTTTTACAAGTTATTATATTCTATTATGAGCAATACTGGTTTTTGTTATTTCAAATGATAGTTCTTTTTATATTTTCTTTAATAAACTTTATTAAATGGGAGAGTGAAAATGAAAGTCTTAAAAGTTCATGACGCCAAAGATGGTTTTTGCACAATAGAATGTGAGTTTTCCGAAAAGGAAATAAATTTTTTTGTTGAGTATGCAGTAGTTGATATATTGAAGAAACAAATTGAGGATACAAAACAATTATCTAAATTAATAGACTAAGAGAGGACATGATATGAGTTCAGGACAGTCGGAATTTGGAGAAGATCCTCCAAAGTTTAAAGAGTATTACAACTTAATTTTAGAAAAGAAAGATTGGTGTAAATATTTTAAAGATTGCCCAATAAAGAGTAATATTCCTGGGTGTTATTGTTGGATATGTAGATATGCTGAAAAATTAGATATACCAAATTTGCTGATTGAAAGGGGAAGAAAGTGTCCAAAAGAATAATATTTGTACCACAATACCCAGTTCCCAACAGATATCCTGAATGGTGGATGTGGAAATTTCCTGAGGAATTTAGAAAGGCAGGATTTGAAGTTATAACATTGGGTGCGAGATATGCAAACATGATGGTTCATAGACGTGGAAATTTGAATATGTTTTCACCAATTAATATGTCTATTGAATTTGAAACAGAACAGATTAGAGAATACTTAGAGCTTATAATAACTCCAGATGATATACTATTTCTATCTGATATTAGTTTTCCGGGTATATTTTCAGGTGTATTGTTTCATCATCAACCACCCAAATTGTTTGCGTTTTGTCATGCAACAAGCATCAATACGCTTGATTATTTTGCAGATTTTGCAGAGTTTAAATTCCCGGTTGAGACAGCACACGCAGGATTGTTCAATAAAATATTTGTGGGGAGTAAATATCATGATAAGAAACTTCAATGGGCAAATACAGTTGTTACATCATTGCCAGGTCCAACGCATCTTAAATGCTTTAAAAATGAAACAAAACAATATAGAATCGTATCAGCATCAAGACCAGGATTGCAAAAAGTCGATTCAGAATTGGAAGCCAAGGTTGAGGATAAATTTGGTCCCATTACAAGAAAAGAAACCAGGGATTTTGAAGAGTATTATAAATTTCTTGGTGAATCACAAGTGTTGCTAATAACATCACATGAAGACACCTTCGGATATCAAATCGTAGATGCTATAAACAATAATTGTATACCGATAGCTAGAAACGACTTTGCATATCCGGAGTTGTTATCAAGACAATATCTATATGATAATAAAGAAGAATTGTTTGGTTTACTTGATAGAGCACTATGGGGATTGTTGCCATTACCTAAATTGAAGTGTAAAGAAAAAATGAATGATTTTTATAATAGAATAGTAAAGGAGGTAGAGGATGGGTAATATTAATTTTAAAGGAAACGGGCCAATTGATTATGATGGTATGCAAAAGGTTATATTAAGTATGGAAGGCGATTGTAGAGTATGCAATCACAATGAAATGAAAATGCAAGGGACCCTCTGTCCAAACTGTTGTTTTAGATCAAACAGTGTATATGAATATGTTGATGGAAGCAAAAGAACAAGAGTATATCCAAGCCAAAAGATATTTGGGCAATATGGATTAATAAATTGTCCGGCAATGGGGAAACATGCATTTTTTCATTTTTTAGATAACCCAGAAATGGATTTTACATTTCCAGATCTTCCTGACGAAGATCTTTGGGGAATAATCAGCAAAGAAAAAGCAATAGAATTGGGAATTGATCCAAAAAATGGAAGAAACTTTTTATGGCATATGCATCATGAAAATGAAAAATATTGGGATGATAGAGAAATTAATAGATTGCTATGTTTAAATACAGAGCATCCTAAATTTGCTATACAGAACAAACATTGAAAAGGATAGAAGATAATGCCATACCGAATTTTCAACAACTGGTTATTTGATAGACGTAGGGATAGTCCGATTCCAAGACCAACGTATGATGATAACGGTAAGATTAAAACTCCAGATATTTTAAAATATAATTCACCGATTACACATACATTTCTCATATCATTATTCTTAAAGAATGGTCCGTTGAATTATTATTTAGATACATATTTCAATGATATTAATTTAAGATATATAACAAAAGAAGAATTATTCAAATTTATTAAGAAATGTGTAATGGATTTTAAGATAAGCAAAAGAGATGTAATGTTTTATAAAAGACAACCAAGACAATTGTTGTATGAAAAACTTAGAGAAAGAATGCCATTGTTGAAAAATGATGATGTGCTTTTACTATGTGAAAAGATTGAGGAATCGGAAAACAGAGATGGTGTATATGATTCAATGGGTTTAGAAAAACCAAAAAAAATAAAAATGAAAAAGAAGAAAAAAATTGTAGCGGAAAAAATATCGTTGAAGAACTTTTTAGAAGATAACTTTTCTTTATATGAATGTGATATGGAGAGGTAATCCGATATTTAGGATTACCTCTCCATTTTCAATCCATTTGGCTAAATGTTTGAATAATCAACTGATGTTCGGGAAGAGGTGTCTATGTTTTAAAAACTTTTTTGATTTCTTGACCCAAATCTGCACTGATAACCGGATTGTCTGGAACACGAACATATTCCTTCTTTACCGGTTTGGGTATATCGAAACCACGACCGTTACATTTTTTGCACGGTGTCGTTGACCTGATGGAATCAAGCACCATCTTGTGAAAGATGCGCGTATCACGACATTTACGACACTTCAATGTGAACGTCCCCTTTCCTTTACAGGCAGGACATGCGTCATTGACATATCCATCTTCTTTGGATTTTTTGACCTTGCCGCTACCTTTACAGTTTCTACAAGGTACCATCTTTACTGGCTTCCCTGTACAAAATTTACATGGAACCGGGATGGAATTTCGGAAGAATTTATACAATTCTCCAGTACCATGACATGACACACACACACTTTCAAATGGGATCTGTCCTTTCAGATCAAAATGGCCATTATTCTTGGCAACCATCATATCCAGCTGATACCGCAAAAGAGAATTTTTGGCATTGGTTAACGGAAGAATTTTTTCCGCTTCATCATTTTCATCGAAGACTTCAAAACACACCTGGAAGCTTTTGAGTAATTCATTAATCGAATAATCTTTCTTTTTTCTAAAACCAAGTAGTATTTCGGCGTCTCTAATTTCTACTAGGAGTTTTTCATTTGCTACATCTTGGGCAGTAGCAGGTAATGGGGTTGGGATTGCAACCTGATTTTTTTCTGTCATGTTTATTACTCCTTTCATATGTATGTTTGCCTTAATAAAAAAAATAAAAAATACATTTAGCCATTTCAGTAATTAATATATATAGATAGGTGTATTATAAATGAAATTTGTATATGGATGTTTCTATTATAAATAGGAACATAATACAAATCTTTTGGAGGTAATGATATTTGTTTTCAATAAAAAATTCATTTGCTAACTGCTCGGTTTGTCCTTTGCTTGATGCTCCATCATGTATTATGGAGACGAATTGTATGGATGATTTAAGTAAAGTTGAACTTATAGTTATAGCTGAAAATCCGGGTAAAGAGGAAACTAAAAAAGGTCTGCCATTAGTAGGTAAGGCAGGTAAAATGTTTAGAAAATATTTTACCAAATTTGGTTTGGATAAAACTAAATATTTATTAACGAATTGTGTGTTGTGCCAAACATTAAATGAAGATGGTACAACAGGTAATCCAACAGATGATGTTATTGATATGTGCAAAATTAATTGTATGTCTCTGATTAGATCATGTAATCCAAAACTTGTTGTGCTTATGGGTACAAGTCCAATGTCAGCATTTGGAATTGCAAAATCAGGCATTACAAAATTACATGGGAATGTTGTTGAATGGGATGGATATAAAACAATTGTTATCGTTCACCCATCATTTGTTAATAGAAATTTAAATTTATGGGAGCCAAAGTACGAAGATGCTATGAACAAAATAGCTTCAATGATGACTGGTAAAAAGGAAATTAAAACAGACGTTCATGCAAAATCAATTGGACATGGTATTCATAGATATAGAATTCCCGAAAAATATTATACAGAAGATTATAGACTTGTTGACGTTCAATTTTTAAGTAAAAGTCAACAGGTATTATATATGTTTAGAGATAAAGATAACAATAAAATAATTCATAAAGAAACAGATGAGTATGTTTGTTATCAAGTTCCAGAAGGAGTTCCCGCCAAAAAGATTTTGTCATATGAGCAACTTAATCAAATATCGGTTCATTATAAAGACAGATCTAATTTAGACCCGGATATCACATACGAAGGCGATGTTAAAATAACAGCAAAACATGCCATGGATTATTATCATTATAGTAAAGGTGAACCATCTAAAACACATTCAAATATTATGTTTTTTGATATTGAAGTTGACACGGGAAAGTCAAGAGTGTTTCCAACCCCAACAGAAGCAAAGTTTCCAATAAACATGCTGACCACAATTTTCAACGGCGCTAAGACTTGCTATGTTGTTGATAATAAAACAGAACCAATTGAAAAGAAAGATGGTATTACATACAAAATATTTACCAATGAAAAGAAAATGATGAACGAGTTTATTTCTGATTTTAAAAATCAGGATGCTGATTATATATGTGGATGGAATGCTATAAGTTTCGATTTACAGTATATTTTCACAAGGTTGCCACAGATAGGAATTAGACAAACGAGCTTAACAAACTTCAATGAGTTTTATGTTGATGGGCAAAGATACATTTGTCATATACCAGGAATTGTGGCAATAGATCAGGATTTTGTTTATAAAACATTCACATTTACAAAAATGGAAAATTATAAACTTGGGTTTATTGCACAGCATGAACTTGGCGTAACCAAACTTGATCTACCATTACCATTCAATGAAATGTATTGGAAAATGTTAAATACAACTATTGATTACAACATTAGAGATACTGAATTATTAGAACAACTTGAGAATAAACTCGCTCATATTAACCTGTTAAACGAGCTGAGGGTTATCTGTAATACGTCCTTTGATTCTGTATCATCATTCGGTCAGATTGATTCATTGATGGTGTCATATCTGAAAGAAAAAGGTTTAGCATCAAAGAACTCTGATCCACATATTCAGAAAAAGAAATATCCAGGTGCATTTGTATTAGAACCTATACCTGGTGCATATGATTGGATTACAGATTTCGATTTTGCATCACTGTACCCAAGTCTTATGATTACATATAATATTGGTATTAATAGTTTTGTAATGAAAACACAAGACCCACATCTTGGCTACGATATAGCATATAGACCTGAAGCACTCCCAGAAAAAGTTAAAGTTATAATAGATCCATTGTTTGAAAAGAAGCTGGTGAGTGTATCTTCAAAAGAATTACTTAAAAAGATCAAGGATGATAAATTAGTATGTACAATAAATGGATGTTTCTTTCAACCACATAAAAAAGAGTTTTCAGTATTTGGTGAAGTTGTTGATATGATTATGTCCTCAAGAACGAAATATAAAGGACAGATGTTTGATGCCATTGAAGCAAAAGATAAAGATGCTGAAACATTCTATTATACAAGACAGTTGGTTTATAAGGTTCTGGCGAATACATTATATGGTGTTGTTGCTAATAAATCATTTAGATTTTTTGATTTATCATTGGCAGCAGCAATTACGTTATCTGGACAAGAAGCATTGAAAACATCAATCATTGAAGGTGATGCTTTTATGAGACATTTGGATACAGGGAAACCATATGTACAACCTCCAATGATTACAAAAGCACAAATGTTTGCTGATCCTGATAAACATCCTGAAATATATAAATTTTCAAATGTTAGCAGAGATTATATTATAACTGGAGATACAGATTCTATTTTCTGTATGTTTGGTAATTTCAAACAGGAAACATCAATTAAGAATATCAATGGCTGGTGTAAACAGATAGAAAACTTTTTAAATGAAGATAAAATTGTTGAGGTTGTAAAGAAACATAATGTTGATATGGACTTCAATAGATTAAAGTTAAAAAATGAGTTGATTATTTCTCGTGGATTGTTTCTAGCAAAGAAACGATACGCCATTCGTGTAGTTAATAATGAAGGAAAAGATGTTGATAAAATTAATTATATGGGTGTTGAAATTAAACGTTCTGATTACCCAAGTAAATCAAAAGAGTTTTTAGAAGAATTATCACATTTGATTTTAAAAGAAGAAAAGTTTAATATCACAAGAACGTTTGAATATATTGCTAGAAAAGAAAGAGAATTTACTCAAATGATTATAGAAGGTGACAAAGGAATATCAAGACCTGTAACATTCGGAAAAGCATTAAAAGACTATAAAGTAATCCCGCAGGGGGTTAAAGCAATGTTAGCGTGGAATAAGATCATGTATGATATCCATCAGCGTGGCGCAAAAGCATATATGTATCGAGTTAGAGGAATAGATTTTGATAAAATATCTGATCCTGTTCAAAGAGAACAAATTAGATCAAACTATGATAAATTTATAGAGGGTGGAAATAAATTTGAAGTAATTGCAATACCCGATGAGGAACCACGGTTACCACCATACTTTGTGCCTGATTTAAAAGGAGCTTTAAAGTTTTGTTTTACAGATAGACATGAATTGATGCTAAAACCATTAACAGACGTTAAAAAGAAAACAGTGTTACTAACTATATAATTAGAACAAATAGATATGAAAGGAGTAATATAACATGACAAAAGAAGTACATCTTATTGAGAATTTTGTAAGTTGGCAGGGAGAAGGAATTGATAGCGGGCAAGCAATGATCATCTTGAGATTTAAAACATGTAATCTTAAATGTCCTTGGTGTGATACATCTGTAAAAATGAGAATTTCATCAGAGGCACCATATTTACTTTCAGACATTCAAGAAAATATGTCGATAAATCGTGCTGGTATCATGATTACAGGTGGAGAACCGACAGTACCGAAACACATTGATGAAGCTCTTATGTTGCTAAATGATCTTGATTATTCAATTGCTAATGTAGAATCAAATGGTTTTAATTTGAAGAGATTGCTCAAAGAAACAGATCCATCAAAGAATATTCATTTTATGTATTCTCCAAAGATTTTTAATGCAGGAGATTTAAACGAAGCTCTATTTAAAACAAAAGAATTTTTAAAGGATGATAGAGTTTTTATTAAACTTGTATATGAAAATAGACCAGAGATAATTGATTATTTAGAAAAAGTTTCAAAACAATTAACACTTGAAATGGGTAGAAAAGTATGGTTGATGCCAGAAGGCACAACTAGATCAGATCTCATAAGAAATTCATCAGATGTTTTTGATGTTTGTGAGAAATATAAAATAAATTTTTCATCACGAAATCATATCATATTTGGTTTTGTGTAAGGAGGGGGGTGACACCAATTCAACAAATGAACTATAGTAAACATTATAAACCTGACGAATACAGCGGTATTTGTGTGGTAAAGCGTAAATCAGAAACGATTGAAAATCTTATTAAAAGGTTTAGAAAAAAATATTCTAAAAGCGGTTTGTCAAAAGAACTACGTGATAGAATGTATTTTGAAAAACCAAGCGATAAGAAAAGACGCAAGAAAGCACAATCTCTTAGAACAATAAAAAGAGATGAAGCTAAGATTGAGGCAATGAAAGAAAAAGTTATAAAGGATAAACAAAAAAGAATAGCTAAAATTCAAAAACAGAAACGGAAAGGAATAGAAAATGATAAATGCAATCAAGAATAAAGTAGTTGGTAAAATAATGCTTAGGAAAAAAACTACTGGAGGATTAATAATTCCAGATGCAGTAAAAGATCCTCAAGCATATTGTAAAGTTATATCAGTTGGTGAAGATGTAACTGCGGTTAAAGAAGGTGATGTAATTGTAGTACATATTCGGGGTGGAATGGATGTTCTCTTTGATAGATGTGTTATGAAAGTTCTGAATGATGATGAAATTTATGGCACACTAACAGATGAAAATATGCTTTCAAACCTTGAAGAAATTGTTATTGGGATGGATTCAGAAGACACTCCAATTGTTCAACCCGTAAGTTCAAATAGAATTATTACTTAATGAAAGGGGTGATTTAGTTGTTAAATTTACAATATATTAAAGCGAGGGATTTAAGTGATGCTTGGTTTCAAACTCTTTTTCGTATGCTTGACCACGGTACTGTATTTAAGATTGATCGTGGTTCATATGCAGGACAAAAAAGACTAGAATTTGATTGGATAACAATTCATATTGAACATCCGGGAACAAAACCTTTGTTACCTCAAATTGAATCTCATTTCGCTGTGCCAAATCCAGTTGCAGATGATTATCTTGATGATTATCTTCCGTATTTAATGACTGCTGAATTAAAAGAAGGTGAGTCATATACATATGGTCAAAGACTATCCGGATATCCAATTGCGTATCCTGTTATAACAAAGTATGATAAAGTTTGGGCAGATATTATTATTAAAGAAATGAATGAGTTAGTTGATCTTGGTATTGTATATAGGATGCATCCTGGTAAAGTTACTGGCACAAATCCATATCTTTTAAATCAAATTGAATTACTTATTTGGACTTATAAAAATAAGGGATTTAGAAATAATCAAATGGTTCTTCAAGTAGCACACCCAACAGATATGCTTCTTCAAGACCCACCGTGTTTAAGACAAATTGATACTCGAATCCAAGATGGAAAACTACACTTTTATCCCTATTTCAGATCATGGGACGCATATGGTGGAATGCCAGCAAACCTTGGTGGAATACAATTATTAAAAGAATATTGTGCATCTGAAATCGGAGTCGAAGATGGTGAAATTATTGCAACAAGTAAAGGTCTTCATATTTATGATTATGCTTTTGACCTTGCTAAATGTCTTCGGATGAAAGATGGTATGAAATTAAAGGGAGAATAATATGTCTACAGTTATAGGACTTGTTGATAACGGAAAAGTTTGGATGGGAGCTGATAGTTTCGCTACAACTAAAGCTGGGGAACGAAGGCGAATGATATGCAATAAACTATTTACAAATGGTCCTTATTTAATTGGTTATATTGGTAGCGTTAGAGTCGGGCAAGTAGTTAGACCAGAATTTTTTACTGCTCCTAAAAAGATTAGTGATTTTCCTGATGAACTAATGACACAGTTTGAAAAGAAAAAATGTTTAGCTGTAGACTCTGATACACAATGTTCCATTCATGAATCAAATTTCTTAATAGCAACCACAGAAGGAAAACTGTATGAAATATTGGTTGATTTTCAGATGAATGAAATTGAGGATTTTACATCAATTGGATCTGGATCTGATTACGCTCTTGGATCGCTATATACAACAAGAGACTGGAGTAGTCCGAAAAAAAGAATACTAACTGCTTTAAAAATAGCTGCTGTGTATGATATGTCAACCGGACCTCCATTTGTAGTTGAAGAATTTCTTGAAGATTAAAACTTTTAAATAATTGAGATTATATGTGAATTTATTGGAACAAAGTATAAAATGTGAAAGGAGAATATAGAATGGCAAGAAGCGGGTATGTGTTAGCTGGTTATGAAACATTAGCAACCATCATGGATAATTTTATTGCCGGAAGACGAGGACGATTTAACGATAATTTTACTCGTGATGATATTTCAAAATTTCTTGCTAATACATCGGCTGGATTTTTACATTCATTTGGTCAAGATTTTCCAGGTAAAAAGAAGTATGATAAGTATAAAGAGAAAGAAGGAACATTATATACAAAATGTCGGGATATGGGTATCTTTAATGGATGTAATCTTATAGCAGATAGCGGTGGTTTTCAAATATCAATTGGAAAATTAAGTCGGCGTGAATCAATGTTATTGTATGATATGTATTATGAATGGTTAGAAGAATACAGTGAAGTCTACGATAAAGCATTTATTTTAGATATCCCGCCGGGACCTGGTTGTGAGATATTTCATAACTTTGAAGATGTATATAAACTTAATTTGGATTCGTATAAAAGAGCAGCAGCGTTGCCAGATCATGTTCGTAATAAAATAATTTATATCCATCATTTTAGAACACCAAAATTATGGGAAATCTATACAAAAATATTACGAGAGAATGATTTATTTGATAAGTTTCAATATCATGGAACAGGTGGTATTGTGGCAAACATGTCAAGTGATATGTCAATTCCATGTGTTATTTATATACTTCCATTGATACCATTAATCAATGAAGCTATAAGTCATGGAAAAAATCATCTCAATTTTCACATCTTGGGTGGTGCTAATTTTAGAGATGTTTTATTTTATGAACTGTTCACGATTGTTATTAAGAAAAAACATAATATAGATCTCAATATAACTTATGATTCTTCCGGAATTTATAAACAAGTTATGCATGCTAGGTTTATATATGTGCAGGATGAAATGAATTGTATAAGAAAAATGAATATAAAAAGCAATGCATTACATTTGAAATTTTTTCCAGAAATGTCAATTAAATCTACAATATCAATAGAGGATAAAACTCAAATGGTATTTGATGCATTTGCAGATAGATTCAACTTTAAAAGAATATCAGTTGATGGTCTTTATGATCCTGCAAGAAATACATTTTGGGAAGATGTTAAAGTATACTCAATATTATATACATTGGATATGTATGCTAAAGTACAAGAATCAATGAAAGAATTTGCAAAAGAAGTATATCCTATTTATGAAAGCGGAGATAGAGAATTATTTTATAGAAAATGTCTTGAAGCAACAAGAGTTTTAAACCAAGGAAATCTAACTAAAAAACAAAGAATTAAAGCACATAGTATAACAAGATCGTTAGATGTATTGGGACAATTAGATGAGGATTATTGTCACCATCTTGTTAATCAATTTCTATCAAAAGATGAATTTAATGATCTGGAAGAGAATACGAAGGTATTATTAATTGACTAGATATAATAAATATAAAAAACAACTAGCTGACTTGAATGATGGAGAAGAGTGGTGCCCCAAATGTAAAGGTAAGGGAATCATTAACTATCCAGGAATACCTAGATTGTTACGAAAGGGGTTGATTTGTAGTGAGTGTCTTGGAGATGGGAAAATTGACTGGGTTGAAAAAGCAACCGGCAAAAAATCAAAAATCAGATATGGTGTGGGGATTGGGCCGGGAAGATGAATTGATAATTGAAGATGGTGAATTGATTTGTGATAAATGTGATGGAACAGGTGGAATTTCTATCAATGATCAGTTAGCGAAAACATGTCCAAAGTGTTATGGAACTAAAAAAGTTGACTGGATCCAAAATGCAATGGGTGAACAGGCACCCAAATATTTTACTGCTACTTGGGGCAAAGACAATATAACTACAAGTGAATTATATATAAATGACACACCGCTAGATAAATATATCTTGGATATTATGGCAAAGAAAATAGCTAAAGAAGTGGACAAACAGATCTTAGAAAAAATAACTCAAAGTTCATATGGAGGAAACTATTTGTGATAACAGAATCATTTTTAAATTCGTGTTTTTCAATAATTCTTAATAAAACTACACGAATAAAAAAGACGAAAGCTTTATATAGAGATATATTGAATGTATTGCTATTTGCTGAGGGAAGAGAGACATTGGAGATTCCTGTTTCAGTTCAATCAAAACTTGAGTGTTTGAAAAAAATCAATGAGTTGTTACTAACAGATAAAACTCTTGATAATGTTTTGGATAGTATTGCTTTCAGTGAAAAATTCAAACAACATAGAGATTTTCTTGATGTTAAGATAAATGAAGATCTCAAAGATCATGTGTTTCAAGATATTATAAAACAAATTAGATTGAGAAAGAAAATTAATGCATTGTTTGATAATTATGATGAACTCAATAAAGTTCTTGAATCGATTAAAGATGGATCATTTGATTGTATTGATGATCTAGTAGAGGACTATGAAGTTACAATTAAAACTCTTTATTCAAATATGATGGAAAGCAACAGAACAGTTACAATTGAAGCAGCAGCATCATTGGATTTATCTAAAGATGATTTTACTCATGTTGTTGAAATGATTAAAAAGAAATATGACAGATCGAATAAAACTCCATCCGGATTTTCATATTTGGACAATGAAATATTGTGGGGTGG